>Ga0209175_10001064_pt1 | contig 14252 bp, 17 predicted proteins | sample JI91814C2DNA_FD_187506 | JGI IMG/M metagenome (GOLD analysis project Ga0209175, IMG submission 187506) | Wastewater effluent complex algal communities from Wisconsin, to seasonally profile nutrient transformation and Carbon sequestration -... | ecosystem: Engineered > WWTP > Effluent > Algae...
GGGCCGTTTATGAAAAAGAGGTGATAGCAAGAGCGTGCCACCGATCGCTGTCTTTACTGAGCGGTGCGGACTTCGGAGGAGAATGAAGCAGTCAAAACACCAGTCCCTTCACTGGTTTTAATACTCGAAACGCGAAAGCGAAGATTGGGATTCACAAACCAAATCCGTTCTTCCGCAGAGGCGCGATCGTAAGGCGTCATTAAAACAAAGGTGCCATCATCGGTGAAATGGTATTCCCCTACAGCAGCCATGGTTTCAGCGTAGCCCTGTTCTCGTAAGAGTCGCCCTTTTGTGGCATCCGATGAATCGGGAATCGGAACCAAAACGGTACTTCCTTTCATCACCTGGTCATCATCCCAATCACTGGTCCCTTCCCATTGCATATAAAACGGGGAAGACATCTGTGCTGGGTCAATGTCGTAGGCTTTGCAGAGGTCGATCGCACGACGATCGCTTAACTCAACTGGAAGAATATCGATCGTCGAAAGAACCGCTTCAAAGTGCTGAAACGCGAGACTATGGGCGCTTCGCTGAGATTTCCAGCGGCCTATAGATTGAGCAACAAAACGATCGATCGACATGGTTTTAGAAAAAGAGAGTTTATTCAATCAAACACAAAGACAATTACTTCTTTTTAATTTGGAAGCCCTTGCCAGAAGTCGTTTGAGACCTTTTAGACGGTTGAGACTTTTTAGACGGTTGAGAGCCTGGAAAGTCTTGAGCCATCATTAAGACAGGTTTTGGATCTGGCGTTGGATCTGGTGTTAGATCTGGCGTTAGATTTGATATTCGTTCTGATGCTAGATCAGGTGTTGATGGCAAGTTTTCACGATCGATCGCAGAATTTCCGATCGCGACATGAAGAATTTTGCCACCTCGACGGATCACGCTTTGCATCGCATTAGACAGGTTGCTATAGGGAACCTTGATGCGGTAACTGCTGCGATGGGGCATTCCCTGACAAATCCCCCCAACTTCAATCACCACAGGCCGATCGCCCGTCATCATTCCCATAGCTCCTCACCTCAAAACTCAAACGTCAAAACGCGAAACGCAAAATATAAATCAACAGAACAAATCAACAGGAAAAAACGCAAGAACACAAAACGCAAGCGCAAAACGAAAAATTTAAACGCAAACGAAAACGCAAGCACAAGCGCAAGCGCACAAAACACAAGCGCACCATCTCCCGCCCCCCAACTCAAATTCCAGAAGACCTAAATTTCTAGAAAACCTAACTGTTCAGAAATTCCAGTCGAGGGGTTAAGGCTAAGCAGGATTAGATTTCAACGATCGAAGCAATCTTTCCACCGCTCCGAGCAATCCGTTGAATGGTTGGTGTCATCTTGGTCGAAGACACCACATACTCGCTCTTGCTGAGGCGACGAGGCGCATCAAAGGCACAAGCCGTCACGGTAATCCGGAAACGCTTCTCCGTTCCAGACCCAATCACCGTTGCGGTCGAGGCTTTGATTTTGTTATCGCCGCTGCCCGCGATCGAAGCCACAAGCTGGGAAGCTTTGACTGAGCTACTCACTTGAGCAGGACCGCGATCGACCGCAAAGGAACGGTTGTAAGTGACTTGGCTCAGACCGGATTCAGTCCGAGAACCCCGGTTATAGGGAACGCCATTTTCGCCAAATTGAATTTGGTATTCAGCGCTGTCAACCAAGGTATCGATCGCCGCATCAAAACCGCTGGTCGCCATCAATTGCATATAAGCCGAAGCTTCCGCTTGAGACTCGGGAGGACGACCCAAGAAATGCATGAAGTTCAACTCAGTCAACCGATAGGGAGAACAGGTTTCAAAGTAACGGCTCCGGTAAAACCCAGACTTACCCACCGCACGGACAAATTCCCGCACCGAAATCGATCGATCGCTTAATTGGGATTCCGCAGAAACCAAGCGCTCACTTTCCATGACGTGGGGATTGCCCAAGACATGCTTATAAACCGCCCGAATCACGGTTTGAACATCTGCATTACTATCGGTTTCCCAAAGTTCGATCGTTGCAGTAGACATAAATTTTGCGCTCCAATGTTTGTTGTTATGGATGGTGGCTTTTAAAAGGTTTGTGTAAAAGCTTCTCTCAATCGGAAAGCTTCAGAACCTCCTAAAAATTGAGCCATTTGAAGCAGTTAAGAGACTAAAAACAATTGGACAAACAAGTGGGTTCAAACAAAATGAAAAATCAAATCAGCAATCAACAATCAGTGATTAGCAATTAGCAATTAGTAATTAGCAATTAGTAACCAGCAATCAGTGATTAGCAATCAGCAATCAGCAAAGCAAATCACGGCCTAGCAAAAACTGCTAAGCCATTTACGTCAAAACGGCGACTGGTTCCCCCGATCGCCGCTTGAAATCTTTAAAGTTCGCTGATGCTGACGATCGTGCCACCTTGACGGTGAATCCGTTGATATTCCTGGGAAAGGTTTTCGTAGGACACGATGTAGACTTGGTTCGATCGGCGGAACTGGGAAACCCGATTGACAGCCTTCGCACGGTAGCCTGTAACTTCGATCCGATAGACCTTGCCACCAGAACTTGCGCCCACACCCTGACGGACGTAAGACGTGTTAGCAGGGGCACGGAAGGTGCTTCCAGGAGCCGTTACCGCTGTGGCTTGGGCATTGATGACCAAGGAATTCAACTTCGCCGCCTTGCCTGCCAAATCAGCCTTCAAGGAGCTAGTCGAAGCACCCCGGACCAATTGGAATGTATGGGTAAAGCCCACCATATGGCTCAAGGCTTCGGTCTTCCATCCACGGATATAAGGTACGAAGTTTTCACCAAAGGTGTTTTGGTATTCATCGCTGTCGATGAAGCTATCAATATCGGCATCAAAGCCTTCGCTATCGAGGATATTGCTATGCATTTTCATGTCGTCGTAACTGTTAGGCGCACGACCCAAAAGATGACGATAGGCAAGCTCGATATAGCGATAACGAGGAACATTGGTAAAGAACCGATCGCGATACAGCGCAGATTTTGCGACTGCACGGACAAATTCACGAACACTCAGTTCTCCCATTTTGAATTGAGATTCGGGCACCGCAAGGCGCTCGCTTTCCATCACGTAGGCATTGCCCAATACTTGCCGATATACCGCATTGATGAGGGTTTCTGCTTCCTCACCCGAACGACCCGGCACCCACTCCATCGGGGGAGTTTCATCGAAGAGGCTGACACCTAGTCGTGAAGCTGGTCCAAAAGGCATTGATATCTCCTGGTTTCAATCAGAGTTGATGAAATCGATCGTCTCAAGCTTAATTAAGCAAATTTAATATTTGCCTAAGCGCGCAACCTAAATTAATGTTTTAAGGTTATGCGGCATTCTGAGAAGACCCTATGGCAATGAGTTTGCAACTCTTCAAAGCAAAGTTTTAAACAAAAATTGCTTTGTATATCTCCTATATTCATATATGGCAAGGACGTAATTTATCAAGAATTATTAAGGTGTTTTATGTAGATTGGTAACGATCGCCAAAGTGATTTGAAACACAAGCGCTGCAAGCCTAAGCCTCACTAGCCAAGAGCAAAAAACGAGGTTCAACTGTTGACTAATCAGTTTATGTCACCCTGTCTTAAGGGTTATATTTCGATTTTTCTCAGAAATGTAATAGTGATAAAAGGAATGAATACTAAATAGATAGTTTTTAAATACTTTTAGATTTTTCTGAGATAACTTTTAAATTTAAAAATAGTAAGATATAGAATCATAGGACGATCGCAATGGCCAATTTTGATGAAATGCTAAAAGCAATAGAGGATGCGGATTCTGCGGTGAAGTTAGCAGATGCCGTTAAGCTTTTGGCGGAGTCTCCGTATTTGGAAGCAATTCCCCATTTAATTCGTGCCTTAGGATACAACAATCCCGGTGCAGCTGTGGCAGCGGTTGATGGATTAATTCTGCGCGGTGAACCTGCGGTGTTGCCGTTATTGGAATTGTTGGATGGTTATAACTATAGTGCTCGGGCTTGGGCGTTGCGGGCCTTGTCGGGTCTTGGAGATCCACGATCGCTTTCGCTGTTATTAGATACGGCCCAGAATGATTTTGCCTTGAGTGTGCGACGCGCGGCGGCGAGAGGGTTGGGGACGATTAAATGGGAACAGATGGATCCGGCGGAAGTAGAGGCGGCCCAGGCGCAAGTGTTGCAAGTATTGTTAGAAATTTGTGCGGATCCGGAATGGGTGGTGCGCTATTCTGCGATTACGGGAGTTGAGCGGTTGTTGGGTGGCTTGGCGGCGGGGGCGGTGCGCGATCGGGCGATGGACCTTTTGGCGAAGTTGGCGATCGACGATGAGGATTTGACGGTGCGATCGAGGGCGGCGCTGGCTGGCGATCGAAACCGGACAGGGATTGCATTAGGCAGCAACTAGAGCTTGTGGTTCTGGGATGGTTTGTCCTTCTTCTTGCCAAATTTCTAGGAAGGTTTCAATGACTTCTAGGCCCGATCGTGCCGCCTCTTCGTAGGTTTTACCCTCGGTACAAGGCATCATGACAAGCCCCACGAATTCAGGAATTGTCACAACAAAAACCTGGTCTATGTCCGACCATTGAATCACCATGCTGTAGTTGCTACTCATGAATCTCTTTGCTCCTTTAAAAGCTTTAAAGCGGCCTTCAAGCCACGTTCGAGGTAATCCGGGACATCATCCCCATCTTTACGCGCAATCACAATTGGTTCAACCAGGAGAGGATGCGTCCAAACCTGATGACGGCCCTTACCTGGCCGCCAGGTAAATCCAAGATCCTGAAGTTCTTTCTTGAATTGTCGTACTTTTCTAGGCATCGTGTCACCTTGTACAGTCCACAGGATACTTTGGCAATACTTTAGACAAGTCACCCAGTATAATACTGGGCAAAACAATTATCCTTTTATCGTAATTTCGATGCTGTCTTCACTCACGCCATAATGTTTTGCCAAACCAGCTTTAGCATGAGCAATAGTGAACGATTCTGATATTAATCTTGAAACTTTTTCAAATTTCAAATTAGCTAAATTGATCCCTAAATCCTCAAGAGAGGTGTAATGTACTGGATTTTGATTCCCTGGCCAAGAATCAGGAATATTGATTAAAGCGTACTCAGATATACGCACCAAGTAACGTCTCTTACCACTGTCACCTGTGTAGGTATATTCAACTCCACTGATTTTCCCTACCAAAAATGAGCTTTTGTGATTAACACCTTGCGAACTACAACAAACAAGAAACTGACATTTTTTTGCTCTATCTTGATCTAAGACCCAATCATAGTCACCACCACGATTAAGAATATCGTCCAAGCTATTTTCTGTAAACGTCTGAAGCGCAGTATTCATATTGAAAGATCCAGGAACTATATAAATATTATAGCTAAAGAATCGAACAAGTGTCAAATACTTTAGCTATACTTTATATATACTTTTATTTTAGACAGCCTCTCGTGCGGCCAAAGCTTTCTCTGCCTTAACCACCCGCTCGAAGGTCACCCGAATTTCGCAATCTCGACAGACATCTTCGATATGTTCTAAACATGGATCTTCATAACCAAACAGGTGCAACCGTTTTTGATGGTTCGGATATTTCCGGCTCTTCGCAATTAGATGTCCGATCGCATCTTTCCAGTGCGTCACGATTTTCACTTCAATCAATTCTGTTTCGGTGAGTAAATCGATCAATCCCCATTTCGTATAGGCTTCCACCTTGCCGCCGAGTTGAGACTGAAGCCGATCGCGAACCACTTTTTCGGGTTGATTTTTCCGTTGGATTTTGCACCAATCCGGCAACAGTCCGAGTTCATCCAGCTTTGTCACTGCGGTGCTGTAGGTCGATCGGGAAATCTCAGCCCGTTTCATGATTTCGTCTGCCGTTAAGGTCATGCGCGATCGGATCGCATTCTGCAAAATCAAAAACACACGGTAGGACGTACCATCCAATTTTTTATCTAGAAGTTGGTCGATCGTTTTGAAATCCAGTGTGATGCCATTTTTGGGAACTGGGTTTCCATGCCAATCGGTCATCTCCTGAATCCAGGCATTAATTCCCTTCTCTGCAAAGGTTTGATAGGCAAATAGAGCCTTCTCGGTTTTGTATCTAGACTCAAAAGCATAGTGCTTAATGACTTGAGCGCAGACTGAAGCACGGAGAACCGAGAGGTTAGAAATTTTACTCTTATCAATTGAAGTCACACCTCTTGCCTGTAACCATAAATCCCTTCTCTGCATGGGTTCTGACTGATTTTTACCCAAGTTGCCTGCCAGCATATTACGGAGAAGTTCATTTACCGACTGCTTTGAAACACCACAGAGACGAGCCAAGCCCGACTCCGACATTCCCGATTCTCCCGTCGCATCAATAGTGAAAAATTCCACATCGTCGCGAACAACTCGTGTGATAGTCATTTATTAGTCCTTGCCTTTGTTCTGTAAAGGTTGGTGGTTAGCCGATCGTTCTTGCGGAAACAGGAGCGATCGGTGTTTTGAATCTTAAGGTAGGTGCGATCGGATTTCAACCGTGGGGCGATCGGTCTCACCGTTGGGCATTTAAAACTTGCGATGCTGTTACATCAACACTTGGAAAACTGGGAGAAACAATCATCTCATCGGCGCTAAAGGTTTTGAACTGGTACTGATTCTCTATCAGCGTGCCGACCATAACCCACGATCGGTCTGGATCAATTAGCCAATATTCAGGAATGCCGATTGCAGCATATTGGTCTCGTTTATCTTGATAATCTCGAAGATAGTTTTCAGACCGATCGTCCCCCGGTGAAACGACCTCAACAACCAAGGACGGTGGCGGCATCTGGCGAGTAATGGTGAGTCGTCGGTCCAACAGCGTTAGATGAATTTCATCTAGAACAGTCAGGTCCGGAAAACGGGTTCGAGGGGTTCCAATGACTTCTATTTCACAGTTATGAGGACGAATTAATTGAAAGGGAACGCCGATCGACATCAAAACGACCTGAATGAAGAGGGCGATCGTATCATTCCAAAATGATTCAGCCATGACCGGAATCAATTCCCCGTTCCAATACTCATAACGACCTTCTGACAGATCGGAAGCTTCCGTGGTCAGGTATTCTTCAAAACTGGTAAATCTGGCTTGAGTGAACGTCATAAGGGCGATCGTCACAAATAGTATCTTTATCCTAGTCGATCGGATTCTGCTAACAGCCTTGTCATTTATATTTATGCCTTCTCTCTTCTCTCTTCTCCTTAATCGTAAATCTGTAAATCTGTAAATCTTTAAATTTGTCAATCATTACAACATCTGATCCATCAAATCCATCACCCGCACCGCACCCGGAGACAACGCGCCTTCTGGATTGTGCGTCACTTGAAACTCCAATAACCCTTTCATCGAAATCAACTTCAAACTATTTTCCGCCAAGGTTTGAGCGATCGTTTCTGCCGCTGGTAAATACCCGATCGCGCCCACATCCATCAACGCCGCCCGCCGCAACTGCAAATCCGGTCCATTCAACGCCACAATCAACCGATCGCCATACTGGGACTCACCCGTGAGTTGGTACATCGCCCGCGCTGCCGCATACTGAATTCTGGGCGTAGGATGCTGTAAAAACGCTTGGACCTTCGCCGTCGCTTCGATCGCCTTCAACGTCCCCAAAGCTTCCAACACCGAATCATAGGGCTGGGAAGCATCGGGCTGTTCTGCAATTAATGCCGTTTGGTCTGGCACTAACCCCGCATCGAGGAGTTTCATCAACGGCTCAATCGATCGCCGATCGTCCAATAATTCCAAGGACTGCGCCGCCCCTTCTCGCACAAAATAATCCGTGCAATCCAACGCCGCAATTAACGCCGGAACCGCCTCCCCAGCCCCAATCTTACCCAAAGTCCTGGCCGCATTCCGACGCAACGGATAGCCACCTTCCGGAGTGCGATCGGCCTCATCATCCAAGGCCGCAATTAACAACGCCGTCGCTTCCGGAGTCGTCACCTTAAACTTCCCGAACCACCAAGCCGCATAAAACCGCAAACTGGTATCTTCCCCACAAAGATGGGCGATCGCCTGCTCCAGGGTCAACGGCTCGGCAAATTGGGGTTCTTGTTCAGGATTCATTGCAAAACATCGGGAAAGCATTCGCCCTATTTTCGCATCTAATTTCGCATCTAATTTCGCATCTAATTTCGTCTCAGACCTCGATCAAACCCCGATCGCCATTTGCCGTTCTAAATCAAACAAAAACCCATGAATATATTCCTCAGTCCATTCCTCTCCATAAAACCGTTTAAACATGCCGCGCGCGGGGTCTTTCTCCGATCGATAGCGTAAATAGCGCAACTGCGACGCTTCAATCTCTGCCAGATAAACCGGATCGGTGACAGGTTCTGCCGCTTCCACTAATTTCAAATAGGCATCCAAATACGCTTTAAAAGCCCCAAAGACATGGGTTTCCAACGCATCCGGTTCCGTCGGACGAGTCCATAAAAATGCCGGAGAAAAGAACGGTTGCGCTTCTTCGGGAAAGTCGCCGCCCCAAGGCAAGACGGCCTGATATTTCTCAAAAATCGGCATCACCGGAGCAGAATATTTGGCTTCGTACTCAGGCGTATGAAACAAAGGTTGCATATCGATCGCAATCAAATGGCCACCCGGCAACGTCACCAAATCCGCGCCAAAAAAGGGCAAATCATAATTCAGCCTTGGGAAAATCACAAAATTCAACACCTGAAGCGCTGCGCCACCTTGAACATGGGCCGCTCGAATTTGGCGCAACTTTTCCGACTGAACGCCATAGCTTTCCGTTAAAACCGTCGTCGCCCGATCGCCCTTGCCCGTCACCGCTGACTTGGACTCGAATCCTTCAGGAATCGGATAGGGACTGAGATCGAGCCGATCGTTTAGTTGCAGAACGGCATGGTCAAGAAAGGGTTGGTACAAAGACATTGATGAATTTTGGATTTGAGATTTTGGATTTTGGATTTTAAATTTGAGATTTTAGATTGAAGTGAATCCTAATGGGCGATCGCTAATTGCTTAGCATCTTCAAAAAGGAACTCAAATAAGAACCGATTGGCCCAATCACTGCCGAAATGACTGCTAAATAAGCCATGGGCAGGATCGCGATCGGCACTGTATTGATCGTACTCCCGTTGCGCTTTAATGACCCGATTAATGGCAGCAGGATCGGTTAAAGGGGTCGCTTCTTCAAGCATTTGCCAATACAAATCTAGATAGGCTTGGAATGCTTCAAAAACCCGTGTTGGAATCACATCCGGTTGGACTTTAGCAAACAGCAAATACTTTGAAAAATATTGATTGGCATCATAGAACTTCATTTCTAAATCCTGGGAGAGGTCAGGATATTTCTCATGAAGGGCTTTGAGGGGCGCAATGTATTTGTTAATGTAAGCCTCGTCTTGGAACAAAGGCTGAAAGTCCATCACAATCAGGTTTTTAACTGATCCAAAGGACAAAAAGTCTACGCCCAGAAAGGGCAGTTCATAGCAATGGCTGGGATACATCACACTGTTAAAGACTTCCAGCGTTTCCCCAGCCACCATGTGGGTGTAGCGAATTTTGCGCAGTTCAGGACATTGGTAAGCCCAGCTTTGAATGGTCGAAGGCGTTTTCCCCCGATCGCTGACGTTATGTGCAAGCCCTGCCGGAATGATGCGCGGTTGAAGGTCGAACTTTCGGAACAATTCCCGCTGGAGATGCTCCACAAAAGGCTTATACATAAAAAATCAGGCTAGTGATCCTAGTATCTAAATTCCTAGCCTAGAGGAATCCCCTAAAAAAAGTCCTGTTCTCATCAGACTTAGACATATTCCTTAATGTTTTTTGCAACATTTTTTGCACGAGCCGCGACAATCCAGTCTGGGTCTGCCTTTGCTGAGTCATGGCCGGACCAGTCTCCCAGTTTTTCCAAGGCCATCAGAGCGGCATATTTCAAATCCCAGATACGGGTTTCCAAGGCTTTCTTGAGATCTGGGATAACGCTTGGATCTCCGATTTCTCCGAGGGCGATCGCGGCGGCAGCGCGAGACTTTTGGAATTGGGGTTCGACGTTGTACAAGCCTTCTTTGACAATTAAGTCGATCGCCGGGGCGTGTTTCAGCCATCCCAGGGTTTTAATCACATGGTAATGGGCACCGTAGTCGTTATAGGCTTCGGCTTTATAGGTGTCTAGGAGGGCCGTAGGGGCTTGGTCGGGGCATTCCTGAACGAGAGTTTGGGTCGCTAAATAACACACGCCAAAATCGGTCTCGTAGAGCAAGCTCATGAGTTCGTCTAACGTCGGCGTTTTTTGGTAGCTGTGGACCATTTTGAGGTTTTGCGGATGGTCTGCGATCGTCAGGTCAAGGTAGGGCTGCACATTTTGCACAAAGTCGATCGCCCCCGATTTCACACCGGATTCTGCTAATAACCGAATGGCCCGCAACCGAAACACAACGGACACAGGACAGGTCACGATTTCAGGAATGGCGGCATAGTATTTCGCATCAATTAAATCCTGAAGACAAGCGCGGCGAGCATTCACATTGGGATGATGCAAAAAGGCAACGACTTGGTCAATATTGCTGTAATCCCCTGTAAATCGGCAGACGGCAGCGATCGCAGCACTTCGCGTCGGGGCATCGGCATCGGTAGTAAAGCGCTGAATTCGCTCTAGGGCGGGGGCGTAGTCGAGATTGGCCAGAGTCTGAATCACCACGCGATAGATTTGACCTTCCCGATCGAGGACTTGAGCCAGGGTTTCCAAAATGGCCGGGTCATCGGTTCCAATTTCACCGATCGCCCACACAGCATTCTCAACCGTGTACATATCCTCATCTTTTAAGCATTCCGCAATGGTATGGAGTGCGGCTTTCGCTTCCAATCGGCCTAAGCTTTCAACAGCTTTGCGGCGGACAATCCGTTCATCAACATCCGTGACATCTGTGGTTTCGATCGCCTTAATTAATGCCTGAATCGTTTTTTCAGTATTGAAGTTAATCAGATGAGAGACTGCAATGTACTTCTCTGAAGGGTCTGCAAGGTCTGCGATCGGGGTTTCGAGGAGTTCGATCGCCTGGTCTTCAGTCAGGTTAAAAAGATTAAAAAAACGTTTATCCACGGTGAGTCTCGAAGTTTGATTTCACAATATCTTTCACAATATCTTTCACAGTATCTTTCTAAGCTAGCGCCCCCAACAACTTCCCAAGCAAAAACGGCTGACACAATCGCCAACCGTTTCCGTTTATTGTCCTGACCTGAATTCTGTGGCGTAAAAACCACGATCGTTAAACCCTAATTTTTCAATTAGTAGTTCACTTTGCGGTAAGGCACTTTATTCATATCTGCATTCATCGCAGACACAACAGGCTGACCGATATTCGGCGTTTTCAAGCTACGCGCCATATCGAGGTAGTTCGCAGGGCTACCCGCTTGAGGCTTGACTTCTTGAGGCGTAAAGCGCTTGACAGTAGTTTGCCAGACGACTTTGGGGAAGCCCAGTTGACTGCGATGGTACTCGTTGTAACGAGGATTTTGGATGTTGAAGGGCACTTCCTTCGCACCGGAAGGCAAGGTCCGACGACGTTGGTAAGGAACGATCGCATCGCCAAAATTGGTGAGATACTCGTCGCTATCCAACAATTGATTGATGAACTCAGCACGACCTTTCGTCGCAATCACGATCGACCAAGCAATCTTTTCTTTTTCGCTGTAAGGCGCACGACCTAACACTTTATTGAGGCAGTGCTCAACGAAGCGATAGTTACTATTCAGGTTGTAGAAGCTGCCCGTGAAGGTTTTGGACAGGCACAATCCACGAATAAAATCGCGAACGGTGATTTGACCACTTCTAAGTTGGGATTCCAAGAACTTCTCGCGATCGGCGGCGAAGGCATGGAAATAGATTTGACGATAGGCGGCTTCAATCAGCGCATCCATATCGGTTGTAGACAAAAGATTGTCAGTCGAGAAAATTCTCGCTTGCTCATCGCCATAAGCCTCAAATCCAGCGACGCGCTGATTTTGGCTAGACGGAGCATATTCAAGCAATGGAATTGCCACGCTAAAGCCTCCGTGATCGTAAATCGAAATAAATCCGTTCTCTAAGCTCAGATAAGCCCAGGTTTTTAAATCAAAAAACAGGAGCTTGAAGTATTCACCCAAGCTCCTGTTTTTTCAATTCAAACTAGCTGAGGGTGTTGATAGCGTAGTCGATGTAGGAGTTAGCTTCAACCGCAGAGTCTCCGCTCAAACCATGGCTCGCTTTGATGTACTTCAGCGCTTCGACGTACCAGCTAGGGGACAAATCAAAGGTCTTGTTGATTTCAGCAATCCCAGCGATCAAGTAGTCGTCCATGGGTCCAGTTCCACCCACAACGAGGCAGTAGGTGACCATGCGGAGGTAGTAACCGATGTCACGAACGCACTTAGCCTTACCCGTCGCAGTAGATGCGAAGTTAGGACCAGACATGGTGGTGGTGTAAGGGAATTTGCTGTACACAGCGTTTGCTGCGCCTTCAGCCAATGCAGCAGACTTCTCAGTCAATGCTTTAGCAGCAGACAAGGATGCAGCAGCTTGCTTGTAACGACCGAATGCAACTTGCATTTCAGTGCTGCTCAAAAAGCGTCCTTGAGAATCAGCAGCTGCAACTGCTTCGGTGATAGGGGTCTTCATTTGGTATCTCCCAGTGGATAAAAGCTTTATGTGATCAAGGCAGGGGATTCAGATTTCAAGACTGGGTTCATGCCCCGAAGTGATTGAAATCTGAGTCGGAAGGGATTTAGCTAACCGCAGAAGCAGCAGCGTCGAAGTAGCTAGCAACTTCAGCAGCGATTGCGGAGCAGTCACCTTGGGTAATGCCAGCACGATCGTTGACGATCGCGAGAGCCGCTTCTTTCATTTTGCCAACGCCCACTGCGACGGAAGCGCCGGGAGTACCAAGAGCGAGGTAGGTTTCGCGAAGACCGTTCAAGCAACGATCGTTGAGGACGGAAGCGTCACCTGCGAAGATTGCATAGGTGATGTAGCGAAGGATGATTTCCATGTCGCGCAAGCAAGCAGCCATCCGACGGCTGGTGTATGCGTTTCCACCAGGTGCGATCAATTGAGGCTGTTCAGCAAACAAGGCACGAGCTGCATTCGCAACGATCGAAGATGCGTTTCCGGTGATACGGTTAACGGTATCCATGCGCTTGTTACCTTCAGCAACCATTGCGCTCAGAGCGTCCAGTTGGCCAGCGTTGAGGTATTCGCCGCGAGCGTCAGCCTGGGAAACAACCTTTGCAAATGCGTCAAGCATTTTGAATTCTCCTAAATTTACTGGTTAGTAAATGTTTGTTTTTTTTGCTTCACCCAGGGCGATCGCCCCGGTGGACAGTCTGCTGATGGCAGGCCGGAAGAGGAAAAGAAGCATCGTTAAAATCGCACAACATCCAGTCCAAAAATCGGCGCTCTCATGAAAAATCGATCGAGTGTCGTAGGACTTGAGAGGTTCTAAAGCTTGTCAACTTTTGCTTGTGATCTAAACCCTTCAAAATCTCTTATACAATGCCGTTGCAGCCATAAATGTTACAAAGTACTAGAAGTTGGCATTTCTTAATATTGCTTAATATTTTCCTCTCAGATTTCCTGATTTTAGGGCGTTCAGACCCTTGAGCGGGGAAATTTGATCTTTAGAAGAAAAACAAATCCATTCTCGATCGGAATCAAAAAACCTTGAGGCGATGCATAAACGCCAAGTTTTACAGTAAAAAACAAGATTTTCTTTACAAATCTCCACAAAGCCTGTTACATTAGTTTACATAGAGATGAGTTGATTCATCGTTCAAGGCTTTAAAAAAAGTCTGGAATGAAGGGTTTGGCTTTCTCTAGAGCGCTTTATTTAGTGGGTATCGATCGTGATTTTACAAATCCTCTCTTCGTTAGTTCGAATGAGAATTTCCAAAACGGCTCCTGGCTCTAAACGCTAGTTCTGTCAGCGTCCAGTCAGTGAATTGCCTTGTAACAAGTTTTGCGGGATTCAATCTAAATCCTTTCAGTAGAACGAATCTCAAATACTCTAGAACGATCGCCGTAAGTTGCTTTGTGTAACCTACGGCATTTTTTTTGAAGATTCGATCCCCCTAGCCCCCTTATTAAGGGGGAACCGAGACAGGGTAAAGCGTTCAGCAATTATCAATAGATTCATTCCTATTTACTTTTTGGTTTGAAGTCCCCCTTAATAAGGGGGATTTAGGGGGATCGGGACGTGTTGCAATGACAAGTTAATTCGGTATGAGCGCTTTGGCTTGGGGCCGA
>Ga0209175_10001065_pt1 | contig 14247 bp, 11 predicted proteins | sample JI91814C2DNA_FD_187506 | JGI IMG/M metagenome (GOLD analysis project Ga0209175, IMG submission 187506) | Wastewater effluent complex algal communities from Wisconsin, to seasonally profile nutrient transformation and Carbon sequestration -... | ecosystem: Engineered > WWTP > Effluent > Algae...
AATGCAAAAAATATCATCAAAACCTAATTTGATGAGTAAAAGAAGATAATGAGTGAATAAGTTAACATAAATTATAATTTTAACTTCTAAAGACTTCGAAACTTAACTAAAGGGAATTTAATTTTTACTTTAAAAGAAACGAGAGAGGCTAAAATAGGTATCAAATACATTAATCTTTTGTTTGATGTAAAATTTGAAGTCACTCAATTTTCTATAAAAATTCCAAGATTTGATACTATAACAATTGAGGGTAATGTTATTCCTGATGAAGTTGTAGAACTATTAAAAAAAGTTAAGAAAAATGATTTTATCTTAATAAGAGATATAAAAACAAATTATATGTTTGGTGATGGTTTTCATAAATCAATAAGACCAATTATTTTTCAAATTTTCCCATAAAAAACCTTCAAGTTTCCTTGAACGTTTTAGAGGCATCTCTCGGATTCGATATATCTTTAATTAATTTTTTCTAAAAATTAAACATAAAAAAAGAGCTACTATTTCTAGTAACTCTTTAGAGGCATCGTCCGGATTCGAACCGGAGTAGACGGTTTTGCAGACCGCTGCCTAGCCGCTCGGCCACAACGCCATTACTTGAACGGACTGCAAATTTACATTTTATTTCTACTTATCCAAAATATTAAGTAAATATTAAGCTATAATTTCTATTTGTAAATATTATTATAATACTTTTGATTCACTAAATATTTAAAATAAAAAATGAGAAAAATCTATTATTTAAAGCCTGTTTTTAATTTTATTTTAATTGGATTACTTATTTTAACATTGAATAGAATTTTTTTATTTACAATCTTTAACGAAAGAGTTATTGAAACAGAACATTATTTTCAATTATTTAGTATTGGACTGCGTTTTGATTTAATTCTGCTTTGCTATATAAGTTTTCTTCCATTTGTTCTTATTACTTTTTTACCAAATCTTATTTTAAATAGAACAAGCAAGTTCTTCAATATATATTTCATTTTCTTTTTGTTCCTAATTCTAGTTACAGAGTTAGCAACATTAGATTTTATCAATCAATACGATACACGTCCAAATCGTCTGTTTTTAGATTATTTAATTTATCCTAAAGAAGTGATAGGAACACTTTTTAAAAGTTATTTAACTTCTTTAATTATCACAATTATTTTACTTGGTGTTGCTTTATTTTTTGCTTTTAAACATGGTAAAAAATTATTTTATCCCGTTGAAAGCAATTACAAAACCAAGTTGTTTTTATTCCCTGTTTTTGCTTTCTTTTTGTTTATTGGTGCTCGTGGCAGTTTAACAACTAAACGACCTATAAACGCAAGTAATGCTATTTTTTGTTCCGACCAAATGACAAACTCATTGGGATTAAATTCGTTTTACACCGTTGCTTTTGCAGCGTATTCAATGAAGAACGAAGGGGATGTAAAAAAATATGGAAAAATGGACGAATTAGAAGCCTACAGCCGTGTAAAAAAATATATGGATGTAACTAAATTTATTTCTGGAGAAGTTCCTTTTTTACATCTTCAAAAACCAGATGTTTCTCAACCTAATTACAATGTTGTTATTCTATTAGAAGAAAGTTTAGGAGCAGAATATGTTGGTAGTTTACAAGGTTTAAAACTTACACCTGAATTTGATGAATTAACTAAAGAAGGTGTATTATTTACCAAACTATATTGTACGGGAACTCGAAGTGTAAGAGGTATTGAAGCAGTTACTTCTGGATTTTTACCCAATCCTTCTGAAAGTATTGTAAAACTTAGTGGTTCACAACAAGGATTTTTTACGTTGGCTGATGCTTTTAGTCGTCAAAATTATGATACGAGTTTCATTTATGGTGGAATGGCAAATTTTGATAATATGGCGTCTTTTTTCAACGGAAATGGTTTTAAAAATATAATTGATGAAACAGATTTTGATGGCGATGGTAAAATATACGCCATGAAAGGAACTTGGGGATATTCTGATGAAGATTTAGCAGTGAAAGCTAATGAATACTACAAAAGCCTTGGTAAAAAACCATTCTTTTCATTAATGTTTTCTACTTCAAATCATGAGCCTTTTGAGTTTCCTGATGGACGAATTAAATTGTATGAACAACCAAAAAATACGGTTCACAACGCAATGAAATATGCCGATTTTTCTATTGGTAAATTTTTTGAATTGGCTAAAAAAGAAGCATATTACAAGAATACTATTTTTGTTGTAATCGCTGATCATAACACCAGAACTTATGGTAAAAATCTAGTTCCAGTGAACAAATTTCATATTCCAGCTTTAATCATTGCGCCTAATGTTGAAAAAGGAATTACTTATGATAATTTAGCAAGTCAAATGGATATTCCATCAACAGTTTTAGCCTTATCTGGTATTACTACTAAAACACCAATGCCGGGAAGAAATTTACTAAAATTACCAAAAGGAATAAAAGGAAGAACCATTATGTTATTCCATGAAACCTATGCTTTTAGAGTAGAAGATGATATCGTTATATTAAATCCAAACGCTAAGCCATTACAGTTTAAAGTTAAAAGCGACACAGAATTAATTCCGGTTGCGTTAAATGAAGAACTTGCAAAAGATGCGCTAGCTCATATCGTAGCTTCTAGTAATTTGTATAAGAATCGAGTTTATAAAATAGATTAATTTTTTGTCATGCTAAACTTGTTTCAGTATCTGAAATAAATTCAGATTGACAATCTTCTTAATTCCTAAACTCTTCCATTTCTATTGTAACCGCTTCTACATCGCCACCAATTGGAGGATTCAATTTAGAAACTGCTAATTTTATTCGAGAAATAGACGGAATTTCAGCAAAACATCTGGTGATAATGCGCTGTGCAACATGTTCTAATAATTTAGAACGAATCGCCATTTCTTCTACCACAATTTTGTTTAAATGTACATAATCAACCGTATCGGTTAAATCATCTGTTTGAGAAGATTTGCGCAAATCGGTTTTAATTTCTAAATCTACACGGTAGTCCGAACCTATTTTTCCTTCTTCAATTAAACATCCGTGATAGGAATACGTGCGAATATTTTGTAATTTAATAGTTCCCATAAAGTTTCAGGTTTCAAGTTCAAAGTTACTACCTTTTTATCTGTTTTTTTCATCAACTTTAAACTTTAAACTTTAAACATTTTCTATCTTTGCACAAAAGATAAAAAAACAATGTCAACAGAAGAAAAATCATTGAATTTTATAGAACAAATCATTGAAGAAGATTTAAAAAATGGTTTGTCAGCAGATAAATTACGTTTTCGTTTTCCTCCAGAACCAAATGGGTATTTACACGTGGGTCATGCCAGTGCAATATGTTTAAATTTTGGTTTAGGAATCGATTACAAAGCGCCAGTAAACCTTCGTTTCGACGATACCAATCCCTCTAAAGAAGAACAAGAATACGTTGATGCTATTAAGCGCGATGTAGAATGGCTTGGTTTTCAATGGGATAAAGAATGTTATGCTTCTGATTATTTCCAACAATTGTATGATTGGGCAGTGGAATTAATCAAAAAAGATAAAGCGTATGTGGATAGCCAAACTTCGGAAGAAATGGCAAAACAAAAAGGTACGCCAACTACTCCAGGAACCGATTCTCCTTACAGAAATCGTTCTATAGAAGAAAACTTGGACTTATTTACACGCATGAAAAACGGTGAATTCGAAAAAGGAACTCACGTTTTACGTGCTAAAATTTCGATGGGTGCCAACAATATGTTGATGCGCGATCCTATTATTTACCGTATCATGCACGCACATCACCACCGAACAGGAAATGATTGGTGTATTTATCCAATGTACGACTGGGCTCATGGTGAAAGTGATTATTTAGAGCAAATTTCGCATTCATTTTGTACGTTAGAATTCTTGCCGCACCGTGAATTATATGATTGGTTTTTGAATCAAATTTATGACTCAACAAAGGTGCGACCAAAACAAAGAGAATTTGCGCGAAGAAATTTATCACATACTGTTGTTTCTAAACGTAAATTATTGCAATTAGTTGAAGAAAAGCATGTTACAGGTTGGGATGATCCAAGAATGTCAACCATTTCTGGAATGAGAAGACGTGGTTATACACCAAATGCTATTGTAAATTTTGCTAACACAATCGGTATTGCAAAACGTGATAATTTGATTGATGTTTCGCTTTTAGAATTCTGTGTTCGTGAAGATTTGAACAAAATTGCACCTCGTGTAATGGCAGTTTTAGATCCAGTGAAATTAGTAATTACAAATTATCCTGAAGGACAAGAAGAATGGTTAGAAGCTGAAAATAATCCGGAAGAAGAAGTAATGACCTACAGAAAAGTGCCGTTTTCTAAAGAATTATATATCGAAAGAGAAGATTTTCAAGAAGAAGCACACAAGAAATTTTTCCGATTAACTTTAGGAACTGAAGTACGTTTGAAAAATGCGTATATCATTAAAGGTGAATCAGTTATAAAAGATGAAAACGGAAAAATTACAGAAATTCACGTTACTTATGACCTAGATTCAAAATCAGGAAGCGGAACAGAAGCAAGTCAAAGAAAAGTAAAAGGAACGATTCATTGGGTTTCAATTCCTCATGCAAAAGAAGCCGAAGTTCGTGTGTATGATCGATTATTTACCAACGAAAGTCCAGATAAAGACAAAGAAGTTGATTTTAAAGAATTTATTAATCCAAATTCGTTAAAAGTATTAACAGGTTATGTGGAACCAAGTTTCGTTACTTCAAAAGAATTAGATCATTTTCAATTTCAACGTTTGGGTTATTTTTGTGTAGACAGAGATTCAACTGCTGAAAAATTAGTTTTTAACAAAACGGTTGGATTAAGAGATACTTGGGCAAAAATTTCGGAACAATAAAATTTCGATTTTTGTCAAATCGAGCGAAGTCGAGATTTTATAAATAAATAAAAAACCTGCAAAATTTCTTTGCAGGTTTTTTTATTCCTAATTATTAAAAATAATATTTTATGATGATATTTTATTTTTTAATCAATATTTACTTTTATTATTAAAAACTATCAAAATAAAATTTATTATAATTAAAAACTTAAAAAATTGACTTTCATAAATTAATTTCAATACAATAACTTTTTTAGGTAAAGTATTTTTATATCTTAGTTAATAAAAGTGTCAGAAATCGCTTTATTTTAATTTTTACCTAAAATTAAGCTAATTTTATTCTGATTTTTTTTTTGTTGTAACCGCTTTTAAAAAATAATCACTAAATTGTAGATTTCTAACATTTGGTTATAAAAAAACCACCAATTAAAAATTGATGGTTTTTAAAAATTATTCTGTCATACTGAACTTGTTTCAGTATCTAATTTTTATTTATACTTCTTCAGATTCTTCTTCAGCACCAAATACATCTTTCTGATTTTTCTTAGAAACTTTTTTACTGTTTCCTTTTTTCATCATTTCACCTACTTGGTTTGATGCACTAAAGGACGCTACCATATTGTTTAACATATCACTTCCGGCTTGAGGGGAATTTGGTAATAAAATTAAATTACTATTTGCATCTGCACCAATTGCTTGTAAAGTGTCATAATGTTGCGTTACAACAATTAAAGCCGAAGCTTCTTGAGAATTAATTCCCACTTTGTTCAACACATCAACCGATTCTACTAAACCACGAGCAATTTCTCTTCTTTGGTCGGCAATACCTTGACCTTGAAGTCTTTTACTTTCTGCTTCTGCTTTTGCTTTAGCAACAATTCTGATTCTTCCAGCTTCAGCTTCATATTCTGCAGCAGTTTTTTCACGGTCAGCTGCGTTAATACGGTTCATCGCATTTTTAACTTGAATATCTGGATCAATATCAGTAATTAACGTATTGATAATGTCATAACCATAAGTGGTCATCGCTTCGTTTAACTCACGTTTTACTGCAACTGCAATATCATCTTTACGCTCAAAAACGTCGTCTAATTTTAACTTTGGAACTTCAGCACGCACAACGTCAAATACATAAGAAGTAATTTGATCGTGTGGATATTCCAATTTATAAAACGCTTCGTATGCTTTTTCTTGTAACACTTTAAATTGAACCGAAACTTTCATTTTAACGAATACGTTATCTTTCGTTTTGGTTTCGATGATCACATCTAATTGTTGAATTCTTAAGTTTACTTTTCCTGCAATTCTATCCACAATTGGAATTTTTAAATGTAATCCCGAATTACGAATACTGTGAAATTTGCCAAATCGTTCCACAATAGCAACTATTTGTTGTTTTACAGTAAAAAAAGAAGAAAAAAGAACAATTAATCCAACGAAAATAATTGGAAACATAATAAACTCCATAATGTTTAGTTTTTAGATTTATAGTTATACGCTTTTTATGGTAAAAAGTTACATAATCGATAGCTTAAAAATTTCTTCAAACAAATTTCTTCGTTTTTTCAGAAAAATGCGGATTTATTACAATTTTTTATTAAAACTTACAAAAAAATAAAAATTGAAAGCTCAAATATAAAATATTTGAGCTTTCTTGTTTAACAACTTAATTATTATTTATGAAGAAAATTTTTTTTATTTTACCTTTTATGATTGCTTTTGCAAGTTGTGAGAATAGTGAATCTATTACTTGTATTTTACCTTCAACAGTTATTGAATCAAACTCACCGGTTGTGTCTGGTGACAATTTAATTTTAACAACAACCGAAGCATCTTATGGAGCAAGCTATGAATGGACTGGTCCAAATGGTTTTGTATCATCATTACAAAACCCAATAATTTCTAATACAACTCCTTCAATGGCTGGAGAATATTCTCTAAAAGTAAAAAAAGGTGTTTGTGAATCTGAAATTCAAACAGTTAAAGTTGATATAATTGAAAATACAGTTGCATGTACTCCATTAAATAATACTGGATATTTTACTGATATTTCATCTACAATAAGTTTGTATTCAGTTTCTTCAAATTATGAAAATGATAAATTTAACTTTATCGGCGCAAACACAAATACTGAAGTTAGAATTATTTTTTCTAATTCTTCAATCCCATCAGTTGGTATCTATTCAATTGTTCCAAATTCAACTACTTATAATTCAAATGAAGTTGTAGTTTCATTAAAAAGAGGAGATATTTTTGGTTCAGTAACATATTTCGCCAGAACAGGAAGTGTTAAATTTTCTAGAGATGTAAATAACAATTTATATGCTATATTTTGTGATTTACCTTTTTATCTTTCTACAAATATATCTCCAAGCACTAACGCAACTGTTAAAATAACTAATAATTAATTATGAAAACACTTATTTGTATTTTAAGTTTCTTTACAATTTTTAGTTCATTTTCTCAGGAAGCTTTTTTTGTTGATTTAAAAGGAAATAAAACCGAAATAAGACCAGATGCTTATGATATAATTAGCATTGATTCAAGATTTTCTTATAAGTTACCTGGGAAAACTTGGGAAAAATACATTAGCTATAAAGAACTTGATTATGCTGTTTTAGGTTCATATTATTTTAAGGTTTTTCCTTTTAAAAAAAACCGTGTTGGGTTATATGTTATGGCTGAATATAAAAATCTTAAATTAGCAGGTTTAATTCACGAAGTAACTACCACTAGTGGTATGACAGGTGCTGTAACAGGTAAGTTATACTATGCGTTTTATATAATTGAAAATGATAATGAAATCATTTATTCAAATACAGTATCTGATTTCACACATAAAAATTATATAGAAGGTAGAGAAAAGTTAATTTCTAAATTAAAATCTTCTTTTTCTGACTGCAATCTTTTTATTGAAAAAATCAATTCATTAACTAATTCTAATGATCCCGATCGTTTAGAAATCCTATCATTATTAAATAATCCAATTTATGTTAAATACAATTAAAATGAAAAAAATTACTTTAGTATTATTTCTCTTATCATCACTTTATGTTTTTTCTCAAGCGCCAAGAGGTTTTTACCTGATGGGAGGTCTTAATCAATCTACTTTAAAATCATCTGATTTGTCATCTGATTCTGGAATTGGTTTTATTGCAGGTTTAAATTATAATTTTGGTTTTCATGAGACTTATAACTTTCAAATAGAAACTACTTATATAAACAGTAATTTTAATTTAAAAGCTGTTGATTTTAATCAAAATTTTGAAAGTATTTCTGATTCTAAATATTCTTATAATCATTTAGCTTTAGGATTTTATTTTAATTATTATATTTTAAAACCAGACGAGGATAAGTTTTTTTTAGGTCCTCAAATTGGTGTTGCTGGTAGTTTTGGTGGGTCATTTATTCCAAAATCTGGCAATGTTAATTCAGAATTATATTTACCTTATTTATTAGATGAGAATGATTTGACTTATGTATCAGGATTTAATTACAGTCTAGGTTTTGGATTAACTGGAGGTTATAATGATTTTCGTTTTGATTTAAGATATTCACACGGTATGAATAATTTACTAAGCGATGTTGAAACAAATAGTTATAACCAGAACAATCTTTATACTGGTCCCTCATTAAATGGTAAATTAAACACAATTTCTTTTACTGTTAGTTATAGAGTAAATAAATTGTTTGGTGCTGAGTAACAAAAAACCCTCTGAAATTCAGAGGGTTTCTTTTTATAAACTAGCAATTGCTTTTTCTATTCTCTTCACTGTTTCTTCTTTTCCAATCATTTCTATAATGTCAAATAAATGTGGGCCTTTTAGTGCGCCTACTAAACTCAATCGTAACGGTTGCATTACTTTACCCATTCCAATTTCATTGGTTGTCATCCAATTTTTCAATTCTGTTTCAATGTTAACAGAAGTAAAATCTTCAATTTTCTCTAATTCAGAAATCACTTGTTGCATTAAAGCTGGAGTTTCTTCCTTCCAATTTTTAGCTGCTTTTTCATCGTAAGAAGTTGGAGCTTCAAAGAAATAATCAGCTAAATCCCAAAATTCGTTTACGAAATGCGCTCTTTCTTTAATCATTCCCACAATCTTTGTCAAATCGAGCGAAGTCGAGATATTTCTTTTAGCTAAATCTTTCCCAAAAGCTTCTGCTAAACTCGCATCACTTTGCTTTTGTAAATATTGATGATTAAACCATTTGTTTTTCTCAGGGTCAAACTTCGCTCCTGCTTTGTGAATTCGGTTTAAATCAAATTTTTCTACCAATTCTTCTAATGAGAAAATCTCTTGTTCTGTTCCGTCATTCCAACCTAATAAAGCTAAAAAGTTGATCACCGCTTCAGGGAAAAATCCATTTTCTCTATATCCTGATGAAACGCCTTCATCCGTTTTCCATTCTAAAGGAAATACTGGGAATCCCATTTTATCACCATCACGCTTTGATAATTTTCCATTTCCAATTGGTTTTAAAATCAATGGTAAATGCGCAAATTCGGGTGCGTTCCAACCAAAAGCTTTGTATAATAAAACGTGTAATGGCATCGATGGCAACCATTCTTCCCCACGAATCACATGCGAAGTTTCCATTAAATGGTCATCCACAATATTCGCTAAATGGTACGTTGGCATTCCATCTGATTTGAATAAAATTTTATCGTCTAATAAATTCGTATCAAATTTAATATCGCCACGAATGATGTCTTTTAATTCTAAAATTTCATTCACAGGTGTTTTAAAACGGATGACATAGTGTTCTCCATTTGCAATTCGTTCTACTACTTTTTCACGTGAAACCGTTAAAGAGTTATCCAATTGTTCTCTAACCGAATGATTATAAATAAACGTGTTTCCATTTGCTTCTGCTTCTTTTCGCATTAGATCTAAACTATCTGCCGTATCAAAAGCATAATACGCCCAACCTGAATTAATCAGTCGGTCCGCATATTGTTGATACATCGCTTTGCGTTCGCTTTGACGATAAGGTCCAAATTTTTCATTCTTTCCAACGGTTTCATCTGGCGCAATACCTAACCATTCTAAAGCTTCAAAAATATAGGCTTCTGCTCCTGGAACAAAACGGGTTTGATCGGTATCTTCAATACGTAAATAGAAAGTACCACCATGTTTTTTGGCAAATAGATAATTAAATAAAGCGGTTCGAACACCACCAATATGCAAAGGTCCTGTTGGACTTGGTGCAAATCTTACTCTTACTGACATTTCATTAAATTTTGGCAAAGATAATTAGAAGTTAGAAGTGGGAAGTCAGAAGTTTGAAAAACTTATCTTTTTAATCCATTTAATAGTATTTTTTACCACATAGAAACATAGTTTTTTCTTTTGGAGTTCTTCATAATCCTTTACGGATGCACATAGTATTTCTATGATTTTTATGATTAGTGTAACGCCTTTTCTCACATTTTATTCACTATGTTTTTATGTTTTTTTTAATTTTGTACATTTTTAAAGTGTTAAGTTTCACTAAAAACCTATTGACTAATCACGCAAGATGTTGTATTTTTATCGGTTATAAACAGTATATCAACAATTTTGGAAGCAAAAGGCATCATTTTCGATAAACTCGAAGCGTTTATTAAAAAGTTTTACACCAACGAACTGATAAAAGGAGTTATTCTTTTCATCGGATTAGGCTTGTTGTATTTCATTTTTACTTTATTGGTCGAATACTTTTTATGGTTATCTACTTCTGGAAGAACCATTTTGTTCTGGTTGTTTGTTGGTGTAGAATTGTTTTTATTGTTTCGATTCATCGCTTTCCCTTTGTTTAAATTATTCAAATTACAACAAGGAATTAATTACGAACAAGCGTCAGAAATCATCGGAAATCATTTTTCGGAAGTTCAAGACAAGTTGTTGAACTTTTTACAATTGGCAAACCAAAGTCAAACTTCGGAATTATTAGCAGCTTCTATTGAACAAAAAGCCGCTTCTTTACAACCGATTCTTTTTTCTAATGCAGTGAATTTTGCCAAGAATAAGAAGTTTTTACCTTATGCGATTGTTCCAATTTTATTATTGATACTGTTTTTCGTTACCGGAAATTCTGCTGTGATTTCCAATAGTTTTGATCGTGTTGTGCACTTTCAAACGAAATATGCTCCTCCTGCACCCTTTGAATTTGTAGTCTTGAATAAATCATTAACCGCCCAACAGAATTCTGATTTCGTGCTACAAGTAAAAACACAAGGAAAAGTAATGCCTGAAAATATTGCTATTCAAATGGGTGATGAAGAATATTTTTTACAAAGTACAAAACCAGGAGTTTTTGAATATACATTTTCTAAATTGTCAAAAGATGTTACTTTTTCGTTTCTAGCAAATGGATTAAATTCGAAAGAGTATCAGATTAATGTGGTGGATGTTCCAACGATTGCCAACTTTGAAATGGTCTTGCAATATCCTTCTTATTTAGGTAAAAAACCAGAAGTTATTCAAGGAACAGGTAACGCAGTTGTGCCTGAAGGAACAGTTGTGAATTGGAGAATTAACGCTTTGGCAACCGATAAAGTTAGTTTTAAATCTAATAATCAACTAAGTTTTTTTGCATCTAAAGAAAACAACTTTTCGCTTTCAAGAAGAATTACCGAAAACTTGAATTATGAAGTAATTACTTCAAATAGAAATATCAATGATTTTGAAAAATTGTCGTATCAAATTGCCACGATTAAAGATCAATTTCCAACAATTTCAGTGCAAATTTCACCTGATTCATTAAAGTTAAAATCGAAAATGATGATTGGTCAAGTTGCCGATGATCATGGTTTATCGAAGTTACAAGTTGTTTTTTATCCGAAAGGAAATCCTTCTGCAATACGGAAAGCGAATTTAGCCATCAATAAACAAGCAGTAGATCAATTTATTTATTCGTTTCCTAATGGTTTATCGATTGACGAAGGAGTAAATTACGAATATTATTTTGAAGTATTTGATAATGATGTAGTTAACAATTTTAAAAGTACAAAATCATCTGTTTTTCTTCATTATGAATTGACTGAAGACCAAAAAGAAGGCAAACAATTGCAAGAGCAGAATGAAAACATCAATAGTTTAGAAAAATCGCTTCAAAATCAAGAGAAACAAATTTCTGAATTAGACAAACTGCAAAAGATGAATAAAGAGAAATCTACTTTAGATTTCAAAGATCAAAAGAAAGTGGAAGATTTTATCAATCGTCAAAAGCAACAAGACGAAATGATGAAAGAATTTACAAAAAAGTTGTCAGAGAATTTAGAAGAGTTCAATCCAAAATCACTAGATAAGGAAAAAGAAGAATTATTAAGAAGATTAGAAGAAGCCGAAAAACAATCAGAGAAAAACGAAAAGTTGTTAAAGGAATTGGAAGAACTTTCTAAGAAAATAGAAAAGGAAGAACTTTTTGATAAAGCGGATAAATTGAAACAAAACGCAAAAAATCAGAAGCAAAATTTAGAACAACTAGTTGAGTTAACGAAACGTTTTTATGTTGAGAAAAAAGCAGAACAAATCGCTGATAAATTAGACAAGTTAGCAAATAAGGAAGAAAAATTAGCAGATGATACAAAAGATAACAGCAAGGAAAATCAAGATGCCATCAATAAAGAGTTTGAAGATATTAAGAAAGAGCTTGATGAATTAGATAAAGACAATAATGAATTGAAAGCTCCAATGGACATTCCTAATGATAAGAATGAACAGGAAGATGTGAAAAAAGACATGGAGAAAGCTTCTGAGGAATTGCAAAAACAAAACCAACAGAAAGCAAAACCAAAGCAAAAATCGGCGGCCGCTAAGATGAAACAAATGAGTCAGAGAATGGTTCAATCGATGCAATCGGGTGAAAAGGATCAAATGCAAGAAGACGCAAAAGTACTTCGTCAAATTTTAGATAATTTATTGGCTTTTTCATTTGATGAAGAAAAATTAATTAAAACAACTAATGCTACTCAAACTCGCTCTTTGGAGTTGAACAAAGTGCTAAAAAAACAACAAGATTTGAAGTTACAGTTCAAACATGTAGATGACAGTTTGTTTGCAGTTTCCTTGCGAAATCCTAAAATCTCAGAAACTATTTTAAAAGAAATAGGTGAGATCCATTATAATCTAGATAAGAGCTTAGAAACATTAGCTGATAACAACATTGCGAAAGGAGTTTCACATCAACAATATGTTTTAACTTCTGCTAATCGTCTTGCGGATTTCTTGAGTAATGTGCAAAGCCAAATGAGTATGGATGGGCAAGGTCAAGGATCTGGTAAAGGAAAACCTAAACCTGGTGGCGAAAAAGGAATGCAATTGCCAGATATTATTAAAAAACAAGATGGTTTGGGTGAGAAAATGAAAGAAGGCATGAAGCCTGGTGATAAGCCTGGAGACAAACCAGGAGACAAACCAGGTGAAGGGAAGCAACAAGGTAAAGAAGGTAAAGGGCAATCAGGTGAAGGAAATCAAGAAGGTGAAAATGGGTCTGAAGGAAACGCGGGAAAAGTTTTAGAAATTTTGAAAGAACAAATACAATTACGTGATGCACTTCAAAAAGCGTTAGAAAAAGAAGGAATGACTAATCAAGGCATGAATGCTTTGAATCAAATGAAAGAGATTGAAAAGCAACTAATAAATAAAGGTTTTAAAATCGAAACATTTCAAAAGATGTTAAATTTAAAACATGAACTTTTAAAATTAGAAAACGCCATTCAACAACAAGGTGAAGACACAAAGCGTCAGTCAAAAGCTAATGAAAAAAACTTTAACGGTTCTTCTACTCCTCTTTCTAAGGAAGTAAATGAATATCTAAATAGTATTGAAATATTAAATAGACAAAGCTTACCTTTGCAACCCAATTTTAACCAGAAGGTTCAAAACTATTTTAAAAACAATGATTAGTTTTAATTACGAAACAGATTTCGAACTCGAAAACGAAGCACAATATGAAGATTGGATTTCCCGTATTATTGAGTCTGAAGGATTTGATGAAGGCGAAATCAATTATATCTTTTGTGATGACGAATACCTACATAAAATCAATGTTGAGTATCTAGATCACGACACTCTAACGGATATTATTAGCTTTGATTACACGGTAGGAAATTTAATACAAGGCGATATTTTTGTTTCTGTCGAGCGAGTTAAGGTTAACGCTTATGATTTTAATGTTTCTTTTGAAGAGGAATTAAAACGCGTATTATCTCATGGTGTTTTACACTATTGTGGTTACAAAGATAAATTTCCTAAAGACGAAGTTTTAATGCGTTTGAAAGAAGAAGAAAAAATGCAAATGTTCCACGTGGAACATTAAGTGCATAAACTAAAGTTTTTTAAATGTTTCACGTGGAACATAATATTTATAAAAAATGTTTTTAAATCAATATGATGTAATTGTTGTTGGTGCTGGTCACGCCGGTT
>Ga0209175_10001068_pt1:0-12500 | contig 14226 bp, 10 predicted proteins | sample JI91814C2DNA_FD_187506 | JGI IMG/M metagenome (GOLD analysis project Ga0209175, IMG submission 187506) | Wastewater effluent complex algal communities from Wisconsin, to seasonally profile nutrient transformation and Carbon sequestration -... | ecosystem: Engineered > WWTP > Effluent >...
AGATTTAGTGCCGTTTAAGCAACTAAGTAATGTGCTTGCGGGGGTGATGCCAGCACATGTGATTTATCCTGCGGCGGATCCATTACCAGCAGGCTTTTCGAAATATTGGTTGCAAAATATATTACGCGAGCAAATAAAATTTAATGGTGCAATTATTAGTGATTGCTTGTCGATGCAAGGTTCTGGTTTCACCAGTAAGATGGTAGAAGGTGCTGAGTTGGCATTGCTAGCCGGTTGTGACATGGTAATAGCAACACAACAAACTAGAGAATATTTATTGCATGTGTTAAATAATCTTAACTGGGAAATGACAATATTGCAGACAGAGCGTATTAACAATTTAGCTGGTAATTTTAGTAAAAACAATTCTACGGCAAAACCAGAGATGTTTTTGGAACTAGAGAAGGCGTAATAAAGCTCAATGTGAGAAAATAGTATGCAACTGTTGCCAAGATATAACTTTAATATTATTGCTAGCCCCTAGCACATATTCTGTGGGGGTACGACAAATAATATAAGCCTCTGTGGCATTTGGATATTCCTGCAGAAATTTTATTAAATGTTTTGCATCTTGCAAAGTAGGAGCGGTACCCCACTTAACTTCAATAGGTATATATTTACGATCCATCTCTAGAACATAATCAATTTCTGGGCCGGCACTATCACGCCAGTAACGTAATTTTGCTAAACGATTATTTAAATCTCTATATGCCAGCAATTGCAGGCCTACAAATTGTTCGAATAAATCACCCAATAAGCGCGCAGGTAACTTGGTACCTTCATTAGCACATACTCTACGCACCCCAAGATCAAAAAACAAATATCTAACAGAGCTAATTAGCCTACGTTTAGTAGATGTTTCTGTTATAGGTTCAATACGATGTGCAATTAAGCAATCAACTAATATCTGAAAATAACTACTAATAGTGGTAGCTGCAACCCCAATATCTTGCGATAGTTTAGTCATATTACAATTTTTACCGCTTTCTCCAGCGGCCACTTGTAAAAATTGTGCAAAATGCCCAATATTCCGCACTACTGATTCAGTGCGGATTTCATCCTCTAAATATGTAGTTACGTAAGAATCAAGATCTAACTCCTTATTTTCTAGATCTTGGTCTAATATTATTCCAGGCAAAGACCCAAATATTAGAATATTTTCTATATTTAAATTCTCCGGTGGGACCTCTTGGTAGGTTAAAGGCGCTAAATTAAAAACCACCACTCTACCTGGTAATAAATTGACCTCGGTGCCACTTTTTAATTTGCGCGCTGAAGAACCACTCAAGATAAATTGCGCTAATTTATTATCGATAATATATTGCACAGAATCCATAATCCCTGGAATCTTTTGCACTTCATCAATAAAAATAATTGGTTGTCGCTTAAATTTTGGTAGGGCGCTTTGGATTTCTTGTTCGAGTAATTCCGGATTTTTTTCATATCTAAGTCGCGTTGTCCGGCTGACAAAGGAGATTTCTATATCAGGCTGCAGTTCTGCATGTACAAAAGTAGTTTTGCCGGTTTGACGTGCCCCGAGCAGTAAAATACTTTTACCTCTGGCCAAGGCCTTGCGGGCGTGAGCACCTAATAATCGTTTAATATATGTCATATGCTGGATAGTAGTTGAAAATACAGTGTCAGTCAATTATTTTCATTGAAAATCCAGTCTAGAGATCTCTTCTGGCATCAGATATGTGGTGGTATCTTAATATGTGAATATACACATTTTGGCGAGCTCATAGTTACTCTATGTTGCCTTAAAGCTGTAGGGCTAGCAGACAGGGGGTAAATATTGCTTTGTTGCTCAAACAATTCGTACGATCGGATTTGCCAGATTTAAGCAGCCAGATTCTGGCGGATTTCGGCGTACCTAAAGCTGTCATTTTATTAAGGACAACACAAGCAATTTTAGTTTCAACATATTTTAAGACCAGTGCTATCGACTACGATATTAATGTTTTCGCAATCAACAATATTTTCAAGCTCAGGAATTTCAAGCTTGGCTGCGCGCCTACAAATACGGGTATAATCATGTACATCAATATTAATTTTCATTAAACTAGTCCGTGCAAGTGTAAGGTTTATGCAACAGCGCCCCAGAACAATGGCTTGATTTATTCGGATAACGTTGGTAAGATCAGCCCATAATTGCTTCTAAGACGATTGATTTTTTTTAGAAAAGCGTTCAGTTTAATAATAAAATAGGTGAGAAAATGAAAATAATAAGATTTATATATAACAGTGAGCGGAGTTGTATAGAAAGCATAAAATTTATGGGGTCAATGAGTGAAAATGAAGCCTCGGATTTATTAAAAACTGCTAAACCGTATTTGCCAGAATCGTCAAAAGTAACAAGCCGCAGTGTGTTAACGAGTGAGTCGCATGGAGATATCTTAAGCCTAGGCTGTGATTATAACCAACATGGATTCCCAGCATTTGAGCTTACTCAAGATTTTATTAACTGTATGCAGAAACAGGCTGTGGGCATTGCAACTATAAATCCTATATTCATGATATTATCTGATCAAAAGAACAAAAAGGAACATAGGATTGTATGCATTGAACCAAATGGAAATATAATAACAACTGATGTTGTATGTTTTCCTCAAAAAGTAGAAGCAAAGGCACTAACACCACAAATCGCTCAGTCTGAGTATACGCCAACACCGAAGAGAATCGTTCCTGTTAAAAATTTGCTAGACCACCCAATTACTCGGAAGGTGGTTGAGATCAACATACTTGACCGAATAAAAAGCTTAGGTGAAGAGTGTGCACAACCACTTAATCAATCTACTCTTGAAAAAGTTGAAAAATACCTAGAAGAACTTCGCGCAAATCGTGAGCAAATACCACAGAATTTAAAGGCAGGGACCTATGGGCTTGATTATGGCGATATCACAATAGGCAAATTTTTTGAGATATGCATTGAGCTGTGTTTAGCGGATCAAGGTAGCCACGCTCTTGTACGTGGTCATCATTTTGGTGATTTACTAGAATTACAAAGTGGCCAGCCAAAACAAATCAGAGAATTTGGAGGATTATGTTACGATGGCATAACTACACGGAATTTATATGCGGCTAGGTCCCTTATTGACTATTTGGTAGCAAATCAGGCTGATTTGCTACCAACTCTAAGAGTTGGTGCCACTGGCATCGGTGGGCATGGAATGAATATTATGCGTGTTATAAGCATAAGTTATTTTTTTGAGTCATGTGTTAAACTACTTTTGTGTAATCAAAAGAGGATTTATGAAGGCAATATAACACGCAATGACTGGGGGCAGCCGCTGCCTCATAGCGTTGAGCGACAACATATCGGTGATTCGTATTTGGTTAAATTGATAGCGTTACAAGAGTCTTTAGATAATAGAGCCTCAACATCCAACTTTAACACAAATTTTAGTGCATCCAGTAGCATTGCTGTGGCAACAACGTCTACATCTTTGTCTTCAGATTCTGAGACGACAGAAGGTGGTAGTTGTGACGCAACAGTTTCAAATAAATATGATGATGAAACTGACGAAAAAGTTTCCAGTTCATTAGCTAAGATGTCTTTTAACCCTTAAGTTGTTATTTGCATAACTAGAATTATTCGCGCAAAATGAAACTAATGCATGTTAGACTGTTATTTATACAAATAACGCGCCAGGGGCTAAATTGTGATTTGAGTTGCAAATAGCGGTTACAGGTAAGGCTTTCTTGCCCGGAAATTGCACAGCTAATAAGCGTAATATACCATTACCAGTTGCAACTTCTAAACCCATTTTGTCTACAGCCAAGATAGTCCCTGGACTAGCGTTCGATTTCAGTATAGCTGGGTCGACAAGTTCTGCGCGCCACACGCGCACTATTTCCTGTTTAAAAGTAGTAAATGCAATCGGCCAGGGGTTATAAGCACGAATAGCGCGATTGATTTCAACTGCGCTGGCATGCCAATTTATTTTTGCGTCAGGTTTATTAATCTTATGCGCATAGGTAGCAAGATTATTATCTTGTTTAATAGCGTTTAGTTGCCCAGTGAATAATTTATTTAATGCGTCTATGCAGCTTGACTGCGCTAATACTGCCAGACGATCATGTAGATTACCGGCATTGTCGAGGTTATTAATCGGACAAGAGTAGGTAGTTAAAATATCACCGGTATCTAAACCAGCGTCCATTTGCATAATGGTTATACCTGATGCAGTATCGCCAGCTAAAATAGCATGTTGAATTGGTGCTGCACCACGCCAGCGCGGCAATATTGAGGCGTGAATGTTAATACAGCCGAGCTTTGGGATATTTAGCACGGCTGGTGGTAAAATTAAACCATAAGCCATAACGATCATTAAATCTGGATTTAAGTCTTGTAATTGTTTTTGGACCGCAGGGTTTCTCAAACTAATAGGTTGTAGAACCGAAATTTTATGTTCTAAAGCACAAATTTTGACAGCGCTAGGGGTTAATTTTAAGCCGCGGCCTTGCGGGCGATCTGGTTGGGTTAAACAAGCGATTATATTATAGTTGGCTTTTATTAACGCTTCTAAAATGCCAGCAGCAATTTCTGGTGTTCCGGCAAATATAATTTTTTTCATAAGGTTTTATCGTATAACTTGGTTAGTTTTTTGCGTATCATGCTTTGTTTAAGCGTAGATAAATGATCATAGAATGTAATGCCATTTAAATGGTCGATTTCATGTTGAATGCAGATAGCAGTTAACCCGTCAGTGGTTAACTGGTGTAAGTGGCCTTCAGGATTAAAGAATTCGACAGTAATTTTAGCATTACGTTTTACTTTACCGTATACTCCAGGGAAAGATAAACATCCCTCCTCTTGGATTACCTCGTCGCTAGCTTCTATTATGGTTGGATTAATTAAGCATAGATCCGCAGTTTTATTTTCTGAAATGTCCATGACGATGATGCGTTGTAAAATATTTACTTGCGTGGCAGCTAAACCAATGCCGTCAAACTCATACATGGTTTCAAACATGTCCGCACAAAGTTGCTTTAGTTCCGCTCCAAAATTTTGAACTGGCTTAGCAACTAACTTTAATCTAGGGTCAGGAAACTGTAATACTGACAGCAGCGACATTTTTATTTACCTCAAGTACATGTAGATAGAAGTACGAACACAGACTCACATATTACACCAAAATTTTACTATATTCTATAAATGTTACCTATGCTAAGTATGGAATAGCATAAGCAAATTAATGGTGGGGTTGTTGTGGGTGAAAAAATTAAGTACCAATTGTTCGTAATATGTTGTCTGGCAGCGGTAATAAATACCACCAGCTATGCCAAAGAAATAAAAAGCTTGCCGAATTTTGGCGAGACGGTATTGCAACCTAAGATGCGTCCCGAGCTCACATCAAAAGCATTGTTTAGCCTCAGGACTGAAACTCTGGCGCCATATTTAGAAAATATTTTAATTTTTGATTCTCAAGAAGATTTTGACAGTTTGCCCTATGTGCTGGGTTTTGCTTCGGGTCTAAATATGGGCTCAACAGGTGATACTGCATATGTGGCGGGTATCAATAAGAGTAACAACTTATCGGTATACACACTGTTAGGATCTGGCACCATGCTTACTAATCCGGATACTAAAGAGTCATTTGGGATAGAAGTGCATACTATAGGTAGTGCGGAGCTAATTGAGCTAGGTGAGCCACAGCTATTATTAATTACTCGCGCTAAAAGCAATCTAGCGGTGGGTTCGCGTTTGATGCCGCATGTTGATTTGGATTTACCATCGGTAATTGAAGCAAGAACTCCAGAAAAATATATTACAGGGCGGGTTATATCCCTAGCCTATCGTTCAGTTGGTGCTGGGCATAATACAGTCGTCATAATTGGCTTAGGTGAAAAAGATGGGTTAAAGCTAGGCGATTTATTGTACGCTATTGATGCGCCCAGAGCGATTGAAGATGCACCCAGAAAAAAACAAGTATCGATCAAACCTAAAAAATTTGCCGAAATAGTAATTTACAAAACCATGCAAAAAGTTAGCTTAGGTATTGTAGTTTCCGCTACTAGACCAATTTTAGTTAACGATTATGTAGCTTCTGCCGAAAATAGCTATTAATATGCGAGTAAGTATTTGCCAGCTACAAAACTGGTTAGCAGTTTACCATTCACCAGGTGTTGGCAGCGCTAAGTTTCATGCATATTTGCGGGTTGATCCGCATTTAGCAGCATTACCTACCGGGATCACGCCGAATTGGTCTGGCGTAGAATCTGATCTTGCCTGGCTACAACAACCAAATACAGAGATTATTACTTTATTGGATGATCGTTATCCATCATTGTTAAAAAATATTCCAAGCCCACCACCGTTACTCTATGTGCGTGGCGATGTAAATATTTTGAGTAAACCGCAGCTAGCAATAGTAGGTAGCCGTAGGCCTACAGCGCAGGGTCTGGAGCAAGCAGAATATTTTGCGCGGCATTTTGCAAGTTTGGGCTTTGTCGTTGTTAGTGGCTTAGCGTTAGGCATTGATTCTGCCAGCCATAAAGGTGCCTTGGCAGCCAACGGTGGACAAACGATAGCGGTGTTGGGTAACGGTGTAGATTATATTTATCCAGTGCAAAATCGAAGTCTGACAGCTAAAATATTGGAAAATGGTTGCTTGGTTTCTGAATTCCCCATAGGCACTAAACCAATAGCTCATCACTTTCCTCGCCGCAACAGGATCATTAGTGGTTTAAGTTTGGGGGTGCTGGTAGTTGAGGCGGCGCAAGACAGCGGTTCATTAATTACTGCAAAGTATGCTGGTGAACAAGGGCGTGAAATTTTTGCTATTCCTGGTTCAATTAGTAACTCACAAGTTAAGGGCTGTCATGAACTAATTCGCCAGGGCGCTAAGCTGGTTGAATCGCCGTCGGATGTGTTAGAAGAGCTGCCGACCTTGTTGAAGTATGCTATTCGTGATAAAAATGCGGCTGCGACCTCGGTAAATCCGCGTTTGGCACTGTTATCAACGCAACAACATCAATTGTTGAATAGAATAGACTATGAAGTAACTAATGTTGATATCATTGTTGAAAGAGTTGGTTTGTCAACCAGCATTGTCGGTGGTATGTTATTAGAATTAGAGTTGCAGGGGTTAATCACAGCAGTACCTGGTGGCTATGCTCGTAAGCTTGGCTGAGTTCAAATATAAGGCGTAATTGATACGTAATATGGCAAAAAATTTAGTGGTGGTTGAGTCGCCAGCAAAAGCTAAGACTCTTAATAAATATTTAGGTAAAGATTTTGCAATTTTGGCTTCGTATGGGCATGTGCGTGATTTAGTGCCTAAAGAAGGTGCTGTTGACCCTGCGCATGATTTTGCGATGCGTTATCAAATTATAGAAAAAAATGCTAAACATGTAGATGCTATCTGTTTAGCTTTGCGAGATGCAGAAACTTTATATCTAGCAACGGATCCGGATCGAGAGGGAGAGGCTATTTCTTGGCATTTGTACGAGTTATTACAACAACGCGGGGCTTTAACTAATAAAGAAGTACATCGCGTAGCATTTTATGAAATCACTAAAACAGCCGTGCAGGGCGCAGTAGCGAATCCACGTGAATTGAAAATGGAGCTAGTACATGCGCAGCAAGCTAGAAGGGCGTTAGATTTCTTAGTAGGGTTTAATTTATCGCCTTTATTATGGAAGAAAGTACGTCGCGGCTTGTCCGCGGGTCGAGTGCAAAGCCCAGCCTTACGGATGATAGTGGAACGTGAATTAGAGATAGAGGCTTTTAAAGCTGAAGAATATTGGACCATGGAAGCTGATTTGTTAGCAAAAAACAAAGGCTTCATGGCTAAATTGGTCGAGTATAACCAAGAAAAGTTAAAACAGTTTTCGATTACTAACGCAGAGCAAGCTAATGCTATTCAGAAAAATTTATTAGAATTAGCTAATGGTAAGCTGGTTGTTGCGAAAATTACAAAAACCCAACGTAAGCGTAATCCAGCCGCGCCATTTACTACATCCACTCTGCAACAAGAGGCGGTTAGAAAATTGGGCTTTACTGCCCAACGTGCGATGCGTGTAGCACAGCAATTATATGAAGGTATTGATATTGGTGATGGAGCGGTAGGTTTGATAACCTATATGCGTACCGATTCGGTGAATTTAGCTGATGAAGCGGTAAAAGATCTGCGTGAATATATTGCCGAACGTTATGGCAAAGAAAATTTACCAGAAGAAGCACGCACGTTTAAAACAAAAGCTAAAAACGCGCAAGAAGCACATGAAGCTATTCGTCCTACCATGGTACGTTATGTTCCTAATGATATCAAAACTAGTCTGTCAGCCGATCAATTTAAATTATATAATTTAATTTGGAAGCGGACGATTGCATGTCAAATGTTGCATGCGACCATTGATCAAGTAGCTATAGATTTTGAATGTGGTGTTGGCAATAGACTTAGATCCAATGGCTCAACTATTGCAATTCCCGGCTTCATGCAGGTTTACCAAGAAAGTACCGATGATAGTAAATTAGATGATGAAGACGAAAATTTATTACCGCCGATGAAGCAAGGTGACGTAGTTGATCTAGTTAAGATTCGCCCAGAGCAGCATTTTACCGAGCCGCCACCACGGTACTCTGAAGCATCTCTGGTTAAGTCTTTGGAAGAGCATGGCATTGGTCGACCTTCAACATACGCGGCAATTATTTCTACGTTACAGCATCGTGAATATGCGATCATAGAAAATAAGCGTTTTAAGCCTACTGATGTTGGACGGATCGTAACTAAATTTTTAACTACGTACTTCAACCAGTATGTAGACTATGGCTTTACGGCTAAATTAGAAGATTCATTAGACTCAGTTGCAGCTGGTGATAAAGAGTGGTTGCCAGTGTTAGAAGAATTTTGGACGCCATTCATTCAATTGGTTAATACGATTGGCGAAACAGTACAGCGTAAAGATGTAACGCAAGAAGAGTTAAACGAGTCATGTCCAGAATGCAACTCTAAATTATCGATTTGGTTAGGCAAGCGAGGTAGGTTTATTGGTTGTACTGGTTATCCAAATTGCAAATATACGCGCAACTTGAAGAACGACAACGAACCTGATGTTGCGGCAGAAGTCCTTGAGGGGCGTAAATGCCCAACGTGCACGTCTGATCTAGTAATCAAAGCCGGTAAGTATGGTAAGTTTATAGGCTGTAGCAGTTATCCAAATTGTAAATTTATTGAATCATTAGATAAGCCTGTCGATACAGGCGTAGAGTGCCCTGAATGTAAGAAGGGGCATTTGATGAAACGTAAAACGCGTTACGGCTCTTTCTTTTATGCATGTAATGTTTATCCGGAATGTAAGTATGCGGTTAAATATCCTCCAGTTGCTGAGGCCTGTCCGACGTGTAGTTGGCCGATACTAACTATTAGCACTACAAAACGTCGTGGGACAGAAAAGGTTTGTCCGCAAAAAACATGTAACTTTGCCGTGCCATATGAAGATGAAGTTACAGCTGCAGATTAATTTAACAACATAAAAAAATTATTTTAAAAAACCTGTTGACAGTAGAGATATAGATGTTAATATGGCCTTCTCTCCAGCACGGAGGGGGTTTTTCGAAACCGAGTTATGTAGAAATTAATTAATGAGCAGCCAAACAATTTGTGCGAGCACTTTCAACCTGAAAGTGTTTGAAGGCCAAAAAATAATCTTGTAGGAATACAAGATGTCCGAATAGTACTGTTGTTTATGTAAAAAGTAGATGATGGTGCGAACAATTTAATTGAAGAGTTTGATCCTGGCTCAGATTGAACGCTGGCGGCATGCCTAACACATGCAAGTCGAACGGCAGCATGAGTGGAGTTTACTCTACTTGATGGCGAGTGGCGGACGGGTGAGTAATATGTAGGAATCTACCTAGAGGAGGGGGATAACTTGGGGAAACTCAAGCTAATACCACATAAGCCCTAAGGGGGAAAGCAGGGGATCGTAAGACCTTGCGCCTTATGATGAGCCTACATCGGATTAGCTAGTTGGTAGGGTAAAGGCCTACCAAGGCGACGATCCGTAGCTGGTCTGAGAGGATGATCAGCCACACTGGGACTGAGACACGGCCCAGACTCCTACGGGAGGCAGCAGTGGGGAATATTGGACAATGGGCGCAAGCCTGATCCAGCAATGCCGCGTGTGTGAAGAAGGCCTTAGGGTTGTAAAGCACTTTCAGTGGGGAGAAAGTTGCATGTGCTAATACCATATGTAATTGATGTTACCCACAGAAGAAGCACCGGCTAACTCTGTGCCAGCAGCCGCGGTAATACAGAGGGTGCGAGCGTTAATCGGAATTACTGGGCGTAAAGGGTGTGTAGGTGGTTAGGTAAGTTAGATGTGAAATCCCCGGGCTCAACCTGGGAATTGCGTTTAAAACTGTTTAGCTAGAGTATTGTAGAGGATAGTGGAATTTCCAGTGTAGCGGTGAAATGCGTAGATATTGGAAGGAACACCGGTGGCGAAGGCGACTATCTGGGCAAATACTGACACTGAGACACGAGAGCATGGGGAGCAAACAGGATTAGATACCCTGGTAGTCCATGCTGTAAACTATGAGAACTTGCTGTTGGACGCATAAAGGCGTTTAGTAGCGAAGCTAACGCGATAAGTTCTCCGCCTGGGGAGTACGGCCGCAAGGCTAAAACTCAAAGGAATTGACGGGGGCCCGCACAAGCGGTGGAGCATGTGGTTTAATTCGATGCAACGCGAAGAACCTTACCTACCCTTGAATCCACGAGATCTTGCAGAGATGCGAGAGTGCCTTCGGGAATCGTGAGACAGGTGCTGCATGGCTGTCGTCAGCTCGTGTCGTGAGATGTTGGGTTAAGTCCCGTAACGAGCGCAACCCTTGTCCTTAGTTGCTAACAGGTAAAGCTGAGAACTCTAGGGAGACCGCCGGTGATAAACCGGAGGAAGGTGGGGACGACGTCAAGTCATCATGGCCCTTACGGGTAGGGCTACACACGTGCTACAATGGTCGGTACAAAAGGACGCGAAGTCGCGAGATGGAGCAAATCCTCTAAAGCCGATCTTAGTCCGGATTGGAGTCTGCAACTCGACTCCATGAAGCTGGAATCGCTAGTAATCGTGGATCAGAACGCCGCGGTGAATACGTTCTCGGGCCTTGTACACACCGCCCGTCACACCATGGGAGTGGGTTGCACCAGAAGTGGTTAGACTAACCGCAAGGGGGTCGATCACCACGGTGTGATTCATGACTGGGGTGAAGTCGTAACAAGGTAGCCGTAGGGGAACCTGTGGCTGGATCACCTCCTTACAGAGAGCCTTTGGGGCTTTTGGGATTGGGAGTGCTTTCACAAATTGTTTAGTGTTGTTTGTTATTCTGGGTCTGTAGCTCAGTTTTGGTTAGAGCGCACCCCTGATAAGGGTGAGGTCGATGGTTCAAGTCCATCCAGACCCACCAAATTTTGCGGGGTCATAGCTCAGCTGGGAGAGCGCCTGCCTTGCACGCAGGAGGTCGTCAGTTCGATCCTGACTGGCTCCACCATATAGATAAGCAAAGACAAAAACTCATTAATTAATTGCTAATTTGATAAGAGATTAAATTTTAGATATTTATTTAATAATATTTAAGCTTTGATTTTTTAGTCAAAACAAGTTCTGTAAAAATTTAGATGGTACAAAGGTAAATTCAACGCAATATGTGAAATAATCTCAGACCATTTTGAGGTTATATAGTCAAGTGAAATAAGCGCATACGGTGGATGCCTTGGCGGTAAGAGGCGAAGAAGGACGTAGTAGTCTGCGAAAAGCTTCGGGGAGCTGACAAACGAGCATTGATCCGGAGATATCCGAATGGGGGAACCCACCTAATTTATTAGGTATCTATAACTGAATACATAGGTTATAAGAAGCGAACCTGGGGAACTGAAACATCTAAGTACCCGGAGGAAAAGAAATCAACCGAGATTCTGAAAGTAGCGGCGAGCGAAATTGGAGTAGCCCAGTTACCATAATTAATGATTGCTGTAGTGGAAGAGTATGGAAAGGCTCGCGATACAGGGTGATAGCCCCGTACATTAAATGGCGAAAGTTAAGGGTAACGAAGAGTAGGGCGGGACACGTGTTATCCTGTCTGAACATGGGGGGACCATCCTCCAAGGCTAAATACTACTTACCGACCGATAGTGAACTAGTACCGTGAGGGAAAGGCGAAAAGAACCCCGGAGAGGGGAGTGAAATAGAACCTGAAACCGTATGCGTACAAGCAGTGGGAGCATATTTATTATGTGACTGCGTACCTTTTGTATAATGGGTCAGCGAGTTAATAGCTGTAGCAAGCTTAACCTTAATAGGGGAGGCGTAGAGAAATCGAGTCTTAATAGGGCGTTAAGTTGCAGTTATTAGACCCGAAACCGGGCGATCTATCCATGTCCAGGATGAAGGTACAGTAACATGTGCTGGAGGTCCGAACTCACTAATGTTGAAAAATTAGGAGATGAGGTGTGGATAGGAGTGAAAGGCTAATCAAGCCCGGAGATAGCTGG
>Ga0209175_10001071_pt1 | contig 14213 bp, 12 predicted proteins | sample JI91814C2DNA_FD_187506 | JGI IMG/M metagenome (GOLD analysis project Ga0209175, IMG submission 187506) | Wastewater effluent complex algal communities from Wisconsin, to seasonally profile nutrient transformation and Carbon sequestration -... | ecosystem: Engineered > WWTP > Effluent > Algae...
AAAAACACCAACGCCATTTCTTACGATTTCGTGTTCTACATTTACTCCTTCATATTGCACAGGCATATTGTATCCTGCAAACGGAACCATTTTAGCTCCTAAACTTTCGTGAATGTGCGTTAACGCTGTATTTTTCATGATTTTGTGTTGAATATTTTAAGACTGCTAATTTATTGAAAAATCTTAAAAATAGCTTTAGAATTGGTATAAATAATAAGCAATATTTATTTTTTGTTAATATTAATAATAAATCTTGCATTTTAACAATTGTTTGCGGAATTTTGGACTTTAAATTTTTGATATGGAAACCATACATTATATAAGTTCAGATGTATTATCAATTAAAACTATTAACGAAATTGTATTTCAAGGAAAAACATTAGCACTTTCTGAAGAAGCTATTGTAAATATTGGAAAATGCCGAAAATATCTAGATGATAAAATGCAATCAAATTCAGATCCAATTTATGGAATTAATACTGGTTTTGGTTCGCTTTGTAATGTAAAAATTTTGAATGAAAATTTATCAAAACTTCAAGAAAATCTAGTAAAATCGCACGCTTGTGGCGCAGGGGAGGAAGTGCCTCATGAAATTGTAAAAATCATGTTGTTGCTTAAAATCCAATCGTTAAGCTACGGACATTCAGGTGTACAATTAGTAACCGTGCAGCGTTTAATTGATTTTTATAATCATGAGATTTTACCCGTAATTTACACACAAGGTTCATTAGGAGCCTCGGGCGATTTAGCTCCTTTGGCACATTTATCGTTACCCTTGTTAGGTGAAGGGGAAGTATATGTTGATGGTTTTAGACAACTTTCGTCTAAAGTGTTAGAAAAATTTGGATGGCAACCAATCGTTTTACAATCAAAAGAAGGATTGGCTTTGTTAAACGGAACCCAATTTATGAGCGCTTATGGTGTATTTTGTTTGATAAAATCGCAAAAATTGACTTATTTAGCGGATGTAATAGGTGCTATTTCGTTAGAAGGTTTCGATGGAAGATTAGAGCCTTTTACCGATTTGATTCATTTAGTTCGTCCACATAAAGGACAAATTCAAACGGCTGAACATTTTAGAGATTTATTAGAAGATAGTGAAATAATTGCGCAACCAAAAATACATGTTCAAGATCCATATTCTTTTAGATGTATTCCACAAGTACACGGTGCTTCAAAAGATACGATTGATTATGTGAAAAAAGTGTTTCGTACGGAAATCAATTCGGTCACGGATAATCCTAATATTTTCGTTAAAGAAGATTTGATACTTTCAGGTGGAAATTTCCACGGACAGCCCTTAGCATTGGCATTAGATTTTTTAGGTATAGCTTTGTCAGAATTAGGTAGTATTTCTGAAAGAAGAACGTATCAATTGATTTCGGGATTGAGAGGATTACCAGCTTTTTTAGTAAACAATCCCGGTTTGAATTCAGGATTTATGATTCCGCAATATACGGCGGCAAGTATTGCTAGTCAGAACAAACAATTGGCAACTCCAGCAAGCATTGATAGTATTGTTTCGTCAAATGGACAAGAAGATCACGTGAGTATGGGAGCTAACGCAGCAACAAAAACATTAAGAATAGTTGAAAATATTGAACGCATCTTAGCGATTGAATTATTTAACGGTTCACAAGCATTAGAATTTAGAAGACCATTAAAATCGAGTGATTTTATTGAAAGTTTTGTGAAATCATATAGAGAAGATGTATCTTTTGTTTCAGAAGATAGAATTTTACATTATGATATAGAAAAATCGATTGCTTTTTTGAACAGTTTTCAAATTGATATGGAAGATTGAAATATTAAAAACAAGAGTTTGTCAAATAAACATGATTTTAAATTCATGTTTATTTATTTTTTCACTTCGTGGGCTTATTTTTAATCAAAAATTTTTGAATAATCAAACTTTAAAAAGCAAATGCGAGCTTTGTTTGAAAAATTAGTTTTTACGGACAGTTTTCTAAAATTTCCATAACAAGTCACTATTTTTTAAAATAACTAAACGTTTCGTTATTCTCTATTTCCAATAAACTTTCGTATATCAATTTGATCACGTTTTCTACGTCGTTGCGATGTACCATTTCTACAGTCGTGTGCATATACCGCAACGGTAATGAAATCAAAGCCGAGGCAACACCACCATTACTATACGCAAAAGCATCGGTGTCGGTTCCAGTAACACGAGAAGTTGCATGGCGTTGAAACGGAATTTTGTTTGCTACCGCTGTATCTACAATTAACTCACGTAATACATTTTGTGTAGCGGGAGCATAAGCAATCACTGGTCCTTTTCCCATTTTTAAATCGCCTTCAATCTTTTTATCAATCATTGGAGTAGTGGTGTCATGGCAAACATCTGTTACTATGGCAACGTTAGGTTTGATGCGTTGCGTAATCATTTCGGCACCACGCAAACCAATTTCCTCTTGTACCGAGTTCACAATGTACAAGCCAAAAGGCAATTTCTTTTTGTTCTCTTTTAATAAACGTGCTACTTCGGCAATCATAAAACCACCCATGCGGTTATCAATAGCTCTACATACAAATTTATCGTTGTTCAACACCTCAAAATTATCGGGATAGGTTATCACACACCCTACATGAATGCCTAATGCTTCAATTTCAGCTTTCGTTGAGCAACCACAGTCAATAAAAATGTTCTCAATTTTTGCTGTTTCTTCGACTTTTCCATTTCTACCTCTGGTATGAATGGCTGGCCAACCAAAAACGCCACGAACAATTCCGTTCTTCGTATGAATGTTCACACGTTTTGAAGGCGCAATCATGTGATCACTTCCGCCGTTGCGAATAACATAAATCAATCCATCATCAGTGATATAATTTACATACCACGAAATTTCATCAGCATGCCCTTCAATAACTACTTTATATTGCGCATCTGGATTTATAATACCCACAGCGCTTCCATAGGTATCAGTAATAAATTCATCGACATACGATTTTAGATATTCCATCCAAATTTTTTGACCTTCAGATTCGTATCCTGTTGGGGAAGCATTATTCAAATATTTTTCCAAAAAAACCATTGAAGACTTCTTTAATATAGATTTTGATGCCATAAATTTATTTTTTTTACAAAAATAGAAATAACTCCAATTAGTTTCATATAAATTCGATAATTTTGGTTTACTTTTTGCTAATAAATTTTTCAAATAAGTAGTTACAATATGAGTAAAATAAAAATCGTTTGTTTTTTACATCTTTTCTTTTGTTATTATTCTTTTTCACAAACCGAAAAAGATAGTTTAACTATGACCGCTCAAGACTCGTCAATTATCTATTCTATGGAATTAAGAGAAATTGTTGTCTCGCCCGATGGAGTTTCTTCGTTTAATGATGAAGATCGTAAAGCAAAATTAATTTTAAAACGAAGAATATTTAGAGTGTATCCTTATGCCAAACTTACTGCAGATAAGTTAACGCAAATGGATGAAACCATGGCAAAGTTAAAAACAGCACGCGAAAAAAAGAAATATTTTAAATTGGTAGAAAAATACTTAGAAGAAGAATTTGAACCCAAACTAAAAAAACTGTCTCGCAAAGACGGTCAAATCTTGGTCAAATTAATCAATAGACAAACTGGTGTTTCAACCTATAATCTAATTAAGCAGTATAAGAGTGGATGGAAAGCCTTTTGGGCCAATTCAACAGCAAGATTATTTAGTATCAATCTAAAAACTGAATACAATCCTTATGAAGTTAAAGAAGACTATCATATCGAGGGTATTTTAACTACAGCATTTGATTTAAGTCAACTCACTAAACAAGAAGCTGCAAACCCTACCGATTTTAATAAATTGAATATCTATTGGTTAAAAAAAGAAAAGAAAACAAACACATTAGAAGAAAAATAGGTGTTTTTAGTTGCAAACACCAACATTTCTCTGTATTCTAATGAAATAATTGATGGCTTTTTTTTTGGTAACCCAATTTTTACCTTCTTTATAGGTATTAATTTTTCTTTAACGTGCCAATAAACTCATATATTCTTGACAGTATGAAATATTTGGTTCATTTACAATATTTGTAATAGATTGTTACTCTTCATTGTTATCACTAGTTATAAAATGCGTTTTAAGTTAACTATTAATGAAATTTTTTTCAAGTTTTAATTCAAAGTATAATAAATTATAATTTAATTTAAGCATTTGTATATTTTTTAAATTATATTTTTTTCAAATATTCAAAATACAAGTTTGTACTTGAAGTTTTTTTTGAAAGAACTTTAACAAATTATTTGTTTAACTTTTTTGATTTTAAATTAAACATTCTTTACCTTTGATAAAATTTTAAAGTCATGGCAAAGAAAAAAGAAATTACCAATCAAGATATTTTAAGTTTCTACATTGATTATTTTTTAGAAAATAATAAATCACCCCATTCGGTATATAAATTTGCGAAACAATACAGCTTTGATGAAGCAGTATTTTATGCAAATTTCTCATCTTTTGAACAAATAGAGAAAACCTTTTTCAAGTCTTTATTTCAGAAAACAATAGGTTTATTAGAAAAAAGTGAAGATTTCGAATCCTATGATGCTCGTACGAAATTATTAAGTTTTTATTTTACCTATTTCGAAATGTTAACTGCTAATAGAAGTTTCACTGTAGCGCTTTTAAAAGAAGATAAAAACAAATTAAAAAGTCTTTCTAAACTAACCGAATTGAGAAAACATTTTAAACAATTCTTTGATACGTTAGAAATTGAAAAAATCGATTTAAAACAAGATAAGTTAATCGAATTTCAAGAAAAAACTATGAGTGAAATGGCTTGGTTTCAATTTGTTTTAACATTAAAATTTTGGATAGATGATACTTCTTTGTCTTTTGAAAAAACAGATATTTTTATTGAAAAATCAGTAAATACCAGTTTTGATTTAATGAATAGTGCACCTTTAAAAAGTTTAATTGACTTCGGGAAATTCATGTGGCAAGAAAAAGCTTCATTTAAAATATAAAAAAATGCAAACAATAGACAGTATTCCTACATCAAAAATTCAGAGAGCATCGAAACTGATTCAAACTGGAGCTAAAGTTGGTGTAAATTATATTAAATATTATGGAGATAAAATCACCAAAACCGAAGCTGAAGCCAAAGAAAACCTAAATATCAACAATGCTTCCGATATTTATGACGGTTTAAAACAAATGAAAGGAAGCGCTTTGAAAGTTGCTCAAATGTTAAGCATGGACAAAAGTATTTTGCCTCGTGCTTATGTTGAGAAATTTTCATTAGCTCAATTTTCGGTTCCGCCGTTATCACCACCTTTGGTAAACAAAACATTTAAAAACTACTTTGGTAAACAGCCAAACGAATTATTTGATACTTTTAACGCCACTTCAATAAACGCTGCAAGCATTGGTCAAGTGCACCAAGCGAGCAAGGATGGGAAAAATCTTGCTGTGAAAATTCAATATCCTGGAGTGGCAGAAAGTATCAGTTCTGATTTAGCAATGGTAAAGCCAATCGCCATTAAAATGTTCAATATCAAAGGAAAAGATTCGGATAAATATTTCAAAGAAGTTGAAGATAAATTGATTGAAGAAACCAATTATATCAACGAAGTCAAACAAAGTATTGAAATGGCTGAAGCTTGTCAAAATATTCCAAATTTGATTTTTCCTAAATATTATCCTGAATGGTCTTCGGAAAAAATTATTACGATGGATTTGATGACAGGCGAACACTTATCTGAATTCACTGCCCATAATACAGATGAGGAGAAGTCTAATATTTTAGGACAAACGCTTTGGGATTTTTATATGTTTCAAATGCATAATTTACGAAAAGTCCATGCTGATCCGCATCCTGGAAACTTCTTAATTACTAAAAATACCAAATTAATCGCATTAGATTTTGGTTGTATTAAAGAAGTTCCGAATGATTTTTATGTACCGTATTTTGAATTAGCCAAGAAAGAAAATTTAGCAAATCCTGAATTCTTTAAATCAAAATTATACGAATTAGAAATATTAAGAACAGACGATTCTAAAGAAGAAACTGAGTTTTTCACTGCGATGTTTCACGAACTGTTAAGCTTATTCGCAAGACCATTTCATGTGGAAGAATTTGATTTTTCAGACGATGAATTTTTCGGTCAAATTGCCGATTTGGGTGAACGCTATTCAAAAAGCACCGAATTAAGAAATATGAACGGTAATAGAGGTTCAAAACATTTTATCTATATCAACAGAACGTTCTTTGGTTTGTACAATTTAATGCACGATTTAAAGGCAAAAAATGTAAAAATCAATAATTTTATAAAATTTTAACTTTTTGTTCCAAATGCATAAAAATCCTTAATCTTTGAACAAGATTAAGGATTTTTTTTTGCAGATTAATACTCTTTCGTAACAATTTCCGTATTCATTCGTCTTATCTAAAATCAAAAAACGAATAAATTTGGAAACCATTTTAAAAATCACCCATCTTAATAAGATTTTCAATAAACAGCTACACGCAGTTAAAAACGTGTCTTTTGAAATCAAAAAAGGAAATGTTTACGGAATTCTTGGACCCAACGGATCTGGAAAATCAACTACTTTAGGCATAGTATTAAATGTTGTCAACAAAACTTCAGGCGATTTTGAATGGTTTAATGGAAATCTTTCTACACATGATGCATTAAAAAAAGTAGGTGCAATTATAGAACGCCCTAATTTTTATCCGTACATGACTGCTGAGGAAAACTTAAAATTGGTTTGTAAAATCAAAAATATCCCTTTTAACAAAGTCAATGAGAAACTTGAACTAGTTGGCTTATTTGACCGAAAAGACAGTAAATTCAAAACTTTTTCTTTAGGAATGAAACAACGTTTAGCCATTGCCTCTGCCCTATTGAACGATCCAGAAATTTTAATTTTAGACGAGCCAACAAATGGTTTAGACCCACAAGGAATTCGTCAAATTAGAGATTTAATTAAAATTATTGCCAACCAAGGTACCACTATACTTTTAGCATCTCATTTATTAGATGAAGTTGAAAAAGTATGTAGTCATGTAGTTGTTTTACAGAAAGGCGTAATGTTATATCAAGGTTCGGTTCATAACATGATTGAAAATAACAGCTTTTTTGAGTTACAGTCAGACAACAACGAACAGTTAAAATTGGCGCTTCAAAATCATCCATCAATTGAAAAAACAATAGATGAAGAAGGTAAAATTTTGGTTTATTTAAAACAAGACATTGCTGCTAACGAATTAAACGCATATTTGTTTGAACAAAAAATTGTTTTGGAACATCTTGTGAAAAGAAAAAACAGTTTAGAAGAACAATTTTTAGAATTAACCAAAAACTAATCCATTCATGAAAAGATTATTATCGATAGAATTTCAAAAAATTTGGAAAAATAAAGCTAGTAGAGTTTTAAGCATTATATACTTTTTATCTTTATTTTTATTGGCAAGTATTGCTCTTATTGAATTCGATTTAGGATTATTTAAATTTGAAGCAGCAAAAAGTGGCTTTTTTAATTTCCCTTTCATTTGGCATTTTACAACTTTTGTAGCTTCATGGTTTAAACTATTTTTAGCTGTTATCATAATTTCTATGGTGGCGAATGAATTTAGTTATGGCACATTAAAACAAAATTTAATTGATGGAATGTCCAAAAAAGAGTTCTTGCTTTCTAAATTTTATACGATTATCGCATTTTCGTTAGTTTCAACTTTATTTGTCTTTGGGATTAGTTTAGTTTTAGGTTTAAAATACTCATCATATACAGAAATGAGCATCATTTTTTCTGACATGAGTTATTTGTTTGCTTACTTTTTAAAACACCTAGCTTTCTTTTCATTTTGTTTATTTTTAGCATTATTAATTAAACGATCTGCATTTACTTTAGGTTTCATATTCGTTTGGTTTTTAGTTGAAAATGTTGGGCATGCTATTTTAAAATATAATATTTTAGGGTATAAACCTCAAGATAATAACACCGTAGTTATTGATTGGTTTAAAGATGTTTTACCTTTAGAATCTATGTCTAATTTAATTGTAGAACCTTTTACACGATTAAATTTTGTGAAATCAGTTTCAAATACAGTTGGCGCAACTTTTGAAAAAAATTATCAAGTCCAACCAATCTTTGTTGCAATCGTTTTACTTTGGACAATAATTTTCATTTTTGCTTCCTATTATATTTTAAAAAAGAGAGATTTGTAGTATCTTTACCGGTGCTATGATTACAATAAAAAATACCCTTAAAATTGTTTTTTTCGGATTATTTTTTCAGTACGGAAATGCCCAATATATTTCTGTTTATGAAGGCTACACTGATCAAGAATTAGTAGAAGATGTGTTAATAAATAGTTCATGTGCTAATGTATTCAACGTTAGTGTTTCGGGCGGAAATTTTGCTTCGGGTGAAAAAAGTTATGGCTTTTTTGATGCCACAGGAACAGGCTTTCCTTTTCAAAACGGAATTATTCTTTCAACTGGAAAAATCAATAATGCTCCAGGGCCAAACTCCTATCTTTCGGATGATGGCGGAAGCATGGGTTGGGGTGGTGATATCGATTTAAATCAAGCTTTAGGGTTAAGCAATACCTTTAATGCAACCATTTTAGAATTTGATTTTATTCCATTAGGAAACAAAATTAGTTTCGATTACATTTTTTCATCGGAGCAATATTTATCCAATCCTACATCAAATCAATGTAATTTTACAGATGGATTCGTATTTTTATTAAAAGAAGCAAGTGCTACTACGTATAACAATTTAGCCGTAATACCTGGAACATCAACCCCCGTAAAAGTCAATACAGTGAGAGGATCAGGCACAATTTGTCCGCCAGCAAATGCCACATTTTTTGATGCTTTTAACGATGTTAATCACCCAACTAATTTTAATGGTCAAACAGTAGTTTTAACTGCCGAAGCAGATGTAATTCCGGGAACAACTTACCACATAAAATTAGTGATTGCAGACGAAGGAAATCACAGATATGATTCAGCTATATTTTTAGGAGGAGGAAGTTTTAATTTTGGAATTGACATTGGCGATGACCGATTAATTGCAGAAGGAAATCCACTTTGCCCAAGCGAAACATTAGTAGTAGATGCTACACAAATCGGTGCAACAGGATATCAATGGTATCAAGATAATAATTTAATTACTGGAGCAACAAACGCAACCTACGTAATTACTTCTGCTGGAGATTATTGGGTAGAAATTAATTATGGTGCTACATGTTCGCCACCCTCTAGAATACTCAAAATTGAATATGCAACCGATTTAATTGTTGACCAAGACACGTTTTCTTCGTGTGATGAAGTGGCTATTCAAGATGGAATAACTAATTTTGATTTAGAGACAATTAAAACTAATTTATTTACAAATTTGCCTTCAAATTATGCTATCTCTTTTTTTGATGGAATAAACGCTTCGGCTTTACCAGTTATTTATACTAATACAACTGCCTATAATCAAACTATTTTTGCAAGAATAATGAATATTCAAGGTTGTTATACCGATTTTCCAGTATATTTAGTAGTCAATACTTTTGATGATGTACTTGTTGATGAAGAATTAAGTTTGTGCGAAAACGAACCAATTACTTTAAATGCCGGAGCTGGATATTCAGGATATTCTTGGAATACTTTGCCTATTCAAACCACTCAAAATATTTTAGTTAATAATGCAGGAACCTATATTGTTACGCTAACAAACGCAAATAATTGCTCTAAAACCAAAACGTTTATTGTTACAGCATCTGGAATTGCTACAATTGACAACATAGATATTAACGATTTTCAAGAAAACAATACAGCAACTATTGAAATTTCAAGTACTAGTTTAGGTGATTATGAATATTCTTTAGATGGCGTTAACTATCAAGATGCTAATGTATTTTCAAATTTACTAGCTGGTGAATACACGGTTTATGTGCAAGACAAAAAAGGTTGTGGTATCGTTTTTGAAACTTTCTACATCTTAGATTATCCAAAATATTTTACTCCAAATGGAGACGGAATAAACGACACATGGCGCATTACTAACTTAGCCCAACGTAATTTACAAAATAGCACAATTCGTATTTTTGACAGATATGGTAAATTATTAAAACAAATTTCAGCAGAAAGCACTGGCTGGGATGGAACTTTTAATGGAAATCTACTACCAAGTTCAGATTATTGGTTTGTAATTCAATTGACTGATGGAAAAACGATAAAAGGGCATTTTACATTAAAACGTTAGTTAGAATTATTGCAAAATAGCTCACAAAATAATATATTCGCAGAATGATGCAAGTACACGAAATTAAAGCTATAAAAATACAATTAGCTACACCAAAAAAAATTACAATTATTCCACACCGAAACCCTGATGGCGACGCTATGGGTTCAACTTTAGGTTTATATCACATTCTTAAACAATTACAACATAACGTTGTGGTTATAGCTCCAAATGAATTTCCAGATTTTTTAGCTTGGTTACCTGAAAGCAAGGATGTATTGATTTTTGAACGTAGCTTTGATACGTGTAAAACTATTTTAGAACAATCAGACATAATTTTTACGTTAGATTTTAATGCCTTGCACAGAACAGGAGACCAAATGGAAAACGTGCTAAAAACGTTTACTGCAACAAGTATAATGATTGATCATCATCAAGCACCAAATGATTATGCAACCTATACTTTTTCAGATACTGCTTATGGATCAACTTGTCAAATGGTGTATGATTTTATTTATCAATTAGGTTACGAAAATTTATTAAACAAAACAGTTGCAACATGTTTATATACAGGAATTGTTACCGATTCAGGAAGTTTTCGTTTTCCAAAAACCACAAGTGCTACTCATAAATGTGTTGCTGATTTAATTGATAAAGGCATCAACAACAGTGAAATTCATAATTTGCTTTTTGACAACTCAAGCTATAATCGTTTATTGTTGCTTGGAAAGGCGCTTCAAAATTTAAAAATGCTCCCTGAATACAAAACCACATACATCACCTTAACTCAAGATGAATTAAACGAATTTGGTCATCAAAAAGGAGATACAGAAGGAATTGTAAATTACGGATTAAGCATTAAAGGAATTGATTTTACTGCAATTTTCATCGAAAATAAAGAAGAAGGAATAATCAAAATATCACTTCGCTCACAAGGTAATTTTGATGTAAATCAATTTGCTAAAATTCATTTTAATGGTGGTGGACACATTAATGCTGCTGGCGGAAAATCATTTTTATCGCTTAACGAAACGGTGCAACAATTTATTACTATTTTAGAAACTGAAAAAAATAATTTTGTATGAAATCGCCATTAACAACAAGTTTGCGTAAGCAAACACCTATGATTAAAAAGGCGATACCATATGTTACCGCTAAAAAATAAAATTTAAACATATGAAATCGCCATTAACAACAAGTTTGCGTAAGCAAACACCTATAAATAAAAAGGCGATACCATATATGACCGCTAAAAAATAAATTTTACATATATGAAAATATTTACCTATTTACTCATCGTTTTTATTGCGCTTACTAGTTGTTCACAACAGCAAGAGCAAGCTCGCAAACCCATTTCACACTCATCTGGAACATTCATTAAAGAATCTATTGAGCGAAATAAAATATTGGTAGCAAGTGAAGAGAAGATTATAGATTCTTTGATTAAAAATGACACTTTAAAACAATACATTTCTTCAAATAAAGGATATTGGTATAAATATGAAACGAAAGTAGATGGAGCAACTGCTTTTCCTAAAAGAGGAGATATTACTTATTTTGATTATGAAATTAAAGATTTAAAATATCGAGTAATATATACAAAATTAGAAACTAAACCTCAAGTTTACTATGTGGATAAAGAAAACATTATGATGGGTTTACGCGATGGTATTAAATTAATGAAGAAAGGTGAAACCATTACTTTTTTATTCCCTTCACATATGGCATATGGCTATCATGGCGATGATAAAAAAATTGGCACGAATGAACCATTGATTTGTACTGTAACTTTAAACGACATAAAATTAGATACTCAAGAAAAAAAATAAAAAAAATGAAACCAATTTCTGTTATATTTGCAAGTTTAATTATACTATTTACATCTTGCTCAAAATCATACGACCAACTCAAAGAGGGTATATTTGCTGACATTAAAACTTCTAAAGGAAACGTGATTGTAAAGCTAGAGTACGAAAAAGTACCAAACACTGTAGCAAATTTCATAACACTATCGGAAGGAAAAAATCCTTTTGTAAGTGAAGAATTTAAGTCAAAACCTTTCTATGATGGTCTAAAATTTCACAGAGTTATTGCTGATTTTATGATTCAAGGAGGTGATCCTAATGGCGATGGTTCTGGAGGTCCAGGCTATAAATTTAAAGATGAATTTCATCCTGATTTGAAGCATTCAAAAGCAGGGATACTCTCGATGGCAAATGCTGGACCAGGAACAAACGGAAGTCAATTCTTTATTACACATAAAAAAACTCCTTGGTTAGACAATATGCATAGTGTTTTTGGCGAAGTTATTGATGGATTAAATGTAATAAATACAATTGAATCTGATGATATTATTGAAAATATTACAATTGTTAGAATTGGAAGTGAAGCCAAAAAATTTGATGCTATTAAGGTCTTTAAAAACTATTATTCAAAGGTAGCCAAAGAACAAAAAGAAGCGGAAGAAAAAGCAAAAGTATTAGCAGAAAGTAAAATATTAGAAATCAATGATTTGAAAGTTAACGGCACTAAATCAAAATCGGGTTTAATTTATAAAATTGTTTCAACAGGTAGTGGTAAAAAACCTAAAATAGGAAGTAAAATATATATCAATTATGCAGGTTTTTTTGAAAATGGGTTGCAGTTCGACACTACTATTGAAGATAGTGCTAAACAATTTGGAACTTACAATCCAAATAAAGCAGCTCAAAACGGTTATGCTCCATATCCAGTAATTTTTGGAAATTTACAATTTATTCCTGGTTTTATAGAAGGAATTAATTTATTAAACTTTGATGGTAAAGCAAAATTATTTATTCCTTCAAATTTAGCGTATGGTGAACAAGGCGCTGGAGGGATAATTCCACCAAACGCAAACATTTATTTTGAAATTGAACTATTAGAAAAACCAATTAAATAATTTTAAATATGAAATACGTTATTAAAACTTTAGCATTTGCTTTAAGTTTCTTTACATTAGGAATTGCACAAGACAAAAAAAAAGAAGGCCTTTTTGCAGAAATCAATACTTCAAAAGGTAAAATTGTAATAGCATTAGAATATAAAAAAACACCAATAACAGTTGCTAACTTCATTTCATTAGCAGAGGGAAAAAATAATCAAGTTAAGGAAAAATTAAAAGGAAAACCTTTTTATAATGGATTAAAATTTCATAGAGTTATTTCAAATTTTATGATTCAAGGAGGTTGTCCTGATGGAAACGGTTCTGGTGATCCAGGTTATAAATTTGCCGACGAAATTACAGATTTAACACACAATGATGCTGGAATTTTATCAATGGCAAATTCTGGACCAAACACTAATGGAAGTCAGTTTTTTATAACTCACAACAAAACACCTCATTTAGATGGAAAACACACGGTTTTTGGTCATGTAGTTTCAGGTCAAGAAATAGTAAATAAAATAGTTAAAGATGATATTATTTTATCTGTTAAAATTAATAGAGTTGGAAATGATGCAAAAAAATTTAATGCTGAAAAAACATTTGCTGATTATTTCAAAAATAAAGAAATAAACGATAAGTTAGCAGCCGAAAAACAAAAAGAAGCAAAGGAAAAAGCAATAAAAGAATTTGCAAATGCAACAACTACACCAAGTGGATTAAAATATTTTGTATTGCATGAAGGTACAGGAAACAAACCAGTTGCATCAAGCAATGTTAAAGTACATTATACAGGAATGTTTTTAGATGGAAAAGTTTTTGATAGTAGCGTACAAAGAGGAGAAACTATAGATTTTGGTTTAAATCAAGTTATAAAAGGATGGACAGAAGGTGTTCAATTAATGCCAGTCGGTTCAAAGTATAAATTCTATATTCCATCTAATCTTGCTTATGGCGAAAGAGGTGCAGGTGGAGTTATTCCTCCAAATACTGATTTAATTTTTGAAATTGAATTGATTAAGATTAATAATTAAGTTCTAACAAAAAGCTTAATTTTCAAAAAAAAATACCATTAAGATGTAAACTCAACTTGCTGATAAATAAGTATA
>Ga0209175_10001074_pt1 | contig 14157 bp, 9 predicted proteins | sample JI91814C2DNA_FD_187506 | JGI IMG/M metagenome (GOLD analysis project Ga0209175, IMG submission 187506) | Wastewater effluent complex algal communities from Wisconsin, to seasonally profile nutrient transformation and Carbon sequestration -... | ecosystem: Engineered > WWTP > Effluent > Algae...
TTACATTTATTCCTTCCTGTTAAAATTTCTGATATGTATAATTTTGACTTTTGTTTAATTTGTTCCAACTCTTCTATTGATAAACCTGCATTAGCCGCATGCTCATATTCGCTAACTAAAGTGGTATCAAAAATTCCAGGGTCATCACTTCCAATTGTTACTCTCAGATTATTTTTTATAAATCTTCTAATGGGATGTTCCTTCATTCCAGGCAGCATTCCGATATATAAATTAGACGTAGGGCAACATTCAATAACAGCTTTAGATTCTTCTCGCACTAAGTAAATCACAAAATCCTGAAAAGTATTTAGTTCATCAATATATTGTTTATTCATTTTAAAAGAAATCTTGGAGTCAATGTTTTCGTTCTCAAGTATTTCTTTCTCGTGCATTAATTTTGAATAGTTCTGCGTTTTTCCGAAGGATTTTATTTTTTCGTAATGTAAAATTTCAAATTTAATCTGATCGAGTCTTTCGCCTATTGTCTCTGAAAATGTTTTGTCAGCGAAGCTTTCCGGGTTAATGCCAAGAGCGATACAATGACCGAGTCGATGCGAACCGTAGAGAGCTGATTCTCCTACCCATCTTACTGCTGACTTAGGTGTCTTATCCGCAAAGCTTTCTCCCACATGATATAATATGGATAAAGCAGATTGCGGATTATCCATATTATCCCGAATAATGGTTTGAAAAAAAGATTTCTTTTCTTTTGGGGGGAATCCTTCTTCAATGTAACAAAAATCAATACCGACTAAATAGTTTCTGACTAGTTCGTTTTCGTTCATTAATTCTTTGAGCCATTTGTATTGCTCTATATAATTTCCATCACGATGGAGAGATACAACTAGTTTTACTTTCATCAAGTTATTAACTGATTGTTCGCCTAACAGCAATCCTTCGCAAGCGGCTAATGTTTTTGAAAAGTAGACATCTTTGGTTGCGTAGGGTGCATACATAATGCGATATTCAGCAAATGCAACTCCCTTATTTGCATGTTCGATTACTATATCTTTGCTCACGGATTTAATTTCATCTTCGTCGAATTTGCATAAGGCTATGATTAGATTGAATTTGGATTGAAATTCTAGAAAAGGAGCGGGTTTATTAAAGAGGTATATGCTTTTAAACCGCTCTATGTCTTTGTAGTCATTAAAAAAACTTTTTGTATTCAATTCTTCTTTGTGAAATTTCTGATGTAGTTCGGTATATAAATTCCACCTTGGGTTCGGATTATTTAGTCCGATTTCAAAAAGTTTTTCCGCTGTAATGGATCCGTAAAGATGATTGTGCAAATCTAGAAAACTCATACTTTGCATGAAAATATAGAATGAAAAGAACTGTAAAGTCATATTTATTTTATTCACAAGCAAAGTGTATCAACTAAACATGGTAAGCAAGAGAGGCTAATGATGAATATTATAAAACTAATTTTTATACTTTTACTTATGTTAGTGATAAATTGTGAGAGTAAAAATTCAGATGACGAAGAAAAAAAACGAGCGATAGCAGGCGTTTTGATAAATAATATTGGTGGCAATGTTGCAGTTACCAACAATTCAAGTTCTACTTCTGTCGGTTGTTCGAATTCTGCTCCCACATTTTCAACACTTGCTACGGCAGGGGTTACTTCTAATTGTGCGAAGTCTGGATGTCATGTTGGATCTAGTCCGCAAAATGGATTGGATATGACGAGTTATAATTCTGTTCTTACAAAGGTTACTCCTAAAAATGGGAGTGCTAGTTCCTTATACCAAAAAGTCAATGGAGGAACTATGCAACAGTATACAACATCGCAAATAACTACGGCTATTTACTGTTGGATTCAAGGAGGCGCATTGCCATGAAAAGGATAATATTATTTTACCTCGCCCTATTCGGTTTAACCCTACAAGCAACTGAGATAAAGGAAGATCATTTAACTGTAACCGCTGGGAAAATTATTTTTCTAAGTGAAGCTCCACAGGAAACAATCAAGGGAATTGGCAAACAAATTTCTGGTGATGTTCACTTCAAAGAAAAGAAGGTCAGTATTTCAATTGATCTTGCTGATTGGAAAACAAACAACCGACTCCAAACATCTCATCTACATGAAAATTATTTGGAAACAGAAAAATTTCCGAAAGCGATATTTGAAGGAGTAATTCAGTCTTATGATTCTAAATCCGGAGAAGTTGTAGTCATAGGCTCAATTAGTCTACACGGCGTTATCCGCAAAGATGTGAGCATCAAAGGGAAAGTAACCGCTACTGATTCAGGCTATTCTCTTGCCTGTGAATTTCCTATTAACTTAAAGGATTTTTCTATTCAAGTTCCAAGGTTACTGATTCTCAAAGTGAATGAAGTTGTGAAATTAGAAATCAAGTTAGATTTAAAATCTGTAAAATAAGAAGGCAATCAATGAAAGAATTCAATTATAAACTAATTGCAGGTATACTCATATTATCTGCTGCTTCATTATTCGCGCAAGCGCAACCAAAATCAGCCTTCATGGGCTCTAGTCTAATCAATATGCCAACGACAGAAGATGTTGGAAAGGACAATCTAGATTTCCGTTTCAATCATAGATTTGCAAATGGGAAAGCAACATCTGCTACATTCGGTGGGTTAGATGGCGGGGCTAATACGCAATTGTCTCTTGATTATGGGATTACTGAAAAATGGAGTGCAGGAATTGCTAGAACTTCTGCTTTCCAAACGTATGAAGCTAGAACAAAGTATAGGGTTTTGACTCAAGATGATTCTATGCCTTTTAGCTTGAGTTTTTTCGGAGTCGTAGGTCAAGAGACTTCGAAGCAAGCAATCAAGTATGACAATTACATTAATCCTCCGTCTGTAGGGAATTATATAAATTTGCCGTCACCAGCAGTCTCGCAAATCGATACATTCATTCGACAGGAAGGAAATGAGTATGAATTGAGTGATACGGATAAGCGAAGTTTCCTTGCATCCTTTTTAATCTCTCGTCGATTTACAGATCGAATTTCATTACAGATATCACCTATGTTCGTGCACAGAAATTTTATCAAGAGTCAGCTAGGAAATGATAGAACCGGCGTAGATATTGGTGGTAGAATAAAATTATTCAAACGAGTAGATCTAACATTTGAAGCCATCTTTACTCCGAAACGAGACTATCAGGGAGCAAGCTATTATACAGAAGATCGATATACAAAATATCCAGGTTTGAATACGTTAACCGGCACAGAGATTAATCAACAATATAATAATCCGCAGGGTATTCAATATGCGGCTATTCGAAATATACTGCTAGATAAATCGGTTTCTTATTATTATGTGCCACTTAGTTTAGGGGTCGATATAGAAACAGGCGGACATGTGTTTCAACTTTTTGTTACCAATATGAGGACGATTGCCCACACCCAACTACTTCGAGGTGCGGATTATGATTATAAGAAAGGAGATTGGACATTTGGTTTTAATATTCATCGGTATTTCTCTTTTGCAAAGGAAGTAGAATAGAATAAGATAGGAAAGGAATATTGTAAATAGTGGCTAAGTCAACTTAGCCGCTCTAATTCTGAGTCGCTGTGATAATGTTTTTAGTAAAGAGATGGTAATGCTTGAATAAGAGTTCAGTAATTTGTTGAAATCATTAGAAGAGAGTTTGAATAGTTGCGAATCTTCTTTTAATAAAGCTGTGGCAGAGCGAGTCTCTCCTTCTATCAAAGCCATCTCTCCAATGCCTTCTCCGGGACCGAGCACCGCAACTTCAATATTATTCGCTAGAACGGAAATGGAACCAGTTTTTATTAGGTAAAAAGCGTCTCCGATTTCACCCTGTGAAAATAAAATCTCATCTTTGTAGAAGGTTTTTTCTTTTAATAGTGGGACGATGCTTGCCAAGTAATCTGCCGGCAGGTCAGCAAATAGATTTACTTTTTTTAAAAAAGAAATTCTAGAAATAATTTCATAATAGTCAATTTGATTTTCGGTTGGTTTCATGGTGTTTGCTCCTATGTTCGCGTGTATTGTTATTTTTTGTAACCAGATATTCTTGCTAGATGAAATTTCGTGAAGGGTTTCTTCTGCTAATCCAATCCCTTCTGGAATCCCTTTTTCTAAGAGTAAGCAAAAGTGGGGAATTGATTTTACTCCATCCCGTTTAGGAATTGTGATTTCCAGTAGCTCTAACGCGTAGGCAATCAATGTTTCATTGCTTCCGAAAAGCTGCAATTGAATGTTATTTATTTGCTTGTCTTTATAGAAGAGACTGAATAAGGTCAATAGAATTTTTAAATTTAGAATCGCATGATCGTAATACAAACTGGAAAAGAATTCGTTTATCTTGCCAATTTCATATCTAGCCTTTTTCGCTAAAATTATATTTTCATAAATATAATTTTCAGTTTCTGATATCAAATCTCGATTGAAAGGATAGTGCTCGTTAGCCACAATGTCAGCGAGAGACTTACTTGCTTCGAATAAGAGTATGCAGTCTGAATTGCTATTCAAAAGATGAATGAGTAGCTGGATAGATTCCTCTCCTCCAATAGAAGACATGCTTTGAATTAAAGTTAGTTTATAAGTCATTGCTAATTCTTCTTTCAGCAGTTCTTCCTTTAAAAATGCGACAGCCGATGGAGGCATATTTTGAATAGCCTGAACTGCAAATTCTTTTAAACTCTCAATTTGTAAATTGCTCACTAGTTCTGGAATTAAGATTGGATCTCTTACTAGCCAGCTTGATTGAATGGCTTCCTTTCTTACGATTTCAGACGAATCATTTAAGAGTTTTTTTATTAAAATTCCAGAGCCAACCCCTCCAATTTTTCCAATAACTTTTGTCGCTTCGAGTCTATGCCTCTCGTCTTGGCTATTCAGTAAAGTGTTCAAGTAGGGAAATATTACGAGGTTGCCGTAGAATCCACTGTATTCTGCAAGCCCAATCATAACAGCAATTCTGATTTGCTCATCATCTGAATTTAAAAATGGACTAATTCTTTCGTATGCCATTTCTTTTTTGAATTTACAATAAGTAATGATTGCTTCCGAGCATACGAGTGGATTTATATTGTTCATAGTTTTCGTAATTGCGGACAAATAAGCATTATCCCCCTTTTCTCTTATAAGTCGTATTGCTTGTGCAGCAATCTGCTCATTTTGTGAATCAACTAGATTTGCAATGATCGGGAGATACTCAGAAATATCCTCTACACTTCCGATTGCATTCATTGTAAAAAGCGCCACTTCACTATTCTCAGTTAGTAAAATTTCCTTGATGATTTCTTCTGAACCGGGGCTTGATAAAATCTTAACTAAGTCTGATGGATTTAATTGCTTTTTCTGAAGAGAATCACTTAGAATTTTCTTGTAAAATGGTTTTAGCAGTAAGATTAACAAAATAGAGAGACCAGATAAAATGAAAACGAAAATGGAATAATAAGCAGGGTTTTCAATTGCGTTTACTAAAATAATTAACAAGACTCCGGCAGCTCCCTGTCCGAGTGGAGTAAGAACACCTCCTGCAAAAACTTGGGCTTTGATTCTGATTCTTTGCGATAAAGGAAAAAATAGAAGTTGTTTTGCTGGATTGTTTAATGTTTCAGAAAAAGAAAGATAACCAATATTAAACGCTGCAATAATTTTAAACCTTGGAGTAAGGAAGAAAATTAAACTTCCAATAAAAGAAATGATGGGAGTGATGAGCAAACTCGGTAGTAACCCCAATCTATTTATTAAAACTCTTACCAACACGAATTGAACAAACAAAGATGCAATTCCCATATAACGATAAAATAAGCCAAAGAAATTAGCGAGTTCTATTTTGCTTAATTCTTTACTTGCCATTGATTTTAGTTGAAAATCTAAAAATACCCAATAGAGAATTTGTATAAAGACAATGGCAAAAACAATCAAAATATATTTATTGCGAAATAAGGTCATAGTAGGAACATATTTAATTTCTTCCTCGCCTTCTTCTGCATCAATATCCACTTCAATGGTTTTGTATTTTAAGCTAATTAATATCGGCATAATACCGAGGGCTAATAGTAATAAGGCGCATAAGAAAAGTAAATTTTCCGGAGATACGAAATCTATAAGAAAGTTAACTCCATACCCAGCGGCGATTCCACCGATTGCAATTCCTCCATTTATATAGGCATAGACTCTTTTGGCGTCATGCGAATTGAAGAAATCTCCCATGTAGGAAAAGATTAGAGTAAGAGAAAATAAGGCGCAAACCTCTAACCAAATTACAAGAGCGTAGAATACAAATCCATTTTCAATTTTAATTGCATAGCGAAAGATTAGGACTGAGAGAGCTAAAATCATTTCAACACTACAAATTAATTTTAGTTTAGAAAACGTATTTTGTAATTTATCCGCGATTAAAGATACTAGAACGGTTACGATTGCAATTCCAATATAAACCCATGGAATCATTTTTCTGGAGTCATCTCCAAAACTGGAAAGAAAAAGAGTATCACCTATAGTTGCAGCAAATGTCCAGTATGCACCAAAAAAAATTAGAAAGACAAAAAAGATTTGAACTTTCCAAAATTCGGCTTTGTGAATCTTGAATAAAAATTCAAATAGTTTTAAAATAGACGATAGTTTTAGAGGATTCATTATTTCTTATCTGTAATGATTTTTCAAAACTACTTTTAAGTCAATTCTATCGTTTCTTGTTGCTAGTTTTATATAAAAATATATTCTCGTAAAACATGAATAGCAGGTCCAATCGTAATTTATCAAACATAAGGGAAAGAATTTCTTATGAATGCCACCCAACCTTAAACGAAAGGCTCAGAACGTTTGAGGCAAAGGTGGAAAATCTAGGGGATACAATTTTAAATTTGACTTTCGGATATCCTGAAGACCTTCAAGCTGATTGGATGCGAGATATTGAAGTAAATCTTGATTTTAAAACGTTAGACGCTCTACAAAAGAAGCCACTAAAAAAAAGCATTCAGCAGTATTTTAGTAAACTCTTTCATAAAGAAGATATCCATCTCACAACGAGTGCGAGTGAGGCTTTGATGATTGCAATTCATTCCTGTATATTGAATCGAGATGACGAGATTATTTTATTTGACTACGGTTTTTATACTTATCCTGCTTTAATCAAGACAGGTAAAGGCAAGCCAGTATTTGCCGAAAGAATGAATAACGGTGAGCCAAATTTTCAAAGTATCAAAGACTGTATAACGAATAAAACTCGTGCCATTCTAATTACACAACCTGAAAATCCTCTCGGTCGAATTTATAGCCGAGAAGAATTAGAAAATTTATGTATGATCTGTAATAAAAATAATTTAACTTTAATTGTAGATCATTCTTTTATTGAATCGTCTCCCTTTGGAAATGAAATCAGTATGCTAACTGAACTGGCTGAAAATCCATTTTTAGAAAATCTAGCATGGATAGTGATTGGGGATACGGGGAAAATTCTTTGTCTTCATGGAGTGAAATATGCGTGCATACTTTCCTCTGAGGATCACAAAGAAGCAATTGACAATTGGTTACATTTAATCTTATTTCAATTTGACTTAGCAAGAATGCATATTCTTTCTGCAATATTGAATGATTCACGACTAGAGGAATACAAGCTCGTATTAAATAAGGCCGTTGCGGATAACTTTCATTTGCTGGAAAATAAAATTGATCCTAGAGTCAAAGTTTTTCGTCCACAGGCAACTCCAATGGTTTTAGTTGACGTAGGATACTTTGGATTAGACGACATTAGCTTTGTAGAGAAGATTCTTTTAGAGGAGAAGGTCGCTATTATGCCTGGAAGTTATTTTGTCCAGGCAAAAGAGGATAATGCTTGCTATTCTAAAAATCATGTTAGAATAGCAATCTCAAGACCGAAGGAAAAAATCGAAGAGGCAATTCTTAGGATCAATCGTTTCCTTTCTAAATTGAGTGTCTAATTATATTTTGCCGATTGCTTTCGGGTTTGAGCCATTCCATTCATAGGATAAAGTGGAACCGTCTGGTAAGGTAGCGCATAATTTATATTTTGTGTCAACTGTCCTTGCATCGATTTCACAATCTATTTTAATTTTATCTCCATTCTGCATTTCTCTTGCTGTTTCTAAAAGTTTTATATAGACTACATTCCAATTTGTTTTTTGCATATAGGAATTAATAATATTATCCTCATTTACAACCAATTCAAGAAATATGACAAACCCATCAAATAAAATTGGCTTACCTTTAAAATTATTTCTAATTTCAAATATATTTGTGTTTTTTTGAATCAAATCAAAATTCGAATTAAAATCAAAACTCTCGAAAATACAAGGCTCAGAAATTGCATTCTCGATTGGGAAATTAAAAACATCATAGATTCCTGTCGATTTGATTTCAGTATCGAAAAAACTTTTATGATCCATATACATTCTAGAAAGCGCTGATTCAATAAAAGTTAATTCTTGTAAGGGGCTAACAGGGATTATATGTGTAGAGAAAGAATGTGGAATGATTTGTGCATCTTTTGTAAGGAGTCTTTCCTTTGCATCTTGAACAACCGGAAGCGAGCCTTCATCGGATCCTACGCAGCCTATGATTTCATGAATAAGTAAATCGAATTTTGAGTTTTCTTCGGGAGGAATTTTGTTGGTAGAATAACAATTTTCCAGAGTAAGCCTAGAAGAGTAGGCTGGAATTAATTGGACTAAAGCAGCGTTATAGCTTTCCTGACTGGCTTCTACTCCTGTGGTATGCTTGGCATTAGCTGCAACAGCCATTTGGGCAAGAAATGCATAAGGACCTGTTCCTATGTCGAGAACATTTTTTCCTTTAGCTACTTTGTTGATGGCATTTCGATAAGCGTCTACTCTATATTTGTCGGCAATCATAATATGATGAACTGCGATAGAATAAGTTTCTGTTAGCTTTTCAGCGTCATTGTGCTGATTGCGCTTCGAGAGAATCATAAAGCCTCTCTTTTGTAACCAGGAGAATAGAGTTCCAACGAAAAAGGCGGGCGCAAGTTTACTGTATCTAAATAACATCAGGCATACAATGATTTGCCCACATAGGCATTCTTAAAACTGTTTATGATTTTTTCGTTTCGGTAAATATTTCCTTCTAAATAAATTTCAGGAACAACGCTTCCCCGCCTAGTAGTAATGGTTAGCTCAATTTTGTCATTAGCCTCTACTTGTATTTGTTCAATTGGAAAGTAAGATTGCTTCCAATGCGTAAGATTAGAAGACGGCGAAGTTGACATGGTAAGAGAGTCAGTTAAAATAAGGTCAAAGTAGCCTGCAAACCCATGAAAGGTGGCAGGTCGATTCATTGTCCAGTCAACAGTTTTGGTAAAATGAAATTTCTCCGTAGTATCTACACTACAATCAAAGTTCACTAATTTAGCGGGAGGGGCTAATGGAGATTTATCGGAAACCTTTGTAACAATAAAGCCCTTCTGAGCAGAAGATTCTGATTTGCCTAGACTAAAATCATACCCAAAGAAGGGAGATTCCCAAAGTCCGAATCCATGTGTGCGATAGAGGTCGAAGTCTTCAATTGGTAAGATAAATAAATCCAATGCCTTTGGAATCATTTGTCCGCCCTCTTTTAAAAATTTCTCGCGAACAGCTTGCACGGCATCAAACATGTATTCTTCCATTGCGAAAAAACCAATCCACTCTGATACGATTACATCTGCTTTTTCTTTGGTTTCAAAATTTTGTGCGTAACCGTTAAAGAATTCTACAACATGATCTAACTTATTTATTTTACAAAGTTTTTTTGCGCTTTCAACAATTGGGGTTGCTTCGATTGCATACACTTTGTTAGCCCCTGCGTCTGCGCAAAAGAAACTCAATATTCCAGAGCCTGCTCCTACATCAATTACAGTCGAGCCTTTTGATACGACTTCTTGAATTGCTTTTTGAAAGGAAGCAGTTCTTGTTTGGTCTAATAGCATTAATCTATGATTGTCTAAGAGTTTGTATGTATTGGAGTAAACAGCAGATTGATTTCGCAGAGAATAATCTCCTTCCAATAGAAATTTTACAGAGACAAATTTTTTAATTAATTCTTCGGCTTCGCTACTTGTTAAATTATAATCTTTCGAAATTATTTTTACAATTTCTAAAAATGGTTCAGGACCTTCTAATAGGTCGCATAGGATTTTGGCTTTTTGAGATAGTTGTAAAGTTCTACTATCTGTTTCTTTATTGTGCTGCATTCTTTTACCTGCTTTTTATTTTTTTTCTTGTTTACTTTTATCTAGAATTTTTTCCATTTCTTCATCGCTAACAGGAACTTTTACTATATCGTTTCCTTCTTTTTTTACTTGCTCTAAATCCACAACCGCACCGGATAATAAGGATTTTGCTTTACCGGAAGTATCTTTTACTGCGTATACTACCCATTTGCCTCCTTCGAGAGATAGAACTAAGTAGGAAAAATCACTCACTGCCAAAATGGTATGAGCGGATAATTGCGAAGCCATTTCGTAGTTCATTACAACGCCGCTTTGTAGAGTAATTCCGATTGGTATTCCAACTGCTTTACCAATTCTATAAACTCCATTTCCTACTGCGACTCCAAGAGAAGCAGTTGTTCCTGTTACCGCAACAGATCCCGCGGCGGCTTTTGAACTTCCATAAGTGACAACTTGCGCTGTTCCAGATGCTGTTGAAACGGTAGTTCCTACAGCAGTTCCGGCAACAGCCACACCGCCGCCTAGAATTGTTTGACCTGTAGTTACTCCAGCTAAACTTAAGTTGGCGAGGATATAAGTTCCTGCGCCTTCTGTGACTACTCCGACTCCTTTTACAGTCTTTGCACTTGCGTATAAGCCAGTGTTAGCCGTTGCACGGGTGGATGCATCGGCTGCATTGTAAGATTCCTGTGCTAAAAATTTTCCGCTCCCGATGAGTCCGGCTAATGCCAATTTGGCGGTTGGCGCAACTAAGTAGATAACTCCTTTTGTTCCAACAGTTACTACTTCTACCATGACTTGTCCTACGCTATAGCCGGATACACTTACAAACATCACGGGATAAATTACAGCGTTTACGGCTACGTAGCCTACAGAGATGACTCCCAATTTAGTAAGAGGTTTAAATATTGCATCATAGAAGATACCTTTTGTTACCCGCGCAAAGGATTTAAGGATTGCAAAGGAAAGTCCGGCTCCATCTACAACGTTTGCATAGTCTCTACCGGACGCGCTAAATTCTTTTGCGGTATCGCTTCCCCATTCAAAGAAGACTTCTTTTAATTCTTTCGTCAAAGCCTCATTACCCTCTGAAATGAATTTATTGATTCCGCTAAATCCTTTTGAAAAAGTGCTTGTTGAAATTTCCGCATCATCTACAGTCTTGGCAAGATAGTCATTTAGATTTGTGTATCCGATTACAAAAGAATTTACTCCATCCCGAAATTCTTTTTTGTATTCTTTTGCGCGCTCGGAAAATTCGGGATTATTCGCATTTGGAAAATCATTCTCTGTTAACTCATCAGCCCATTTATTCATGCTGGCTCGTAGTTCTTTTGAACTTTGCACAACAGTTTCGTGGACTTGCATTCCATTTCGAAAAGAACTTCCGATAATTCCATACGAGCTCGCAAGAGAAATCGCTATGATATAAACTCCGCCTTTGGTTCCTGAATCGTAAATGTATTTATTGATTTCTTCACCTTTGTCTGAAACTTTTCCAGCAGTCTTCAAAGAAATTTCAGTTCCCTCTTTTAAAATATAAACAGACTCTCCCGCTTTTTTAACGTTTTCTGAAAATGCTTCTTTGGCTAAACCAACTCGCTTTCCATAAATAAAAATTTCTGCTTCAGCAAATGGAGGAATTAATTTAATCGATGTTCCCTTAACATCAAATGCACCGTTGTTATACAGAGATTTATGTCCTTCCTTGACGAGCTTTCTCGAATTTTTAATTGGATCGTCTGGGTCGGAGGCTGATGCGCAGCCTAACAGTAATATGGCGATGGTTAAGTTTGTGAGTAATTTCATTTATCCCCTCCTTCTTTTTGTTTTTTGTTTTCTTCTTCTCTATTCTGAATTTCCTTTTCTAAAACTTTTTTTACGATCGTTTGATCGTCTGTGAGAATTTCTACTTTTCCCTGTTTGCGGGCTTCTTCTAAATCTACAACAGAGCCAACAGGCAAGCTATCAAAGCCTTTGTAATTTCCTTTTACGCTTGCGATCACAAGTCTCGGTCCATCCCAGGCTAGAAAAATAGTAGCATCTGGAACAGATAATAGCAAATGAGTAGGAATAACGGTTAATGCAGCGTAGCTTAATACGACTCCTGACTTTAGCGCATAATATACACTTTGCGTAGAACCTTTAGAAAAATCGTAAATCATTCCAGTTGCAGTGGCACCTGTCTCGTAAGCCGCACCTGCGACAGCCCCTGTTGCTCTTGTCGATTCTACTCCTGTAAATGTCGCCACCTGGTTAAAGGCACCCACTGCAGTTCCACCTACTATTGTAGGAGCGGTAGCTGTTGCAGATAAGACTCCCATGGAACTTAAGAATCCTGCTTCAAGAGTGGGGCTAACAACTCTATACCCAAGCTTTGTTGGATAATAGATAACAAGTCCCGTTGTGACAATCGTTTGGTTTAAGAAAGTCGCAACATAGGCAACAGGAACGGCGACTCCGTTGATTGCAATTATTTTTCCAGAATCGACAACTGTCGTGCTGACAGGTGCAAAGGCAAGTTCTTTCATTGCAATCGTATAACCCTGAAAAATATCCCATAAGGCAACTAACGTATTTGATTTAGTTCCGGATTCTTCGTATTCTTTAGAGTAGGCGAGGACTGCACGCTTATAGGCTCCCGACCAGGCTTTAGAAATAGTCTCTCCATTTTTTACTGATACATCTTTAAACAATTCAGAGATAGAAGAGTAATTTTGCATTCTATCTTTATTGAATTCTTTGATAGTGGAAAAAATTTCCTCCCTGTCTTTCTTTTCAATGTCGCCTAATGAGATATAGCCAATGACAAATGAATTTCCAGATTCTTTAAACAATTCCCCTGATTGCTCCAATTCCCATTTTGCAAGATCAAACGTTCCTTCGTAAATGTCTTTACTGAATTGATAGAGAGCCTTTTCTTCATTTTTTCCAAGGCTTCGAATCATTTTCATTGTGTCACCTAGATTGCCTGGATATTTTTCCGCTCTCTCTTTCATGGATACAAATACCATTGCCTTTGCAGTTCGAAAGGACATCGCACCATTTTCGATTACCGTCTTGGTAGATTTTTTAGAAGAGGGAATGATATACCATCCCTTCTCGTGGATATTTTTTCTCTCTCCAAGAGCGTTAGCCGTCAGAGGTGCAATCTTCTGGAAATTTTGTGGTTTGACATTATCCCCAACTACATCTTCTCCAATTACTTTTTTCTGCACATCACTTGCGCAGTGTAGTAGAAAAAGTAAAATCAAATTCAATCTAAGAAATTTTTGTGCCTTCATTTATTTTTACATCCTCTCGGGTTAGGAAACATTAGTTCGATAGTAGAAATTTGTATTCTGGTGTCATCCCAGAAATTTTATTCGATATTGCCCGATGTCATTAAATTAAGGAGAACATTTCAAAGATTACCACCGATTACACCGATGGACACCGACAAACGATTTCGAGGGTGACACTTAATACGACACTTAACACAAACTCAAAAAATTATTTTCTCAATTCCTGTTGTTTGTCCATCGGGAATTTTTTCAAATAAGTTGGTGCGTTTCTTTAAAATTGCCTCACGTCCAAAGCGGAAGGCTTGGGATTCGACGATGGTGCGGTAGGATTTATTTAAGAGAATACTTCTTTCTTTGGATGGATTGATTAAAATAGTTACGTCTGATTTTAGTTTTGTAAATGCTTCTTCGTTAGGAGTTCCGTCTTTTGAGAAAAAGATTTTTTTTATTTCTTCATTTTCTCTAAATTCATCTCCTGCCCCGTTGTTTTGTAAATAAAAAGAATACTCGTTTTGGTCTCCAAAGTTTATGAAATTTACTCGTCTATCGGCTACTCCCGATAAGCCTTTACTAGACCAATGTCCCCATCCAAAGTCTGGTTTCGATTTATCACTTCCTTCCATTTTACGTTTAAAGGAAAATGTTGTATCGGCTAATACTCCTAAGCTGCTATGACAACCCATACAAAATAAGGTTTCTTCGTTTGTTTGCGGTCTTAGATTTCCCTTTTTG
>Ga0209175_10001077_pt1 | contig 14104 bp, 16 predicted proteins | sample JI91814C2DNA_FD_187506 | JGI IMG/M metagenome (GOLD analysis project Ga0209175, IMG submission 187506) | Wastewater effluent complex algal communities from Wisconsin, to seasonally profile nutrient transformation and Carbon sequestration -... | ecosystem: Engineered > WWTP > Effluent > Algae...
CCAGGTCAGGTCCTTCTCGTTTTCGGGCAGACAGACGTGATCGAAGTAGGAGAAGCCGCCCGGCCCGGCCACCGACGCGCGGGAGGGCATGGTGAGGTACGGGTGCATGTTGTCCATCACGGTGGTCTTGCCGCGCCCATTGGCGCCGGCGATGGCGACCAGTTCTGCGCCGTCGGCCAGGCGCTCGAAATCCAGTGTCAGGACATCGCGTCCGAGGCCATCGCGAATACCGCGAAAACCCTTGAGGGTCAATGAAAGAGGTTGCATGGTGTTACTCCATCGGGATGACTAGTGCAGTCTCCCGCAAGAAAGTAGGTCTGCAAGCCCGTCCCCTGGACGGGCCCGGAAAGGTCAAAGCAACAACTCAGGCTCAAGGTCAGCCATGGCCGGCAACAGGGTGGCAACGCGCTCGATGTCTGCCTCGCGATCGGGGACGTCCAGCCCACGCAGCACACGCTCGGCGATGGTTTCCGGTCCCTGGCTTGACAGCGTCTGGAGGCACTCGAGCAAGGGTTCCGCCCGCGCCTCGGCCACCTGCGCCCAGGCACGCACCTTGTCCGCCAGATTCGCCAGTTGCGAAATCCCCGCCGCCCGTGTGCGCACCACCGGCACGATGCGCCCCTCAAGCTTGGTTTCCGCTGCGCCCGCCAGCAGCCGATCGATCGCCGCGCGGTCGACCTCATGGCGGTCTTCGTCGGCGACGGTCCAGCGCACGCGCACGAACGCTCCGGTGATGTCCTGCTGCGCGACGGCCGTGCGCAAGGCATCGAGGTCAGGCTTGCCTTCAAACACGATATCGACGGTCCGGCGTGCGGGCGTCGGCTCCAGCGTGAAGCGCGCCTGATCGGCGTCGACCTCCCACAACAGGAAGCCCTTTTCGCCTTCCTCGCCGTAGTGAAAGCGGCCGATAGAGCCTGGATAAGCGATGCATTGCCGTCCTGCCGCGCCCTCTACCGCCCAGGACTGATGCCGATGGATGTGCCCGAGCATGAAGGCCTGCGCCTCGGCACCGAACAACGCGCCGGTGGTGAATTCGTGGTCGAAGCCGGCCATCGGCACGCCATGCTCGCTGATGCAGCCGAATACCGTGCCATGGGATACGCCGATGGTGGGCACGCCGTTCAGGCGGGCCGCACGGTTGCTCGGCGCGTAGCCGCGCAGCAAAAGGGCCAGGTGCTCGCCCACGGCCTGGGCTGCCTCCGTAGCGCCGGCCGTCGCGGCCACCACGGCCTTATTTACCGTGGGTACGCAGCAGAACAGGGCACGAGCACCGGTCGGTACGTCGTCGAAGCACCAACCGGTTGAGGAAGTCCACTCTCCCGTGGCCGTGAGCGCCACCTGCTCGATGCGGTCGGCCACATGGACGGCACGCCGTCCGCGCAGCAGCCGGAAGATCGCCAGAGTACCCGGCGGTTCGTGCGTAAACGTGCCCTGCAGCATCAACACCGGGCAATGGTCTGCCAAGCGCCGGACCTGGGCGACCAGTCGTTCGGCGGCTGGCGCGTGCAGGTCCAGCGCATGGTCGGTGGCGTCACCCGACAGGACCGCCGCCTCCACGCCCAACGCGGTGGCGCGGTCGATGGCGGCGCCGAAGCACCGGTCTGCCTCGACAAGGGACTTCGTGCCGTAGTGCAGATCCGAAAAGTGGGCGATGCGGATCATGCTGTCCTCCCTTGGGACGCTAGGCGCAGTTCACTTTCGAGCTTGTCGAAATAGCCCTGCGGATCGTTGCGGTAGCGTTCCAGTTCCTCCCAGGCCCGGGCACGCCCATTCGGATTGATCTTCCAGCCGCGTCCCCAGCGCCGGTCGGCGTAGGCGACGTACTTTTCCGGGACGATCCCGTAGGCCTGCACGCGGGCCATCAGTTGCTCGAAACTGGGGCGTCCTTCGTGCAGCGGCGGCTCCTCGGCGGGCAGTGCATTGACCACCGTGGAAACCTGCACATCGGCGGCATTAGGCTGCGGCAGTTCGGCGTCGGCCGCGGCCCGATCCCCTTGCAGCACCTGCGTCGCCAGTTGCGCCTGCACGAGGGCCGTCTCGGTGTCCTCGTTGTCGCGCAGCAACGCCGTCACATCCACCGGCGCCTCCAGGTCGATGATCCACTGGGGTACGCGCACGGCCCTGCCCTGCTCGTCGATATGGGCCACCTCCATGAGTTTCTTGCCCAGGTAGAACGGCGTGCGTTGCCGGTCGAGGAAGCCGGAGATGCGTCCGCCCCGCAGGAAGCCCACGGTTTCAAACTTCTGGATCGCGGCGTTCATCGCGTAGAAGCTGTTGGTGTGCAGTTCGAAAGCGCTGATCGAGCGAATGCCGGGAATGAAGAACAAGAAGCGGCCGGTCAGGTTGCACTGGCGCTGCTGGTACTCGCGGCAGGCCTCGGGTTCGCACAGGCCGCCGTTGTCCTCGCGGATCATGGTCTTGCGCCCGCCGAAGAGGCGGATCGTGCGCCGGCCCGTGTCGTCCATCGGTACCGGGGCATGGCACATGCAGTGGCGCACCCGTCCATCGGCCGAGTATTGCGACCAGTAGTGCTTTTCGTGCGTACCCCAGGCCGCCAATTCGTGCGGCATCACGGTCTGCCAGTAGTCGGACGGGAACACCACCGGAAAGCGGTACAGACGCCGACCTTCGCCCCGATCCTCGCCATAGGCGTCCAGAATCTCCCGGGCGATCTCGGGATTGGGGAAGTCCTGCGCCCGCACGGTGAACCATGGCACGTTGCGCGGCACCAGCGGCGTCTTGAGCTCGGGCAGAGCGTCGGTGATGGCGCGCTCGATCTGCTCGAAGGAGTGGCCCGCGGCCACGCCCTGATCGTAAATCGCCTTGGCCTTGGGCTCTCCGGCGGCCTTCTTGGTGAGCACCTTGATGCCGGCGCGGATCTTGCCGCCGGTAGGAATGCGGGCGGGGCCTTGCCCCAGCAGGGTCGGCGCAGCCGTAGTACCGCCGCCCTGCACGGCGATGACGGGATGTGCGTTGGGATGGGCCATGACGGCGCTCCTCCATGAATATCGGGACATTCCGACGATTCATGCTCTCGCGACTTCCCCGCGTTTCAACCCCGCTGCGCCTTGGGGCGACGCACACCTCCCTGCAATTTCCCCTTTCAGTCCTTCGGAACAGCGTCCAATCTGAAGCCCGCACAGGTACACCTGCCGAGATGCTGGTCGATGGCAAGAAGCCACAGAAACTGACCGGCGTGACCCAGGAACAGCTGTCACGCATCGAGCGGGAAATGGCGAACCTACAAGGGCCGTACAAGCTGGTCGAGCAGAGACCTATGCCGAGGACGTGCTCAATCTGGTGCTGGCAAGAGGCTATCTGGCCAAGCTGCTGGACAACAAATCGGTCGTCTGTTTCATCAAGCAGCGGCGGCCGGAGGTCCTGGAACAGTTCGAGGTCATCGTCGAGACGACTTCACTGGATCAATGAGCGAAACCCTTCTGTGCCGAAGTTCGTAGTGCTGCCCGCGTGGGCGATATGCGGTTCTTTAACAATCCGGATGCATTAGGGTCGTCGCCTCCGAAACGGATGTCCTGTTTCTGCCCGTGATCGGGAGCGACGGCCGACAGGCTTGCCGCTGGCCTGCCCATTCATATGAGGTGCCTGGATGAGCGAACAGCGGCACCTACTCAAGCTTTGATCCACGGATGGTCGGTCATCCCTCGTCATTAGCGGAACCATCGTAATGAATGGTCCCCGTACTGCGCCCAACCACCATCACGCGACTGCCTCGAAGCACTTGTCCGTCCCGACCGTCGCCCCATGGCACTTGAATCCACCAGCAAGGTTCCGCCGGTTCGTTATAGATATTGAACCTCGGAGGCTTCCGGCCATGGCAGATCAATGGCGCTTCAACTGAAGGCTGTGCAAGTTTCCTGAGTGCGATCTCCAGCGCGTCGCGTCGTGTGACGGGCGGAAACAGAAACAAGCGCAATTCTCCAAGCATCTTCCTGATCATTTTCGTTAGTGCGCCTTCGGCTGTATTAGGGCGTTACCCACTTGCCAACGGGCGCAGTCAGTCTGCCTGCTTGCGCAACCAGGCCGGAATGCCGAAGCCCTCCGTCTTTTCGCCGCTAACCACCTCTGTGCCAGCACCCTCCTCAACGTCCTTCCAGATCGTGACGAAATGGCGCCCAATCTCTTCGCCGCGCACGATGGCGTAGCCCTGCCGAAAATCTTTCCCGCCCCACGAACTGGTCCAGTGGGCAGTAAAACTCCAAAGACTGTCGTCGGGTTCCAAGCCCTCGCAGAACTGCTTCCAGGCGGCATTCAGATGACCAAACGACACATTCGGCGCGGCCCCCAACGGATCGAAAACCATTTCCCTCTGTTCGATTTCCTGGACGCTCAGTTGCGTCTGCAAGTCGTCTCGTGTGACGGCAAACTCTGGCTCATCGACGGTACCATGCGCAGGCTCGCCGAAAACGAGTTCCTTGACCCTGAAGAAAACGAGCACCGGCCAGAATGGAACAATCAACGTTCCGACCAAGGCGGGGCCAAGCGCATCGTTCAGAAGCCGAAACCACAGTTTTTTCCGCTCTGGCCGAAGATCAGCGAGGATATCGCTCAGCGAGTTGCCGTCCTTCTTCTTGGTGAGCTTGTGATATGCCGCCATGAGAATCAGGACGACTGCGCCAATGCCCAGATACCAATAGAGGTAGATCACGATGTTTCCTCCTCGTCTTGCTTGCCGCGCGGGAAAACAGTCATCCCGCCGATACCGTACCCCTCGGAGCCATCGTCTCCTTCGGCATGCCCGTTCTGGCGCACGTGGGTCTTTTTGATGATGCCTTTCTCGATCTCCAGAAACAGATCCCGCTCGTAGGTGCTGCCGTACCCCATATGGACATAGTTGAGCAACTTGCCTTGTGGAATCCGGATCGTTCCTGAGTACCAGTGCGCAAAGACCCGATCGGGATAATCTGGAAAGATGGTGCCCACGGAAGCCTCTCCGCCGCCCTCCAGCGTCCCATGCAATTCGATCAAATACAGACGGCCGTCGAAGATTTCCCAGGTGCCGACATAACCGCGCCACAGGGCAGTGCAGTTGTATTCAAAGTCGGGACCGTCACCGCCCATCGCGAAGTACAGGCTCAAGGGATTGGTGCACATCGCGAGTTGCTGGCCCTCAAAGATGAGCTTTTCTGAAATCTGCGCAGTCATGCTTTCTCCTCCTGGGATGCCATGCAGCGATCCAGCACGGAAAGCGCCAGTGCGTAGATGCCAGGGCGTTTTTCCTCGCGCGGCCCAGCCACGTTGAGGGTGTTGATCCGGCCTGCAATCAGCCATTGAGTGATGCGATCTGCTGGCTCAGCCGGCACGCATTGATCCAGCTGAACCACACGATGCGGCTTGCCCATGCGTTCGGCAAACTGCAGCGTCTGCAGAGTGCCCCCGTCCAATTCCCCCACATTGAGAATCAGTGTTGCGTCGCTGTCCTGCACATTCAGCTTCGTGCGCTGGCGGTAACCGGCCGACTCGGTTTCGCGTAACTGATATTTCGCTGACAGAGGGCCATCCGAAGCGCGACGCCCCTGAGGACACCAGCCGCCATGCGGGATGCGATGGTTGCATGCCCAGTCCAGGGCCGCGCGATCAACCCCTGTCTGCCCACCGGAAACAACCGTGTTCGGTAACCAGTCGGGTAATGACGTCTGCAGGCGCCGAGGAAACACGGTTTCGACAACCGTGCCATCGGCGAGAATCTCAACACACTCATTGACACGCTGGTTTGGATCCTCAACCGGCTTTTCGTAATAGATCCGTGCAGCATCGCCCAACTCAGCTTTGAGCCGGTGAGCCAAGGCCATTGGAGATTACCAAGAAGTTGACCTGTCATTCTCAAAACGCCTTACCAGAGAAGTCTGCTCTATCCAGAGCAATCACGTTGATCAAAGCTGTCCACGATTGAACAGCAATTTGTGTGCTGACCGACGATTTCATCATGACCACACATGGGGCATGACCAAGATGAGGAGAGAATATGTACTCATCCACTGAAAGCAGAAGTTTAAAAGGATAGAAAACAGCTTTTATGTATTAGGGATTGATCTTGGCGGCCAAGCTGTTCGCATCAAAAATTCTGAATTTCTCTGGGCTTTGAAGCATGGCCACCACTGTCATCTCCGCAAATCCTCCCGCTCATCGAGCGTGGTAGCACGAGGGGGATTTTGAGCGCGGCAGTTGCTGTTAGTCAGGCTGCAGCAGGATGTGAACGCTGACCTGCAAGGCGTTTGCAAGACGTTCAATATTGTCGATCGAGATGTTCCGCACTTGGCGTTCAACATGCGCAACGAAGGTACGGTGAAGGCCTGCCTCCAACGCCAAATCCTCCTGAGACCATCCCTTCTCCCTACGAAGCCGAACGATATTCATCGCAAGGAGTTTCCGCGCTGTTAGCACGCCTGAACGGGACGGTGATTCGCTGAGAGACATTGATTCAGTCTCTCGGAGTGATGCTTTTAAGTCAGCCGTGTTTAAGTCACAATACCGACTTTTCCTCGCACACTCAGTTCAAACTGAATGCACAGGGAAATCTCCGCCACCTGACCAACGCATTTTTCGGCTGATTGGCCCCACGTCACTACTGAAAGCCTCGAACCGAATGTTTATCACTGATGTATCTGCTCACCATCCCTTCATGTCCCGCCTTCTCGGCAACGGAAAGGATGCTTGGCGAGCAGTGAGTATCACTACGTCCAATGAATGGTTTTATGTCAGCTATGTGCTTTCCACACCGAAAGGGAACCTTGCCGAGACAGTGCTAATTACCAATCCTGCGGGTGAACTGATAGCGTTCCTCGATCGGGAGAGTGAGGGCGTGTCTGTTGTGGGCATTCAACTCGTCACCCCGCCTTTTCTGAACGGCTCCGGGCATTGGAAGATGGAGTCATTGATCCGAGTCTGGAATAAATCGTCCGATCCGCTGGCTCACGTGTATGAAGTCGAAGGGGGTAAGCGCTACTGCACAGCCTACGGAGCATGGGACATCTCCGAATATGAATTCTGGAAGGAATTCACTTCAGTATCCTGATCGCCCAGAGTCATTTTCCCTCCGTATGATCAAAGCGATTGTGTTCGACGTGTTTGGTACGCTTGTCGAAATCGGTGATAGGCACCGTCCATACGCACGGCTTTTGCGTCTCGCAGCGCAGGCCGGACGGACGCCACAGCCCGATGATGCCGCGCGGATCATGAGCATGAACGGTGACATCTGGGCCATCGCGAGGTGGCTTGGACTGGCTCTCTCTCCGGCCCTGCGCGATGAGCTTGCCGAAGCGCTCGCAATTGAGATCAGCAGTATTCGACTTTATCCGGAGATCGTTCCGGTCCTCCGTGCTTTGCAAGGACAAGGGTTGCAACTCGGATTGTGTAGCAATCTGGCCAAACCGTACGCACCCCCTGTTTTGTCCCTTCTACCTTTTGAGCTAGATGCGTATGCATGGAGTTTCGAGGTGGGTGCGGTGAAGCCGGACCACCGGATCTACAGCACAGTTTGGCAGTCACTGGCGCTCAGTCCAGGCGAAGTGCTAATGGTCGGGGATACCTACGAGGCCGACTGCCTGGGACCAAGGCGGGTTGGGATGCACGCAATACACCTCGCTCGGAACCTGGCAAGTCCAGCCCCCTGCTTTCTGCGGTCATTGTGCGAATTGCCTGCGTATTTGGCGCTTCAAGCTCCGCCATCCGTTCCGCAGTAGCACTCGTCACCCTCTTGGATCTTGGGGCATGGATCGTGTATTTCTTTCCTGCGCTTACTGACCAGTTCGGCAATATCCCCCAAAATGCATTCGATGATGGTCGCATCGGCAGCTGATTGGCTCGGAGAGAGGCCATCATCAGGTGACTCTCCGAACAATCAAACCCTCTAAACGATTCTGGCCAATACATCATCGCGGTCTCATGTTTCAAGGCATGAGACCGCGTTTTACATCCACACTCCGCACTATTGCCTCATTCTCAGGTACTACTCAAACCATCCCTCTACCTTAGCCCGTGCCGGAACGCCTCCCGCATGGACGACTTGACCATCGATCACCACGCCCGGCGTCGACATCACGCCGTAGCCCATGATCGCCGGCAGGTCTTCGATCTTTTCGAGGGCAATCTCGACACCCTTTTCTTTTGCCACAGCCTCGACCAAGGCAACGGTGCTGCGGCAGTTGGCACATCCAGTGCCGAGAACCTTGATGCTTTTCATGGAAATTCCTTTCGTGAAAGTAATGGAGCTAGTTAGAGCGTTTTGCCTTTTAGGGGCAAGGGTCTGACAGGCCGGGTATGAATCGCAGTCCTCACAGCACAAGGTTGAAGACGTAACCCACGATCAGTATCCCGAAGGCCACCACGCCGGCAAAAGTCGCAATAAGCTGGGGCTTGAGCGCCTTGCGCAGAATGATCATCTCGGGTGCAGACAGCGCGATCACACTCATCATGAAGGCCAACACGGTGCCCAGTGCGGCCCCCTTGCCGATCAGTGCCTCGACAATCGGAATCACGCCTGCTGCGTTGGTGTACATCGGCACCCCCAGCACCACCGCGGCGGGCACCGCCCACCAGACGTCCTTGCCCATGAAGGACGCCATGAAGTCTTCCGGCACAAAGCCGTGGATGGCGGCCCCCAGTCCGATGCCAGCCAGGATGTAGGGCCACACCTTGCCGACGATTTCCTTCACATGGGCGCCACCCGCTTCAAAGCGCTCCACCCAGGAAATACGCTCACCGACATGATGGGCCGCGCCACCGGCCTGAATTTTCTGCACCCAGTCTTCCAGGTAGCGTTCCATCTTCAACTTGCCGATCACGAAGCCGGACACGATGGCCACCATCAGCCCCATCCCGAGGTAGAGCGCAGCAATCTTCCAGCCAAACATCCCGAACAGCAGCACCAAGGCAACCTCATTGACCATGGGTGCCGAGATAAGGAAAGAGAAGGTCACCCCCAAGGGGACACCTGCTGACAGGAAGCCAATGAACAAAGGCACCGCTGAACAGGAGCAGAACGGGGTCACGATACCCAGGGATGCAGCGAGAACGTTACCGACCCCTTCCCGCTTGCCCGACAGCAGCGCGCGGGTGCGCTCAGGTGAGAAGAAGGTCTGGACGATGCCCATGACGAAGACGATCCCGGTCAGGAGCAGCAACACCTTCGGGGTGTCGTAGAAAAAGAAATGCACCGCTTCACCGAAGTGAGTTTGCCGCGAGAGACCCAGCGTCTCGACCACGCCGTCGGCAAAAGCGGTGAGCTGACTGTAAGCAAGAAGCCAGGCAACGGTGGCAACGGCAATGCCAATAAGCCAGCGACCGAGCTTGTTACGATCAGCGGCAGCTAAGGGAACGGCAGGCATGGTGTATCTCCGAAATGGGATCTTGTCTTAGAAGACGATCCACCCAGAAAAAGGATGCAGTTTTTGTTCTGCATTTTCCGTTAGCGCCCACGGCATCTGGGTCGAGGAAATGGCGCTCAGCATCAGTCCTCCCCCGTTACCCCGAACTCGATGGGGGCCTTCACGTAGAACACCTTCACGCCTTCGTCCCGCAGGCGCTGGAAGAGGCGCTGCGCATCCTCGGCCGACACCGCCAAAGTCACTTCGATGGGCTGGTCCGCCAGTTCAAAGAAGTGCGCAGAGTGCAGCTTGCGGTCATGCCCGAAGCCCTCGGACGCGGCCGTGAGGGTGCCGCCACCGACCCCGAGCTTTCGAGCTTCCTGCAGCAGCCATTCACCCAGGGGCTGATGACCGTGCTTGCGGTCCTGCTGAGTAAAAAAGGTGATTTGAAAGCCTTGCATGATTGTCCTCATACTGATTGTCAGGAGCTCTTGAAGGCCGCCATGGTGGCCAGGCCCAGTAAGGTCATGGCGAGTGAGCCCAGCACATGGGCCGATACCGCAAGTCCGGCCCACGCCATGCGTCCCTGCTGGATCAGGCTCACCACTTCTGCCGAGAACGTCGAAAAGGTCGTGAGCCCGCCCAGAAACCCGGTCACCACCAGCAGGCGCCATTCCGGCGAGAGGCCCGAATGCTCCCCGAAAAACGCCAGGGCCACCCCCGCAAGGTAGCCGCCGATCATGTTGGCGAGCCAAGTGCCGGGCGGAATGGTCGGAAACACCGCGTTGAGACCGGCGCCCATAAACCAGCGCAGCACCGCGCCAGCCGAAGCGCCTGCACTGATCACCAGTATGGATCGAACCATGATCGTGCTCTACGCCCCTTACAGGGGAACCTCACAGCGGAAAAGCACAGCACGCACGTGATGCAACTCGTCCGCATGTTCATGGAGGAACTTGCGCAGCCGCGCCTCCGCATCTATTAACTCGATGCACAGCGGGTGATGAACAGAGGTGGCTTCCGGATGCTGGTGACTCAGGCTCCTGCCGGGGAGGTAACCGGCATGCACGGAATGCATCGTGGCCTGCTGAATGCCTGCCCTACGGGCTGCAGACAACAGGTGATGGCTCAGTACCGGCGCCGAAAGACGATGCCAAAAACGAGTCGGCTTGGCACGGGCAGACTGGGGGAAATACAGACGCAGTGCGCTCAGCTCTTCCATGGTGATCGCTCTCGGTTCAAGGTTTGGATTGCTCGTCGGCAGCACGTTGCTGCTCTTTACGGTAAGCGGGCAGCTCACCCAGCTTCATGCCTTCCGGAGCATGACGATGCTTGGCATGGCCGACACGCTGGGAGCGGTAGATGCCGGTGTGTCCGGAAAACAGATAGCTGACCACGCAGGCAATCCCGGCATAGACGCCAACCTCGGAACCGAAGATTTCCATCGCCATAAAGGTCGATGCAATCGGCGTGTTGGCGGCGCCGGCGAAGACAGCAACGAAGCCAATGCCGGCAAGCAGCGGAAATGGCATGTTCAGCAGCGGCGCCAGCGCATTGCCGAGGGTCGCTCCGATGTAAAACAGCGGTGTCACCTCGCCCCCCTTGAAGCCACTCGCGAGGGACGCGACGGTAAAAGTCATTTTGGCCGCGAAGTCGTAGAGCGGCAGAGGTTGCTGGAAAGCCTCCACGATGGTCGGGATACCCAGGCCGATGTAGCGATCGGCTGCCATAAACCACGCTGCCGTGGCGATGACGACGCCACCCAGTAGCGGACGCAAGGGGGCGTATGTGATCCGCTTCTTGATCCAGCCTCCCAAACCGTGGGTCGCATCCGCGAAGACCTTACCGGTGAGGCCAAACACGGCCCCGGCAATCACCATGGCCGTCAGACCCCAGGCCGAAACATGGGGCACATCCGGAATCAGGTAGTGGGTGTGATACACGCCCAACAAGAGTCCGACCTGATCTGCAACGATAGCTGCCACCATGCAAGGCAAGATTGCGTCGTAGCGCAGACGGCCGATGGCTAGCACTTCCAACCCGAAGATGGCCCCGGCCAGTGGCGTACCGAACACCGACGAGAAACCCGCACTGATACCTGCCATCAGAATGATGCGGCGATCCTCGTGTTTGAGCTTGAACAGGTGGGTGAACTGGTCGGCCAGCGCACCGCCCATCTGCACTGCCGTTCCCTCACGTCCGACCGAAGCACCAAAAAGATGGGAAATCACCGTACCACCCAGCACCAGTGGCGCCATGCGTAGCGGAATCACCTTCCTAGGATCGTGAATCTCGTCGATCAGCAGGTTGTTGCCCGCTTCGACACTCTGCCCGAAGCGGAGGTAGAGCCAGCCCACGACGAAGCCGGCCACCGGCAGCAACCCGATCAGCCAGCGATGCGAGATACGTGTTGCCGTGGCCCAATCGAGGGCGAAGAGGAAGAAGGCAGAGGCAGAGCCGGCAAGTGCTGCAACTGCGCTGGCAAGAAAGATCCATTTGCCCAGGTAGGGCAAGAGGTCGATCTGTTCGGGGCGTTTAGAGGGTTTCATACGTGTCCAGGATCAGGGTCGAAAACTCAGCCTGGACAAGCGACGGGCAGAAAAAATGCCTACACCGCCCGGCTTGACCAGGAATCGATGTAGGCATCATCAGCCCCAAGGGCGGTTAAAGGAGGAATGCCATCTCCGTTAAGACTTGATGATAATACGTTTGCAGATTGAGCGCGAGCCTGCAGCAGAGTGACTTATAGGTGATAACGGGCGAACGATTTTCAATAGTTGAAGCCAGGAACTGCCCCGGATGAGCGGGTGGAGCCCCACTCAGTAGCCCGAACACGGAATGCAGACCGGCTGCCCATCCTTGGTGCGAACGTAACGCTCGAAAACATATTCACCGCAAGCGCTGCACTTCGTCTTGTTGAAGGAGCCCTTGACCGGCGTGTACTTGAAGTCCGGCTTCGCCTCGACCTTGAACAGCACATCATCGGCTTGTTCGTAAACCCACTTCAGGATCTCCTCTTGGGCTTCAACAGGAATCTGGGACGGCTCCATTCCCTTCTTCCGATAAGCGAAGAACTGGAATTTCCCCATTGCATCGATGAAATCGGGCTGCAAGGAGAGACGGATCGCGCCTTTCTGAGGGTGGTAGAAAACTGCGGCCAATTTGCCGTAGAAGGTCTTGGCCATCAGAACCTTGCCATAGGTGGCGCCGGTAGCCACCTGGATGCCGTCCATCAGGCAGGTCTGGGGGTGGCCTTCACCGAGTTCGGGGAAGACGAAAAATCCATGGTCTTTCTCGCGCTCGACACCGAGCTTTTCCATTGCAAGGCGACCCATTCGGTAGCCCAAAGGCATGAATGGACACTGGTGGCCATGAAATTCAAAGGCCCATTCCGGGGGGATGTACTGGGTGGTCATGATGCTCTCCTTGAAAAGTGCTGCTGACACTCAGGTAGACGGAAGAGCCCACAGAAAGATGCACCGGCTTCCAGGCGTCATTGACGCTCCGCGCCTGCAGGCACGCACGCACGATTGCTCCATAAATCGGTCAGGCGCGGAATTTACCGCTGTGTCTTCTGCCAACCTGCAGGAACAAATTGGACGGGGTGTATCACAGGCACATCCTCCGGCTGAAACGTGACATGTCCGATGCCGAGCTTGGCGGCCTCCGCCGTCAGCGCTTTGAGCGTCTGTGGCCACGCGGCAAGGCTTTCCACCCGCACATGCGCCGACAGCGCCAGGCGCTCAGCAGCGATCGGCCAGACGTGCAGATCATGCACTTCCCTGACGCCCGACACCCCTGCCAGTGCCCGACCGACCTGCTCGATATCCATGGCAAAAGGCACCCCGTCCAGGGTGGCATGCAGGGCTTCGCGTAGCAGACGCACGCTGGAGGCGAGGATCAGGCCCCCGATGAGAATCGACAGCAACGGGTCAATGGGCGTCCAGCCGGTGAACCAGATGACGGCACCGGCAACAATGGCCGCGACCGAACCCAACGCATCGCCCATGACATGCAGCAAAGCGGCCCGAACATTCAGGTTCCGCTCGCCACGGGAAAGCACCCAGGCCACAACAAGGTTGATCACGAGCCCGAGCACCGCCACAACACTGACGGTTGCGCCATCAATCTGGCCGGGGCTTTGCAGACGATGCCAGGCCTCGGTGGCAATCACGAAAACCACGGCCAGCATGGACAACGCATTGACCAGTGCCGCGAGGAGTTCAGCCCGCCCAAGCCCATAGGTATGCCGCCGGCTGGGCGGCCGAGCGGCCAGCCACGCAGCCAAAGCCGAAATCCCCAGTGAGGCGCCATCAGTAACCATATGGCCGGCGTCGGCCAGCAGGGCCAGTGATCCGGAACGCCAGCCGGCAACCAATTCGACAACCGAGAAGCCGAGCGTCAACACCAAGGCAAGCAAAAGAGTTCTTCCCGCTGCTGAATGGGTGTGGACGTGTTCATGCGCCGAATCGGGCGTCTGCGCGACTTCGTGATCGTGGTTGTGGTCGTGTGCAGTCATAGCAATCCCCAGGCAGTCTTGATGGCGACGGCCAGCAACACCAGCGCGATGATCCGTTTGAGCTGATCGGCACGTAATTTCTCGGTGGCCATCCAGGCGCCGAGAGCGGCGCCACTTGCAGTTGCCAGGGCAGTCGCTCCAAGTAGCGCCGGCCCAAGATCGGCAACCTGAATATGGGCCAGAAAACCCGACAGGGAGGCAAATATCACCACGAATGAAGCGCTGGCCGAGGCCCGCTTTGGCTCCAGCCCGGCCGCGACCA
>Ga0209175_10001084_pt1 | contig 14059 bp, 10 predicted proteins | sample JI91814C2DNA_FD_187506 | JGI IMG/M metagenome (GOLD analysis project Ga0209175, IMG submission 187506) | Wastewater effluent complex algal communities from Wisconsin, to seasonally profile nutrient transformation and Carbon sequestration -... | ecosystem: Engineered > WWTP > Effluent > Algae...
AACAACTTCTTCTGTTGTTACTTCAAGTACGTCTGCTAATTCTTCGGGTGAAGGCTCGCGCTCAAATTTTTGTTCTAGTTCAGAAAACGTTTTTGAAATTTTATTCAATGAACCAACACGGTTCAACGGAAGCCGAACGATGCGTGACTGCTCAGCCAATGCCTGAAGAATTGATTGACGAATCCACCACACAGCATAAGAGATAAATTTAAATCCGCGTGTTTCATCAAAACGTTGAGCGGCTTTAATCAATCCTAAGTTTCCTTCGTTGATTAAGTCGCCCAATGATAGACCCTGGTTCTGATATTGTTTGGCTACAGAGACAACAAAGCGAAGGTTTGCTTTTGTTAATTTCTCTAACGCGATTTGATCTCCTTCTTTAATCCGCTTTGCTAACTCGACTTCCTCGTCTGGTGTAAGTAAGTCTACCTTTCCAATTTCCTGCAAGTACTTATCCAGCGACTGACTTTCTCTATTGGTAATCTGTTTACTGATTTTTAGCTGTCTCATTGAGCGTATTTCAGTTTAGTATTTTCAACAAATAAAGTCGAAAAATTAATTCCAATTATAAGTCTATCGCAAAACTTTTATGCGGTGGCTGTCTCTTCTTTCCTTGGTGGTTTGGGGATTAAAACTTTGCGCGATAACCTGAATTTTCCAGTTTTTTTATCGACCTCAACAAGCTTAACCTTTACCTGCTCACCGACTTCCAGAACGCCATCCATCGTCTCCAACCTCTCCCACTTGATCTCGGAAATATGCAGTAGGCCGTCTTTGCCAGGCATAAATTCGATAAATGCGCCAAAAGGCATTATCGACTTCACAATTCCATCATAAACTTCGCCCACTTCAGGCACAGCAACGATGTTTTTCACTCTTCTCACGGCCGCGTCCATAACTTCCTGATTGGAAGCGAAAATATTAACGATACCTCTGTTATTAGCTTCTTCTATCACAATTGTGGCGCCCGTAGTCTTTTGTATCTCCTGAACCACTTTACCACCTGGGCCAATCACGGCTCCAATCTGTTCCTTGTCAATAAAGATGGTAAATGCGCGAGGTGTATGAGGCTTAAGTTCTGGCCTAGCCGCACCGATGCTCTTCTTCATCTCGTTCAAAATATGAAGACGGCCTTCTTTGGCTTGATCTAGTGCTTCCTTTAGCACTTCGTAGGTCAGTCCGTCCACTTTAAGGTCCATCTGACAGGCTGTTACACCTTTCTCTGTGCCTGTAACTTTAAAATCCATATCACCCAGATGATCCTCGTCACCGAGAATGTCTGAAAGGATCGCATATTTTCCCGTTGCGCTATCCGAAATCATACCCATGGCGATACCAGAAACCGGGCTGGAAATCTTAATTCCAGCATCCATCAACGCCAGTGAGCCAGCGCAAACGGTAGCCATCGATGAAGATCCGTTTGACTCGAGAATATCAGATACAATACGAATAGTATAAGGATTGCCTTCTTCGCTTGGCAACACCTGCTTCAAAGCACGATAAGCGAGATTTCCGTGTCCAACCTCTCTTCTTCCAGGCCCTCTGTTAGGTTTTACTTCTCCTGTAGAGAAACCAGGGAAATTATAGTGAAGCATGAACTTGTTTGAGCCTGAAAACATCGCTCCATCGATCATCTGCTCATCCAACTTGGTACCCAACGTGACGGTACTCAATGATTGAGTCTCTCCGCGGGTGAATATGGCCGAGCCATGGGCAGAGGGCAGATAATCTACTTCTGACCAAATTGGCCTGATCTCGCGAGTCTTACGCCCATCGAGACGTACTTTTTCATTTAGTACCAGATCGCGACAAGCTTTCTTATTGATATCCTTATAGTATTTCTTAACAAGATCCTTGTTTACAGTGGTGTCCTCGGGCAGGCTGGCCAAATACTCCTTCAGAATATTGCCAAAATTCTCAGATCTTACCTTCTTATTAGCCACTTGCTGGAATGCTACAGCATAAACCTTGTCATAAAGTAGTTTATGGAGCTCAGCCTTAAGATTCTCGTCTTTTACTTCATGGCTGTAAACTCTCTTCTGAGTCTTGCCCGTTGCCGCTGTCAGTTCGATTTGCAACTGGCACTGCGCCTTGATAGCCTCATGAGCGTATTTTAGTGCCTCAAGCATGTCTACTTCGCTTACTTCTTTTGATTCGCCCTCAACCATTAGGATGTTTTCGATGGAAGCACCAACCAGCAAATCGATATCCGCCTTTAATTTTTGCTCGAGAGTCGGATTGATAACTAACTGTCCATCAACACGTGCAACTCTCACTTCTGAAATAGGCCCTTGAAACGGTATATCAGATACTGATAGTGCAGCAGATGCCGCAAAAGCAGCCAAAGCATCAGGTAATGCATTATCATCACCTGAGATCAACTGAATATTAACTTGCGTTTCAGCATGATAATCGTCTGGAAATAAGGGACGAATTGCCCTATCGATCAATCGGCTAATGAGGATTTCATAATCTGAGAGTTTTCCTTCACGCCTTAAAAATCCTCCAGGAATCTTTCCAGTGGACGCGAATTTCTCCTGATAATCAACGGAGAGCGGTAGAAAATCTGCTCCCTCTTTTCCCTCCTGGTTGGCGACAACTGTTGCCAGTAGCATGGTATTTCCCATCTTTAGAACTACCGATCCGTCCGCCTGGCGAGCTAGCTTTCCAGTTTCAATAGTTATTTCCCGGCCGTCAGGAAGCTTGCATGTTTTTGATATAATTGAATTCATAGTTAAAATTTTTGAGTGGCCAGAAATCAGCCACAATTGATTATAAAACGAAAAAGGGAACCTTAAATCCGGTTCCCTATATGGTAATTGACAATGTCTTATTTTCTAAGCTCTAACTCCGCCAAAATTGACCTGTATCTGCCGATATCGGTCTTTTGAAGGTAGTTAAGGAGTCTCTTTCTCTTACCTACGAGTTTGAGAAGGCCTTGCTGGGTAGAATAGTCCTTTTTGGAGGTTTTCAAGTGCTCGGTAAGGCTGTTGATGCGGAAGGTAAATAAAGCAACCTGAGACTCTGCAGAGCCTGTGTCGGTCTTTGTCTTAGCAAAACCATGCTTGCTAAATAGTTCCTGTTTCTTTTCTGAAGTCAAATACATCGCTGATTTTTTTCTTTTATCTATTTAATCCGGCAAAAGTATCTGAATGCAACTGAATTAGCAAACCTAAACCGGCATTGGCCGCAATAATTTCCGCTTAATAAGCCAGATTTTGAACTTATCCAGTAAAACGCTGTAGAAATCAGCCTCAAAAAGCCTTGCATCCACACGGGCCTGGCGTAGAAAGACAAGCCCAATGATCAAGAGCACTGAGTCGGCAAACCAAATTCCCATCGGAACGGAAATCAGATCCTGTCTGCCCCATTTTTCGCCCAGCATGGTGAGGAGATAAAATACAATGAAGAAAAAGATGGAAGCCAGTACCGGTACACCCAAACCTCCGCGCTTGATAATTGCACCCAATGGGGCGCCAATGAGAAACATAGCGATACAGGCGATAGAATTAGAGAAGATTTTATGCCATTGAATTTGATAAACTTTGAAATCGGCATCTCGCTCTTTATAGCTGGAATTCAAATTCAACAACTGACTTTTTACCATTCTTGCATTGCCCAGTGCAATACCGATTTCGGCTTTCGTGGGTTTTCCCTTAAAAAGACTATCCGACTTTGCCCTGATCCGATCATTGATAGAAGTATAAAGTTGCGCACCCAGGTTAGAGCTCGTCTCTGGTGTAGGTATAGCCGTGGTCGGGCTCAATCTTCTTAAAGAGTCTTTTTTGCGTTGATATCTTTTCAATTCATCGGGCATTTCTATCGTATCCTTTTTAAAGTGATAGCCAAACATATGCTTAGTCAAAGTGTAGGCGCTTAAATCCTGGTTAAGAATTTCGCCACGAATCGAATCCATATCAATTTGTAGTTCTGATGTATTGCGCATAATGCGATTACCTTGAAACCATTTTTTATCTGTTCTATTTAATCCAAAAGAAGATAGGTCAAAAACAACCTGGCTTCGTTCGAATTTAGTTTTAGAACCAGTTTCACCAGTTGAAGAACGCCCAGATAGATCAGTGCCCGAACTGGCACCTTCGCTGTATCGGTAGCCATTGAATAGTTCCATCTTTAGGTACTGATCGTTAAGGAAGGTTGTCATCTTCCCGGAATCCGCGATGGTTACTTCTTTGTTTCCAGTACGCCCGCGATGGTCATAGATAATTACACCGCGGATTGTTTTTCCATCCGGCAACCTGTCGTTGACTTTAATGCTTAAGTCAGGGATAGAGTTATAAAAAACACCTTCGCGGAGGTCTAGCGCAGGCTTCTTTTGCTTTATGTCGTAAAGAAGACTGTAGGCTTCAAGAGCAGCTTTGGGAACAAGATAGTTGTTAGCATAAAACGCGATCCCTGTAAGAAGCAGAACGAAAATAAAGATTGGCGCAAGACTCCGGACAAGTGAAATCCCCAAGCTCTTTACTGCTGTCAGTTCAAAGTGCTCGCCTAGATTGCCAAATGTGATGAGCGAAGAAAGAAGTACGGCCAGCGGCATGGCTGTGGGAATAGTAAAAATGGCGAAGTAAAAAACAAGGGTAGCCAAAACACCCCAACCTAAATCCTTGCCAATAATATCATCAAAGTATTTTAGCATCTGGATATTCAGCAGAATGAAAACTACCACCACCAGGGTAAGAACAAAAGGGCCCAGGAATGATGATAATATAAGCTTATCGATTTTCTTCATTGTGGTAAGTAAGGCAAAAATGAAGCCATCGGAGAGTTGTTAGTTGCTGAAAGGTGCAAACATAAGCTCCACAATCAAAAAAAGCAGCCGAAGCTGCTTAATTTTGTAGCGCGGGGGGGAGTTGAACCCCCGACCTTTGGGTTATGAATCCAACGCTCTAACCACCTGAGCTACCGCGCCATTCCATTTGTAGTTCTATCACAATTCCGATTTGCCATGGCTATGAATGATCATTTCTCCTAAGCAAATCACGAATTGGAGCGCAAACTTACGAAGTTTTTGGATTTTGAAGGCTCTACCCACTAAGTTTTGTAATGTGATGGGCGATTCAGTAAGACTATCGACAATAGATAAAGTTAATGCTTGTTGAAACCCAAAAAATCTTATAACTTCCACACCAATCGAAGTCTTAGCATGCCCAAGAAAAAACTATTCACCGCAGACTATGAGGTTCATGCTTCCGTGAAAATGCTCTATCCATATATAGAGACTGCAAGCGGGCTTTCAGAATGGTTTGCCGATAATGTAAAAATCTCCCCTGAGAAAGTTTACACTTTTGTGTGGGATCACGAAGAACACAAGGCGGTGATGGCTGCACATAGGATTAATCACTTTGTCAAATTTGAATACCTGCCAGAAACTCCCGAAGATAAAAAGAGTCCCTCCTACTTTGAGTTAAGGCTGGAGCAGGATGAACTTACACAGGCCACGTATATTAAGATCAGCGACTATTCTGACTTTGATGATCTTGATGAGTTAAAAGATCTTTGGGATGGCCTTATCGAGAACCTTAAAACGGTGGTTGGCGGATAGCCAGGCTACTCACATATTCAACCAATACGTAAGTTTTAGAACCAGTGCCCTGTTTTTGGCAGTAAAGTTCTGATTGGGCTGATCAAACGAGTAGTAGTAGTTATCAGTATACACTATAAATAAGTCTGACACAGGCTTAAACCTCCATTGAAATCTTGAATTGATATTCATGTTATTAAACTGACTATTGTACTGTAAAAAGGTTGTGAAGAAAACGGATTTAGTCAGCGTAAGGTCTAAGCGAGGGCCCACCAGATAGATATCGGCACTCTTGTATGGCGTTGGTAATGATATCTTGTTATAGTTAGCATCGATGGAGATAACTCCATATGGCTGTATCCTGTAGTTAAATGTAGCCAGAAGGCCTATGCGGGTTCCGTTAAAGTAATTACCCCACGTTGCCGAGGTAGTCACATTAAAAAGCTTTCGCGGGTCTGATGAAAAATTGATTATGCCATACCAGTATCGATATTCAGTCAGAGCGGGAAGTTTAACAATACTTGGGTCAGTCGGTGAATTGCTCGGATCAAACTCTTTGAATAAGAATGTGTACGTATTCGCTGCATTAAAATCAAGCGTTCCATTATTCTGAAGACTAAATCGATAAGAGAACTTGAACTCGTGATCGGTATATCCGTAAACATCATCCCAAACGAAGGAAAGGTCGGCTGCGGGCCCATGGCTAATAAAAACTTTGGAATCGGGATAAAAATAGTAGACAAAAGAAGGCGACCCTCTCTTATATCCCATTCGGGGAACATAGCCTACGGAAGGATCAAATCCTTTTCCTATAATCTGGTGGTACCAATTAAAATTCAATTTCTGCGTATTATAAACCAAACTGTAACCATGGGCAAACTGCCCGTCTGACTTTTGTGGCGTTATAAGTTTATGATAGAAAATATTACCTGTCCACTTATTCTGGAGAAAGCTATAGTTATAGTCAACACCAGCTAACCGATTATAGTTGTAGCCCTCTAATCTGAACTGACCTGAGTCTCCTTTAAACTCTTGTTGGTTGACAAAGAGGGCTCTTATGTTACTATTGGAACCAATCCTTCGCTGGCCGGTAGCTACGGTATAATTATAGGATGGGATGCTTGATGACTCAACTTTCGCAGTCTGCATGTTTAACAAACCAACTCGCCATAGTTTATTAACGTTCCCACTCAGACGTGCTCCATAGATAATCCGATTCTGAACATTGAGACCAGTGTTAGGATCTCTTGTTACACCTATCCTGCGGCTGAAGAAAGGTCTTGAATTGATGTGGCCAAAAGATGAGAACAGATCAGCATTTTCCAGGAAGAACTGTCTTCTTTCAGGGAAAAATATTTCAAAGCGATCAAGGTTTGTTACTTGCTTGTCTACTTCAACCTGTGAGAAATCTGGGTTAACGGTCAAATCAAGATTCAGTGATGAAGTAACAGCAACCTTGGCATCTCCCCCAAAGGTGACCTCGCTCTCACGAGGTTTATCATTCTGAAAGTCTTTAGCACCCCGCCCTGCCACATAAGGAATGATTGAAATATTGGGGCCCTGTGTCCTTAGCGGCTCATCCCAAATCATCTCCCCTGTGTAATTGAGATTGCCTACTTCGAAAAAGCGTGGTGTCAAGGGCCAGGCTACCCGCTCATTCTCTTTCGTATCCTGACGATAGAATTTTACGTTCCATCGCTCCGCACCAGCCTTGAATCGCAAGGTTTTGAAGGGTATAGCAAATTCTGCTACCCAATAATTGTCGTATATCTTGGCAGCGTTGTACCATTTATTATCCCATGAAAGATCAAGATCGTCACGGTTGATGTAGCCATTGGAGATTAATCCTTCGCGCTGCACACCTTCCGGATTCATACCAAAAAAGAATCCATTTGTCACATCTTGAAACGGATCAAAGATTACCGCCAGCCCATCAAGACCTGGGCCACGGAAATCTCTGCGAAGAGAAGATATGACATAGCCACCCGGCTGATTGTGGAATGCGATGGCACTTACATAAATAAAATTATCGTCATAGGTAGCTCTGAATTCTGTCCTCGCTCTTGCCCTGGATGTATCATATGGAAATTGTTGCCATAGGTCATCAACCAAAACTGCCTTCTTCCACGATTCTTCGTCAATCACACCATCTATTCTTATCGGATCAATAGCCTTTTGAATAGTAAAATTGGGGCGAACTTTGGATTGAGCAGTGCAGAGACTGATTGTGAATACTAAGGCTACAACAGGAATTAACTTCATCGTTCTTTCAGTACGTGGCTAATTACTTCAAAAAAATGTTTTGCCCTTAAAAAAAATGATGAACGGGTAATTTTCATGAAAACCTACTGATACGGCAAAGTATTTTTATCTTTCAAAAAATATTTAGTCAATGCTACCAACTGTTAACCCGACTGAGACCACCGCCTGGCAAAAACTGAGTGCCCACTATCTGGAAATGCAAGCCGCACACTTGAGAGATTTGTTTGCAGAAGATCCACAACGATTTGAAAAATTCCACCTGATGTTGGAAGATATCCTGGTGGACTTTTCAAAGAATATAATCGATAAGGATACACTCAACTACCTGTCTGAATTGGCGGATGAATGTGAGTTGCAGGGTGCCATTCAAGCGATGTTTCAGGGAGCGAAGATTAATCAAACCGAAGGTAGATCCGTCCTTCACATTGCGTTGCGCAACCGATCTAACCAACCCATACTTGTAGATGGAGAAGACGTGATGTCCGCAGTGAACAAGGTGCTGGAACAAGTGAAGGTATTTTCAGACAAGATTATTGGCCAGCAGTGGAAAGGATATACAGAAAAGGCCATCACAGATATCGTTAACATTGGCATTGGTGGGTCTGATCTCGGTCCTTATATGGTGACAGAAGCACTTCGCCCATACCATCAAACTATACGACCCCATTTTGTATCTAATGTAGATGCAACGCATTTGGTAGAAACGCTCAAGAAGGTAAATGCTGAAACGACACTCTTCATTATAGCCTCCAAGACATTTACCACCCAAGAGACGATGACAAATGCAGAAAGTGCAAAAGCTTGGTTTATAGAAAAGTCGGGAGGTAAAGGAGATGTTGCCAAACATTTCGTAGCAGTATCAACCAATACTAAAGCCGTTACTGAGTTTGGAATTGCTGCCGAAAACATGTTCGTGTTCTGGGATTGGGTTGGCGGGCGGTACTCGTTATGGTCATCTATCGGCCTGCCTATCGCCTGCACTATCGGATATGAAAATTTTGTTGCGCTTCTGGAAGGCGCGCACGCCATGGATCAGCATTTTAAGACTGAACCTTTTGAGAAAAATATTCCTGTAGTTCTGGCGCTCATTGGATTCTGGTATGGCAATTACTTCGATACTTCTTCAGAGGCTATCCTTCCCTACGATCAATATCTACACCGCTTTGCCGCCTATTTTCAACAGGGTAATATGGAAAGCAATGGAAAATCGGTGGATCGGAATGGGCAGCCTGTTCTTTATCAAACGGGTCCGGTGATTTGGGGTGAGCCTGGTACAAACGGGCAACACGCTTTTTATCAACTTATCCATCAGGGGACAAAAATAATTCCATGTGACTTCATTGCTCCCGCTGTCAGTCACAATCCCCTAGGCGATCATCATGATAAGTTGCTTTCAAACTACTTTGCGCAGACAGAAGCGTTGATGGTGGGAAAGACAGAAGTAGAGGTTGAGCAAGAATTGAAGAAAGCCGGGATGACTGATGAAGAGATTGCCTTTCATCTTCCTTTCCGGGTATTCTCGGGCAACAGGCCAACCAATTCTATTCTGTTTAAGAAGCTTACTCCCCGTACGCTGGGAACTCTCGTTGCTATGTATGAGCACAAGATTTTTGTGCAGGGTGTGCTTTGGAATATCTTTAGTTTTGATCAATGGGGAGTTGAATTAGGAAAAGTATTGGCCAAAAAGATACTTCCCGAGTTGAGCTCTTCAGCGCCAGTTTCAACTCATGACGCTTCAACCAATGGACTCATCAATTATTTCAAACGATTGAAAACCAGCTAAAACCGAGCTTCTTGCAAAGTGCATCCTTTACTTTATTTTTGATTCCTTGACCTCGGTAATGGATCAGAAAATTTCGAAAATTGGCGTGTTCACCTCTGGCGGTGATGCACCCGGAATGAATGCCGCCTTGAGAGCAGTTGTGCGGGCGGCAATCTACTACAACCTTGAAATCTACGGCATCATGCGCGGCTACGAGGGCATGATAGATGGCGAAATTGTTAAGCTAGGTGCCCGCTCTGTGGGTAATATTCTTCAGCGTGGAGGAACGATCTTAAAAACTGCCCGCAGCGAAGCCTTTCGCACCAAAGAAGGAAGAGGAAAAGCTTTTCAAAATTTACGTAAGAACGGTGTCGAGGGACTTATTGCCATAGGTGGCGATGGTACCTTCACAGGTCTCCATAAATTCTCCGAAGAGTACAAGGTTCCCTCTGTGTGTATTCCGGGAACAATCGACAATGATCTTGCTGGCACCGACTTTACCATCGGCTTTGATACAGCCACCAACACCGTAGTTGAAGCTATTGATAAAATAAGAGATACAGCACTTTCCCACAATCGACTTTTTTTTATTGAGGTGATGGGTAGAAACTCAGGCTATATCGCCATCAACAGTGGGATTGCCGGAGGGGCTGTCTGGAGTATCATTCCTGAAGAAGACATGGCTATCGAGGAACTATTCACCAAGCTCGATGATGCCGGAAAGACCAACAGAAAATCAAGCCTGGTAGTAGTAGCTGAGGGAAGTAAGATGGGTGGCGCTATGGAACTGGCAAAAAAGTTTTCTGAACGAAACAATTACTTTGACATTAAGGTGACTATTCTTGGGCATCTTCAACGAGGAGGCTCTCCTACTTACTTTGACCGAGTGCTTGCCAGTAAAATGGGTATTGCAGCGGTGGAAGGTTTGTTGGCGGGAAAAACGGATGTCATGGTAGGTATACAAAACAACACGATTGTATATAATGAGTTTGACGCTATCATAAGTCAGCATCACAAAATTGATCCGGAACTTGTACGTATCGCAAAAATTCTTTCGATCTAACTTTTTGCTCATCGCATGAAAGACTTAACCATAGGGATTGACATAGGAGGAACCAACACGAAATTCGGCATTGTAGATCGTGAAGGAAAGGTTCATCATCAGGGAAATATTGTCACCACCGACTACGAAGAGTTTCACGATTACTTTGATTCAATGGCTGATGCATTGCGGGAAGCAATTCATTTTTTAGCTGATGATAAGAAGATCGTTGGTATCGGAGTTGGTGCAGCTAACGGAAATTATTATACGGGCTGTATTGAACGAGCCACGAACTTAAAATGGAAGGGAGTTCTTCCTCTGGCACAGATGCTAAGGGATGAATTTTCAGTTCCTGCTATCCTTACGAATGATGCCAATGCTGCCGCAGTCGGTGAAATGATTTATGGCAATGCCAAAAACATGAAAGACTTTGTGGTGATCACATTGGGTACCGGGCTTGGCAGCGGATTTGTGTGCAATGGAATACTATTGAATGGCAAGCATGGCATTGCGGGTGAATTGGGACATGCGTCTGTAAATCCAACTGGTCGCTATTGCAATTGTGGTAAGAGAGGCTGCCTTGAAACGTATGTTTCTGCTACGGGCATAAAGCGAACTGTTTATAAACTACTTGCCGACCATCTCGAGCCAAGCGAACTTCGAGGAATAAGCTTTGACAACCTCAATACAAAGATGATCACCGAAGCTGCACAACGCGGTGACCTGGTTGCCAAGGCTGCTTTTGAATACACTGGTCGAATTTTGGGAATGAAACTAGCAGAAACCGTTGTTCATACAGATCCGGAAGCGATCTTCTTATTCGGAGGTCTCACTATGGCCGGGGATCTCATCTTCAAGCCAACAATCCGGCATATGGAAGAAAACCTTATGCCGTTGTTTAGGGGCAAAGTAAAAATTCTTCCTTCTGCTCTTCATAATCAAGCTGCACCCATCCTTGGTGCCAGTAGTCTTGTTTGGGACTATCTGGATAAACACCAGAAGGCTACAGCAATGGCATAGTCGGAAAATGTTTGTTGTTGATATTTTGGTTTGATAACTCCCTGCTCAAGGATTCACAGACTTAATCCCATCTGGTTCAAGCGTGATTTTGCGCTGCTTGTATAATGTACCTATTGCTTTCTTATATGCCTTCTTGCTGATCCCAAACTGATCGTAAATTTCTTCTGGTGAGCTTTTATCTGAAATAGCCAAGAATCCATCGTTTGCAGCAAGCCTTGTTAGAATCATCTCACAATTAGGGTCATTGAAATTTTCAAACCCGATAGGTTGCAATTGGATGTCAAGCTTATTATCCTCTCTTATTTTTTTAACATACCCTTTTAACTTGTCTCCTATGTTGAGTTTACTAAAAATATCACTTTCAAAGATCAGCCCCTCGTGCTGTTGATTGACAATGACCGAGAAACCGAGATCGGTCTTTTTCATTATCATTATTTCTACCGCATCGCCTTCCTTTGCCGTGAGGGTATGATTTTGTAGTCTCTTTTCAATTTTATTGGTAGCATAAAGTCGATCCGTCTCATCGTCAAGATCAAGGTAAACGATGTACCATCTTCCCTCTTCCATCTTTTTTCGTTGCTCACGGAACGGAACCAATAATTCCTTCTCTAAACCCCAATCCATAAAAGCACCAATGTTACTAACAGAGGTCACCCTCAGAAAAGCAAATTGATGCAGCAGTATTTTGGGCATCAGATTGGTAGCAATCTTTCGCTCCTCATAATCGCGATAGACAAAGACGCGCAGTTTGTCTCCTAATGCGAACTTTTCGGGACAGTATTTATTGGGAAGCAATACATCCTCGTCACCTGCATCATCGCCAAGGTAAAGACCCACGGTTGTATGACGCAGTATGGTTAATTCTTGATGCTGCCCAACAGGTATCACAGTGAAATAGTTTTTGTAAAACTAGCGAAATAGGGATCAGTTTTCAGAATATAGAAGATAAGTTACCAATGTGTTTGCGAATTACACCTTAAGTGTCATTCAAACACATCCAGGTCCTTTCCGGAAATAACTTTGCCATTGTAGTCGTTGCGGATTTCTTCAAGAAGTTTTTCCTCTGTAGAATCCCAAATCAATTGGTGAGTAAGTACCAAAAGTTTGGGTTTGGCTTTCGTGGCTATTTGCGCCAGTTGCTTGCTGGAAGTATGAAAATCAGCATGATATGTTTTCCATTTAGGCGGCCTTCTTGCGTATCCATCCAGCGAATAGACTTCATGAACGAGAATGTCACAATCCTGGCACATATTGATAATTGATTCGCTATACGTGCAATCACCGGAAATGACAATGGACTTATCAGGTGTGACGAACTTGAATCCATAGGACTGATCCCATGAACCATGCTTCACAGAAAAAGCCTGCACCTCAACAAGGTTGTCTTTGTAAATAACTCCAGGACTTATTTCATGCACATTTACCTTATACGCCATCGAGTCACCCTTCTCAAGTCCGAAGATGCGTAAGTCATAATCCTTTTTATACGCTTGCCTAATGTGATTATTCATGTCAATGAGTCCTGCAGGACCATAAACCTCTGCGGGTCCGGTGCGTTCCAGTACAGCGGGTGTTAAGACAAAATCAGCATAGCCAATAGTATGATCTGAGTGTAAATGCGTGACAAAAAGTTTGTTTAACCGATTTGGCTTCAAGCCTTCAAAGCCAAACTTGTTAGCAGCGGCAGCAGCTCTACGAACCAATCCCGTTCCGCAGTCAACAAGATAAGATGTGCTGTCTACGATAATAGCTAGCGATGGGCCTGAACGGTCGGGATCAGCATTAGGCGTGCCGGTGCCTAACAATACTAGCTTCGTGCGACTGGAAGGAGTTTGTTTAACACTCTTCACGCAAGAAGCCATTAAGGCCAAAGAAAGAACCAAAATGAGATTAAGCCTCGATTGTTTCATCTGTTGCTGGCCTCTTACTATTAGCGGCTGGTTATTTTAATCTGGTGTTGAAAAAATCCACAGTCCTTTGCCATGCAAGTTCTGCAGCTTCTTTATCAAACCGTGGCGTGCTATCGTTGTGGAAACCGTGGTTTACCTGTGGGTAGATATGAGCAGTGTACTCTTTGTTGTTTTCCTTTAATGCTTTCTCATAAGCAGGCCAGCCCTCATTAACGCGTGTATCCAAGCCAGCATAGTGAATAAGTAAAGGAGCGCTGATTTTTGCGACATCCTCTAAAGGTGGTTGCCCACCATAAAATGGAACGGCAGCAGCTAAATCCGGAATGCGGACAGCCATCATATTTGAAATCCAGCCACCAAAGCAGAATCCTACTACCCCAACTTTTCCGGTACAGTCGGGATGCGATTTCAGATACTGAGCAGCAGCGATGAAATCTTCAAGCATTTCGTTACGATCGCGCTTGCTCTGCAATGCTCGTCCGTCATCGTCATTACCGGGATAACCTCCCAGCGGTGTTAGAGCA
>Ga0209175_10001093_pt1 | contig 14003 bp, 26 predicted proteins | sample JI91814C2DNA_FD_187506 | JGI IMG/M metagenome (GOLD analysis project Ga0209175, IMG submission 187506) | Wastewater effluent complex algal communities from Wisconsin, to seasonally profile nutrient transformation and Carbon sequestration -... | ecosystem: Engineered > WWTP > Effluent > Algae...
GCCAGCAATGCTGCAATAAATTTAGTTTTGAACATAATGAGCACCTAACAACCAAGATAAGGGACCGACGCGCCGGATGATAACTCGCTTGAATCTAATGTTTCCACGGAGGTCCCCTTGATTGCGTAGTTAGACCCCACCGCCACTCACCTCCGATGCAGCGTCGATGGCTTGAAAAAACTCGTAGATCTCCACAAGCGCAGGCGCAAACTCTTTTGAAGATTGCAAGTCAGATTCACTGCCTCGCAGGATTGTGGCCCACTTGGAGCAAACGGCTGCTCCAGAACTTGCGCCAACAAATCGATCTTGTACAGCTGCATCTGCATTGTTGTTGAAGTCCGTTCCCGCCGACTGGATAAATGCTTTAGCCGCATCTTCCCCATCTTTGGCCTTGATCAATTCAAATACATAACGAACCCAGTCATTTGAGGCTTTGACGTACATATTGTTGCGGGCCCCCCATGAATTAAGTGCATCCCAAAAGTCCGATGCAACTGGGTCTCCTTCAGCCTTGCACCTTTCATAGAATCTAACCAAGTAGATGCCCTGGGTCACAGCAAACCCCGCTGCAGCATTTCGAGCTTCAGTGGTCGGTAAGAGAGCAGGACCGTTCGACTTTGCGGCCAACGATTGCCCAACGCAGCCAAAAACGAGAACGCACGCAAGCACAATTCGTATTACTAAATTTCTCATAATTGATCCTTGGGGTCTAACAACCAAAATAAGGTGCCGACGCACCGGATGCAAAACTTGAATGTTGGATTTTCACGTAGGTCACCTTGATTGCGTAGTTAGGCAATTTACATTTTTCCATAAAATGAAGTTATGTCGAAATATATGTCGCGCTCCGTGCCGTCAAGCAATTTGATCCTGAAATGGTCAAACATTTTGCCTGAAGACGACATTATTCCTTGTGATAAAGGTCTATCTATTTTTAGATTAGTTTTGAGCCACGCATATTCAGCGTCAACTCCATCAAATTCACCCTTAGCCCCAACAATAAGAATCGCATTTTCTATCGAGGAGCCGTCTCCGCCTGCATAAGAAATAGAGCTTGCCTTCTTATGATAGGACCCGTCTGCTCGACACGATTCTTGTTCAGGATGATCTCTAATGTAAGAGATAGGTCTTATTAGGTTGTGACTATGGATTGTGGCGGTGAAGCTCTTCCATTTGACCCACTTACCTATTTGGCTCATGAACGATCTACTGCTATCAATAATGTCCTCAACAGGAGGGTCTGTCCATTCTTGCCAATATTGTTCTTCCCATTGAACTATAACTACATCCTCTCTAGCGTCATCCAGACCTACAACCACTCCTCGCTTACCCGGATGGATAACGAGAGGTTTTGAGTAACCGGAATCGGAGGGCAACATCTTTGTGGGAGGCAACTCACTCACAACTACAACAACAGGCGTGCCAATTTGCAGTGCGATGGTTGAATCACCTTTACAAGACTCTCGAAGCGAGGTCGTTACGTCATTCGCAGAATAAACGGGAAGAGCGCAAAAACCTAACATCAATATGGCGAAAAACTTCAGTGGCGCCACAATTATTTCTCCTATTGCCTAACAACCAAAATAAGGGACCGACGCATGAGCGCGGAATGAAAATGCTTTGAATGCCGTGTCCATGCGGAGGTCCCCTTGATTGCGTAGTTAGGCGTTTTGCTGAGGAACTGGCACGCCAGAGCTCGAGTAAAAGTCCACTGGAATCGGCATATATTGCAGCGACAAGTCCAGAAATGTAGCCAGCCCATCCATATATAAGCTTACGGAAAGATGAGAGCCATTTTGACCAAGTACCAGGATTTTTTCACCGGCATTAGGTAATGACAGGCCACTAATTGAAGTCCATTCAATGGTCTTTTTACTAAATAATGTAGTGCGCTCAATTCCTAGAATACTAATTCTGACTCGTTCTACAAACGCAGCGAACGTGCCAAAAAGAGACATTAAAAAAATAATGATTAATGTTGCGCCCATTACATTACGACCAATACTACTTTCAAAAGAATTACTGAAAAGACAGAGCCAAACTAGGTAGCTGGATGTTAGTAATGCCGCAACTAATGAAAAGCGATAGCGTCGAGTCATACGTAATTCCCAGCCGAAACCACTCTTTTTTGCAACACCCTTACGGCCATGCTTAACCCAAAGGTCCCATACATAATGTGCGAAATGTTCCGCGCCAAGCATTCAATATTCGCCTAACAACCAAAATAAGGGACCGCCGCGGCGGATGATTCACTTGAATTTTGAAGTTTCACGGCGGTCCCTCTTGATTGCGTAGTTAGGGGGTGCAACGATAATTAGCGAATTCTGCAAGACGGCCTATGAGGGTGCTACCGTCCTCCCAAACTATTTCTACAATCACCCAGTGTCCATTTTCTCGCTTTAGTATTACAACGTCTTCCCACACCGTACTGTCATAGGCGAGACGAGCCACGACTCGATTATTCTTAACAAGTCTGGTTGCAACAAGCTTTTTAACTCCATCGGGCCAAAGCAAAAATGGATTCTGATCGATCATGTGCGGCTTCATGTCAGGCGGTGCGATTCTAGCGCATGCCTGCTGATATGCATCTTGTGCTTTCAGCGCAGTTAGGAGTTTAGATGCGAGTAGAGGCTCAACACGTTCATAATCCCTGCGCTCATAGTAAGCTGGGTCGAAGTGGATAAATGCATCGTAAAAGGAGGCCACGGTAGCTTCTGGCGTCTTAACGGGAGCAGCATTCACTAAGCTTACTACTGATAGCAATGCAAAAAAAACGAATGAAAGTTTCATAAACCCCCTAACAACCAAAATTAGGGACCGCCGCAGCGGATGTGTGGTTTGAATGTTGCAGTTTCACGGCGGTCCCCTTGATTGCGTAGTTAGAGCCCAGCATAGTTTGCCTGTAAGGTCGCCGCAATACTCTCCAGCCATTCACGTTGTGATGAAGAAGCAGTGTTGCAGTTATTAAGAATGGTCATTCCGAGATCAGTAACTGCATACAAATCATTGCGTATTGCCAGCAACTTGTGACTGAGTAAATTGCTGAGCGTGCTGTCTAGGCTGGCAGCTTTCGGCTCAAAGTCTGAGAGACTCTCGACAACGAATGCAATTAATTGCTTATCTACATCGCGTTCCAGTGATGCAAGTGAAACGGCTGAAAGCACCAGTGCCGCTTGCATTGATTCATCCATGGGCTCTAACAACCAAGATAAGGGACCGACGCGCCGGATGATAACTCGTTTGAATCTAGTGTTTCCACGGAGGTCCCCTTGATTGCGTAGTTAGGAGTCAGCATTGTGCATTCTGAGAACCCGATCTGTCTCGTCTTGAGCTTTGACGCAATCCTCAACGCGGAAATATGAGCCACGAGAAGTAGCGTTTTTTTGGAAAATTACGGTGCCGCAGCGCTCAACATAAAGACTACGCTCGACAGCATCACGACTTGGCTCGTCTCGCAGTTTTACTGAATATTCGTAAGTTAGGTGCAGCATCGGTTTATCCGGATAATGCAATATGACTTCACATTCTCCGGAATCGGCACCAAAAAATGTGTGACCGAACACTACCGTATTATCAGTTTTCGTAAAATGCTGAGCGCACTGTGCGGCGGATCGGTTTGTTATATCTTTCATTCGCCACCGACGCGTTGTTGTTCCGCAGTCTACGGCAGCTGGTCCTGCAAGTGAGTCAATGATCTCCGGGAGTTGTTCTCCACAGAGACCTATGTCCTGCCAACTATTATGTGGCTTTAGTGGCGGCTTTGTGTTTGAACAGCTTAGAGCTAGACAACAAAAGAGTCCAAGCATAGTGCGAAATAATGTTTTCATGACTCCTAACAACCAAGATAAGGGACCGACGCGCCGGATGATAACTTGAATCCAATGTTCATACGGAGGTCCCCCTTGATTGCGTAGTTAGGTACGAACTTGTGATGCATTGTCAATTATGGTTTGAAGGCGACGAATCTCAGCAATTAGAAGCGGAATGTCTTGCCTGGCATGAGCGATGAAATCTTGGTCTGCATCTGTGCCGTCATATATGTAGAGATCAGGCGAATCACTGTCCATTCCGCCTGTGCGAATCATGCTGTCGCCACCTAAGTGATCTCGGCCTTCTATGAAAGATTCCCATGGGCCCTTTGTTGCAGCGTTGCAACGGTCCTCAATCTCGCGAATTTGTTCTTTAGTTAACACATGATTTCTCTTGAGGACCTAACAACCAAAATAAGGGGCCGACGCGCCCGATGTGAAATTTGAAACCAGTGTTTGCACGGAGGTCCCGCTTGATTGCGTAGTTAGGTTGCGACTCGTGCGAAGCAATTGCTACCAGTGAAAACTAATTTAAGCCGCTCATGCAGTAGTTCAAACTGCTGGTCACTCAGTTGAAATGTGATGTGCGCACCAACAATGCCGTCTAGTTGATTAAGTCTGTCAGATGCAAACGAAAGCTCAAGCTGGTTACGATGAAGCAAAAACTTGGATAAGCCGCCATAACTGGAATGTGATTGATCGCTTAGCTCTACATGATAAGTGTTGTGGCCTAAGGTAATGTCTTGTTCTTCATCCTCGAAGGCGCGTTGCAATAGTAGGTAGTTGACAGTCTCGCCCGGGTCGTCGGCAAAACCAACAAAAAAGCACTCACCTTCAGGATGCTCAGTTACAACAGAATTAGCATGAAACTTTACGATCATTTGCTTCGCTACCTAACAACCAAAATAAGGGACCGACGCGCCGGATGACGGTTCGGATGAATCAAGTGTTTCCACGGAGGTCCCCCTTGATTGCGTAGTTAGGCAACACTTTAGCGTAATAATTGAAAAACATTACCGTGATGCAGTGGCCAAACGAACCACTAAGAAACATTAGCAGTGAATGAAGTTTGCCAATCGCCGGAAGTAACAGGTTGTTATAAGCCAACAAGAGTGATGGCTTAACGTAGTCGCCAAAGAGACTAATAAACTGAACGCTAAGCAATGTTATAAGCACATCAATACCGAGTGCATCAATTAACGGGAAAAGCAGCCTTAGTTCCGGGTGCGAAATAATCATGAGCAATACAACAAACGTAAGTATTGCCCAGGCGCGTTTTTGCCACTTTTTATCTCGCCAATTGAATAAGTTTTTCATTATGGTGCCTAACAACCAAGATAAGGGACCGACGCGCCGGATGATAACTCGCTTGAATGCCATGTTTCCACGGAGGTCCCCTTGATTGCGTAGTTAGACGCCTGACACGAGTTTAAGATCTTTCAGATTACTAAGGAAAGCTTGGCATAAAAATTTTGGCTCTAGGTCAATTTTGGATACAACAGCAACAAATGCTAACTCTTGGCCTAAGTGAATTTCTTGGCCTTCTGCCATTGGCGTGTCTTGATGAAGAATAGAAAAAGAAGCACATTTCTCTGAGAAGGGACCCGCAACAGATATTTCTACCGAGTCAAACCATTCGGGTATGCCGGTGAAAGAATTGCCCACTTGCATCACTTTCTTGTTAAACGAAACCACAGTGCCCTTAACAGCGACCGACTTCCAGTTCGAGGAAACACGTGAATTTGAAGTGCATGAAGAAATCACCAAAAAAAGTATTGCCAAAAGGATAGCTTTTAATAAATTCTGCATATTTTGCTCTGGCGTCTAACAACCAAGATAAGGGACCGACGCGCCGGATGATAACTCGCTTGAATGTAAAGTTTCCACGGAGGTCCCCTTGATTGCGTAGTTAGACCTCACTCTTGCCACTCAACAGGAACATACTTAATTTCACTGTCGTTGTATGCAGCAACCACAGCACGACCGTGACCACCGCCGAATTGTACTGATTGGGTTGAGTAGTTGTAGCTTGGACCAAGTTCTTGGCGAGCCAATTCGATAGCCTTGTCTCCAGCAGCACCGTTAACTGTGACGTTTAAGATGAGTGCTAAAAATATTGCAATCGCTAGACCAAAACCAAATGCAAGTTTGGGAGGGTTGACTGGCTTACCCGCAGTGCTGAGTGCCTCCAAGACCCATGCTGATCGCAACGCTCGATATACCCAAGCAAGAAAACCCAAAACAAATGGTACGAAGAGAAATAGCGCAATAGCAATAATAGGACTTGTTTTTATATGAACTAATACCAAGCCAATTGGCATTAGAAAAGGATAGACAAATAGAATTGAGCCAATGAAGGCGCCGAGCATGAAAGCAGTGAATGTAGTAACAAGCTTGGCAGTACCCAAGTGGCCGCGTAATAAAAAGATGCCTGCAATGACGGCGAAGATATTGAAGCTAGATGAATAGCCTTGACCATGAGTAAAGCAGTAAATCATAAAAGCGATGTCTGCAAAGCCGAATATGAGCAAAGCAAGGCCAACTTTTTTTAGAATGATTCGATAATCAGGCATGAGGTCTAACAACCAAAATAAGGGACCGACGCATGGACGCCGGTTGCTTCTGATTTGAATGCCATGTCCATGCGGAGGTCCCCTTGATTGCGTAGTTAGAGGTCAAACACGATTGGGTATGAGCTAAGTAAATCACCAACGATAACGGTAAACGAATCGCCCGACACTTCTAAAGTGCTACCTGATGATAATGTAAAAACAAGCCTGCATGGATGAGCCATTGCGAATGGCAGAGTAAGGTAGTGGAGGTAGGATGAATGATTGGGAAAATTAAGGTCGACTTCTGTGATCTCGCCAGGTAACTCGGGAAGTGAACCGGATATTGAAGCATTGGAAATAACTATTTGAGTGGCGTAGGTATGAACGTGCAACTCTGAATGTGATTCGGCTTGCAGTGAAAGGACAAGATTGCCTTTGTTCCACTCGATGCTAGTAAGCATGGAGTCAACCAATTGTACTTGGTCGGGACTTTGCATTTTTGGCTTTTGACCTCTAACAACCAAAATAAGGGACCGACGCGCCGGATGATAACTCGCTTGAATCTAATGTTTCCACGGAGGTCCCCTTGATTGCGTAGTTATGTGCCAACTTCAATCCCACCACAGAAATACCGAGTTTTGATTGCGCATTTCTTTGGCTAATGTATCAATGTCTCCTGTACCTTGCTCAACAACGTCTGGACAGAAATCAAATACCTCTTTTGCGAAGGCATTCCAGTCATTAGGTGGATTCTTGAATTCTGCCTCGAGCCAGTCTTGGCCGGCACCAACCAGAAGTAGGCCGTACTTTTGATCCCATTCCTTGTACCGAGCAACAACTTGCTCGTGACTTAAATCGAGATTTACTCCATCAGTACGCACAATTGCTAGATAACTATATGCATCAGAGCCTTCAACTATGGCTATTTCATCGTCCCCGTAGCCGTGTTTATTGTCGTGTAGAAAAGCCCAGTAAGGCGTACCTGCTAGTTTCTCTCGAATTTTGAATACGGTATTTCTACCTGAATTTGGCCGGACCGTTAAAATGACTCCATTTGCCGGAACCTCATCATAGTCATCGGTTACTCCTTGCATCCTTTTCAAGGAAGTACCGAAAGACTTAACTTCCAACATGATGGTTTTGTCGAAGCTTAGTTCAGACAATATTTCTGTCTCTGCGTCAGACAAGCTCGGCTTACTGAACGTACAGCCCGAGAATAGAAGCGCAAATAAAACTAAAAGTATTTTTATATTCATGGCTTTGGCACATAACAACCAAGATAAGGGACCGACGCATCGCCGGACGAAAATGATTTGAATGCTATGTCCATGCGGAGGTCCCCTTGATTGCGTAGTTAGAGGCCAGCACGCGATTTCTTGCAGTTTGCAACACCGAACACTTTGATTAGTTTAATCGAATGACTAGGGGCTCTGGTACTCACAGTCTGAATTTCTCCGCTTGGCAGCGTAGTTGTTGTAGTTCTAAAACCGTCACCTGCACTTAGATCAATTTGCTCTGTGGGCTCCCCTGTGAAAGCGCCACGACATGCAATCTTAGCTTGATCGCGCCATGCACTTAGAAACTGTTCACGAGTAACAGCGTCTGTCTCGACAATCGACTCAGGAACGATGGCAATCGATACTGAACTTGGGGGTGTTTTGACAAGTTCAACCTTATACATTGATGTTGGCAAAACGAGCTTGTTCGAAGCGCAGCCAACCAGGACATAAGAAATAGCTATTGCGACTATGAATAACAAAGATTTTGACATGGCCTCTAACAACCAAGATAAGGGACCGACGCGCCAGATGATAACTCGCTTGAATGCCATGTTTCCACGGAGGTCCCCTTGATTGCGTAGTTATAAGTCAACCTTGGAAGAATACCAAGCGCGACTCTCTTTTGAATTTATCAGTAAAAACGCAAGACAAAACATTAGTAGTTCTATGGCGTAGAAGACTTGGGCGATACCAAGACCCAAATCAATGTAGTCGTAAATCAGCGAAACCAACATGACTGCACTGACAAGTACAAGTGTAAGTTTTATGTCTTTACCTTTATATAAATCCCAAATCAACCACGCGATAACAAAGGTCCAAATAATATTCATACCGAGTACAAACGGATTGTCGAAGCTAAGTCTGTCTATCTCAAAGCCGTCAAAATATACTGCAATAAGCGTAGAGATGCAGGATAAAGCCAATGCTAAAGCAGCTTTTTTTATATCAGAAGGCAAAGCGGTTTCTCCTCGCTGTTGACTTATAACAACCAAGATAAGGGACCGACGCGCCGGATGATAACTCGCTTGAGTCTAATGTTTCCACGGAGGTCCCCTTGATTGCGTAGTTAGGTGACGACTCACTAATGGTAAGCCTAGATAAGCTATGAGTCACGAATGGCAGCCCAAGATTCGTCGGTCCAATAGTGGTCAGAAGCAGAAAAATAGACTGCACCTAGACTATTGAGGAGTTCTCTGGCCTCGAACGTGAAATTGTGAGCGACCACAACGAGACCCTCGCCGTCAGGAATAGGTTTTCGCAAAGCTTTTGTCAAAGACTTTGAATCAACAATTGAACTGGATACACCGCGCATACCTGGAAATGAGATGACACTATAAGTATCTTGCCGCAAAAGTTTGTCGTCCACTAGCTTATGAAACTCTGGAGAGATTTTTGAGCGAATCGTGGACCTTAAAACATGATTGGCAATATGAGGCTTAATCGACATTATCTACGGCACCTAACAACCAAAATAAGGGACCGACGCGCCGGATGATAACTCGCTTGAATGCCATGTTTCCACGGAGGTCCCCTTGATTGCGTAGTTAGGCAAATGTCACTCTTCCTGCTCGGATGTAACATCAATTATCACCGGTTCGCTGTTTTTACAACGTAGCTCATATTGATGGCCTTTTTTGAAGTCAAATTCCACAGACGGAACATAATGTGTAATTTGTATCGCGTCCTCTGGTTGGGCGCAAGAATAGCTAATGCGTTTTTTACCAGGGTGAAGGCTAATGTGGCCTCCCACGAAAATGTATCCAGGAACAGATAGATAGTTGCCATCGTATGGAGCACGCATTTCTTCGTTGTCACCAACGATGGTCAGACGGGCAGATTGAGGCTCCCATTGGAGCGGCCAATCGCCAATCTCTTTTTTAGACTGGCTGGCACATGACGTCACTGTCACCGAGGCTATAAAAACAAAGAAAAGTTTGAAATTCATTTTTGCCTAACAACCAAAATAAGGGGCCGACGCGCCCGGTGTGAAATAAGAATGCAGCATTTTCACGGAGGTCCCGCTTGATTGCGTAGTTAGACCCCGGCAATGTTGATTCATAACTTTGTAATTGCGATTCTTACAAGCTCAACGACGCGTTTGATTGCTGCCGCATTTGAAAAACGCACCTCAATCCACGGCGAGTTTGCGGAGCGACCTGGATGTTGAATAGAACCTGGCGGATGCTCGAGACCAAGTTGATGTATCACAGATTTGGTGAGTCTCAGATCAAGCTCGTTAGCATTGTGAAAATGAGCAAATTCTTTGCCCAAGTAGAAGAGTGCTGTGCCCCCTGAAACTGGCGATGGTCGATCCTCTACGCCCTCAATCTCTCGGAGTTTAGACAAAAGTTTGACTTTAAGCAGTTCCATAAAACGCTTGCTCCACGGAAAAGTGTTGAAAGGTACATTGGACTGAAGACTGCATTAGCTTTTGCTCCGGGGTCTAACAACCAAAATAAGGGACCGACGCATGGACGCCGGTTGCTTCTGATTTGAATGCCACGTCCATGCGGAGGTCCCCTTGATTGCGTAGTTAGGTTAATGCACGTTACCGCGATTGAACAACTTCGCACCGCAGGAACGGCAATGGCCGCCCCAGGGCGATGCCTGAATAAAATTATAAATCAAGCCGTCTCCTCGACCGACCGGCTTGTTACATACCGGACAAGGTACATAGGGAACTCCTAAGGAATACGCAAAGAAAGCAAGGCCGAAAATAAAAGAAAACTCAACCGGCGCAAACACACAAACTGGAATGATTGAAACTAGCATGAGCCAGAATATGAGCCGAAAACGGCGATAGTTAACCCAGCGTGGGCTTGAGAAATCATTTGGGTCGTACATTAGCCAAGCCCAAACAATAAATCCATCAGGTCGCGAAGCCAGCGAAAGAAGCTCTTCGCTGGTGCTTCTTTGGAGCGAAGTAGCTCTACGAAGAGCCAGGTAACGTAGACAACTAGAAAAGCAAAGGTTGCAAGGAATAAGAACGCAGGAATGTATTTGAGAAGCTGATCCATAACCTAACAACCAAGATAAGGGACCGACGCGCCGGATGACGATTCGGATGAATCTAACATTTCCACGGAGGTCCCCTTGATTGCGTAGTTAGGCCAAACCGCCAGATTAATAGGTGTAACGCCCAACTTGATGTGTGTCAGGGGATTGCATGTCGATGCCGAGAAAAAGACCGAACACGAAAAACATTAAAACATATATTGGAAAGATGTAAAAATAGACCTTCGTATCGCTCTTGTCTTTGAAATATTTACTTTCGCCAACTCCATTTGCGAATGCGAAACCAGCAATTGCACATACCAATATGCGAAGAACAGCAACTAGCAAAGCTCCAAATCCATCAATTGCACCGGAGTGCAAGCCGTAAGCAAGAACGCCGACGGGTGGCGCTAAGTAAGTCATTGCGATAAATGCACCAATTGGTTTCATTTGGCCTAACAACCAAAATAAGGGACCGCCGCAGCGGATGATTCACTTGAATGTTGAATTTTCACGGAGGTCCCTCTTGATTGCGTAGTTAGGCCTATAAGCCTGGAACACTTCTTAGGAAATTGCCACTAGCATCATAAACGTCAATCTGATAACCGCCAATGGGTTGAACACATTCGAAAGTCTCTGGCATTCGATAAAAATAGCCCGTATTTACGAGCAATTGGTTTTCTTTATTCCTTGTGACTTTGTATCCACACTCTACGCCGGGAGCACTACAGCTTTTGGCATGAAGCTTTAAACTATTTTGAAAAGCTTTGTAGTGCGCACTTGTGAACCCTGACTTATCTATTAGACCAAAACATGGTTTCAGTGGCTCATTTTGTTGCTGAGTGCACGAAACTAGTGTTGCAACGAAAAAAATTAAGAGAGAACTCTTCATTTAGGCCTAACAACCAAAATAAGGGACCGCCGCAGCGGATGATTCACTTGAACGTTGAAGTTTCACGGCGGTCCCTCTTGATTGCGTAGTTAGGGGCATGTCGGAGCCTGGTGCTTGGATTACTTGACCGAAGAAACGCCTTAAATAAAAGATTGCCTGAGAAGCTCCGGGTTGGCAATTGATAAATCCGATAAATTCGACCTGCCAAAACTCGACGTTACGACATGATGATAAAAAGCGGATAGAACTTAACGCTCACCAGAAAATAAAAATAACCGATTAAGATTTTTGCTTCATGCCGCTAACAACCAAAATAAGGGACCGACGCATGGACGCCGGTTGCTTCTGATTTGAATGCCATGTCCATGCGGAGGTCCCCTTGATTGCGTAGTTAGGCGCTACGTCGCACGGACAACGCAACGGCAATAATGAATGCGACGAGTAGAAGAAAATAGCCGACGCGTATGGCAATCTGAAAGAGCAGTGCAGGTCCGACATCTTCGAGGCGTTGCAACCTGACGATAGCCCCACGTTGACTAAACAGAGAAGGCGCAATACCGCTGATTATTGATATTTGATGCTCACCAGGTTGCAACTCCCAGACGTCACTCGGGTTGTATCCAATTCGGTCGCTGGCCCAGCTGCCTTTTTGGAATGATTTGATTGAAGCGTCAATAGAGGGTCTTTTCGCATTAGTAATTGATACATGTAAGTCCGCAGATAAAGGCGGCCCCTCATTAACATTGAGAAGTTCGCTGCTAGTGGCGGGTATTTGTACCTCCAGGTTAAAGCGACCACCTCGATAGAGATGAAATGAACTCTTCGTTGAGAATTCGCTTCCTGGGTAAGGCATGGTTACAGGAGCCCATTCACTCGCAGCGCCATGCGCGTATCCGTAGAAAAGACAAACTCCACCAAGAAGAATCAGGGTGGCGATAACGGAGATTACGATCTTCATTTGTTTAGCGCCTAACAACCAAGATAAGGGACCGACGCATCGCCGGATGAAAATGATTTGAATGCCATGTCCATGCGGAGGTCCCCTTGATTGCGTAGTTAGGTTGCGCTGCCGAGTATTGCACAAGCAATGATAAACCCACCCATTGCGAAAGAACTGAGAGCAACGAGTTTTAAGTAGCGAAGTGCCTGTGGAACCGCCTTCTGTGTGAATTTGTGATGCCAATGCCAGGGAACCAGGAAAAGACAGGCCGATGTGCCGATAAGAAGCCAGCCGAATGCGTTGAAGATTTCTGAGAATTTCATCAGTGGAGCGCGGATAACAAATGCTGTGCCAATGACAATACGAATTAACAGCTCAAGATAATGAAAGGACGCAGAAGAAGCGAAGCCAAGAAGAAAGCCTGATGCTTTGTCTGGCTTGAAAAATGAAACTAAAGCGAGTGCCAAAAAATAAAGCGCTGCCAATAAGACAATGATGAGTGCGAGGAGGTTAATCATTAGTGGGAAGCTGACTGCATGAATATGATTTGGCTCTTAAGCTACCTAACAACCAAGATAAGGGACCGACGCGCCAGATGATAACTCGCTTGAATGCCATGTTTCCACGGAGGTCCCCTTGATTGCGTAGTTAGGCGCCAACAGTGAGTTCCTGATGAACAGATGGCGTAGGCGATAGGCGTAAGAAAATGCGAGAGTAATCTGAGAGCGTGATCTCTAGACTCACAGAGCGAGTATCTCTATGCACCAGAATTTCCTGTGCTTGCTGCGCATCAAGTTCATAGACAATATGACCATCTATTGAGATGGAAAAGGCAACATCTAAGCTCGCGATGTATAGACTTGCGCGCACGGACCAAGGGCCATTATGAACCTCGAACTTTGCTTGGGTGTATGGCCAGGGCGCATTAGGGTCTAGAAATTCGGCGTTAACTCCGAAAAAAGACTCCAGATCTTCAAGCGTTACAGTTGAAACATTTTCTGACATGGCACCTAACAACCAAAATAAGGGACCGCCGCAGCGGATGATTCACTTGAATGTTGAAGTTTCACGGCGGTCCCTCTTGATTGCGTAGTTAGGCATATGACTACGTTATGGTCGCCCAGATACGGAGAGAGTAACAACACACACCGCAGTAATTGTAATACCGATAGGAACCCAAAAAAGAAACTGCCACTTTTTTTCGACAAAACGTGAAGCCATTGCAGCACTGCCAAGCAGTAACGGAGCACCAAGTGCAGAAAGAATGAGAACACCTAAATCCGATTCATCGCCATTAACGGGAGAAATCCGGAAACGTGAGGCTGTAATTACACAAAAAGCGGAAAGACCTAAGGCAGACAAGCCAGTTGCCGTAGTCCAATATTTTTGGGATTGCTTTGTTTGTAGATTAAACATGCCTAACAACCAAGATAAGGGACCGACGCGCCGGATGATAACTCGCTTGAATCTAATGTTTCCACGGAGGTCCCCTTGATTGCGTAGTTAGAGCTCACGCCCGATGCAGCTTAAACTCTA
>Ga0209175_10001099_pt1 | contig 13938 bp, 12 predicted proteins | sample JI91814C2DNA_FD_187506 | JGI IMG/M metagenome (GOLD analysis project Ga0209175, IMG submission 187506) | Wastewater effluent complex algal communities from Wisconsin, to seasonally profile nutrient transformation and Carbon sequestration -... | ecosystem: Engineered > WWTP > Effluent > Algae...
GATAATTTTAAAAGTAAATTGTCTTCCGCTTCTTCGATTTTACTGACGCGAATGCTTACTTCCCCTTTCTCTGTAAATTTGATTGCATTCGATGCAAAATTGACAAGCACCTGTCCAAGGCGAAGCGGATCCCCCTGTGCAAGCATTGGAACATCCGGTGCAACATCGAAAATAAGTTCCAGACCTTTTTCCAAAGCCCTTTCATGAAACAGACTCGATATATTTTCTAGCACATGTTCCAAATTAAATTCAATGGACTCAATACGAAATTTTCCTGCTTCAATTTTGGAGAAATCTAAAATATCATTGATGATTCCAAGTAGGTGTTGACCGGAAGATTTAATCTTTTTAGTGTAATCTGCTTGTTTAAAACTCAAATCTGTCTTGGATAGGAGATGACTGAGTCCGATCACTGCATTCAGAGGAGTCCTAATTTCATGGCTCATATTTGCGAGAAATTCCGACTTCATTTGCACCGCTTCCTCTGCAATTTCTTTTGCTTTGAGCAGTGCTTTCTGGGATTCTGCCTTTTCTGTCATATCACTAAACCAGGCAAACGAGTACAATGGCTTCCCATCTTCTCCTACTACTTCATTTCCGTAGACTATACAGGGGAAGGGATCTCCATTTGCCTTGAGAAGGTTTGTTTCTATTTGAAAGTTTCCGGTATATTGGGAGTTGTCTTTTGATTCAAACAAATCACTAAATCTATGGCCAATGATATTTCCAAATTTTGCATCGAGTAAGTGGGGCATGGCGCGATTGCATTCGATGATGATTCCCTTTTCATTTACAATGACAAATCCTTGACTCGTTATAGCTAGAATTGATTCGATTCTCTTTTTTACATAAGAAATCTTGGAACTGAAGAAGGTGAATAAAAAACCATTGATAATTAGTAAGATTGTAACGATAGAAACTGCGATTGCTAATATGGTAGGACTTGTAGATTGAACGAGGCTTGTACTATTTGTCAGAGGTTTTTCTGGGATAAAAAAAGCTGCTTCCATTGCAATGTAATGCATACTAGAAATGGCACCACCCATAATAATTGATCCAACCAAGGAAGATAAAAACGAAGTGCGCGTAGACATTGAATCAATAAAAAACTTTGCTCTTAGCGCAGAGATGGAAAGAAAGGCGGCTACGAATACGGATAATCCAAAAAGTTTTAAGTCGTAGCGAAGGATTCCATCAAGTCGGATTGCTGCCATACCAGAATAATGCATCGCTCCAATGCCTAAACCCATGACAATTCCCGCAAAAATCAGTTTAAAATTACTTACATTTCGCCGAGAGTCAATATCTAAAGCGACTGCTGCCGCCAGGACACCGGGGATCATCGACATTCCCGTAATTAGAGGATCATAGCTGACCCCACAGTTCAAATTAAAGGCAAGCATTCCGATAAAATGCATAGCCCAAACACCTGAGCCGAGAATAACAGCTCCAAGTGGAAGCCAGAGTTTGCGCGGGGCATTTTGCGAAAGCCGAGTTACCATTTCAAAGGCGCAAAAGGAAGCAAATACGGCGATGCAAACAGAAATCACTACCATGGAGTAATCATAGTGACTGCTATAGGCTCTTGCGATTTCTTCTTTTGAGCTTATGAAGAAAATCCCTAATTCTGCTAGAAAGGGCATGTTGTAATGAATCCTCGTTGGATCTTTTTATGATTGTTAGATTGATAATACATTTTTCGTGTTACATTACAATGTTTTTTTAATCTATCTTCGACTGCATATTCCTATTTTTAATAGATTCATTTACATGTAAATAAAAACTGTGAATAGATAGGGTTTTCCGTAAATGATAGAATCCCTAATTCGTAATTATTATGTTAAATCTAGACCAAGAGTCTTTGCGAGAGTCTTCCGTTTCTCATTCAGAACTAAACAGAGAAATGGATATGTCTTGCTTAAAAGGGGCAAGAATATTGCTCGCAGAAGACAATGATATCAACCAAGAAATTCTCGTTGAATTAGTAACTGCTTTCGGACTCTTTATTGAAGTTGCTGAAAACGGACAATTCGCTCTAGACTTATTAAATCAAAGAACATTTGATCTCGTCCTCATGGATATGCAGATGCCAGTCCTGAATGGAACTGATGCGACAAGAGAAATTCGAAAAAATCCAATTTGGAAAAATCTTCCGATTATAGCTATGACTGGAAATGCAAGGGAAGAAGATCGCATTGCGTGTATGGATGCAGGAATGAATGATTTTCTATTCAAACCAATTGATCCGTTGGAACTTTGTAGAGTTTTTTTAAAATGGATTTCTCACACCGGGAAAGAATTAATCCTCTCCCAAAATAGACCGGAGACAGAATCTTCTCAGAATTCCTTTCTATCTACTATTAAAGGGCTCGATGTCACTCTTGGACTCAGTCGAGTCGTGGGAAACAAATCTGTTTATATTTCCATCCTGCGTAAATTCATTTCTGGACGGAAGAATACAATGCCTTTTATCCGTCACTACCTTAAAACAGATAACCAAGAAGAAGCATTGCGACTATTACACACCATGAAGGGAATTGCCGGAAATATTGGAGCGATGCAAGTATTCGACCTTTCCTATGAGCTAGAAAATTCGCTTAAAAAAGAAAACAATCAAGAAGAAGTAGAAAGTATTTTAATTTCTCTAGAAACTTCTCTACAAGAATTAATAGAAGATTTGGAAAAAGCTCTACCTCCTGAGAATGAGTTTACCAAGATTCCTGTTGAGGAAAAGAGATTAAACAAAATCTGCGCGAATCTACTTCAATTGCTCCAAGATGATGATACAGCGGCTACTTATTTTTTAGAGGAATACAACGATTTACTTGCTTCTGCATTTTCTGAGGATTTTTCTAAGATAAAAGAAGCAACGAAATCCTATGAATTTGAAATAGCAATCTCCGCTATAGAAAGGGCTTGCAAATCAAGAAATCTAAGAGTCAGATAAATTAGAGAATCTTTAAATGAACAATCTATTGGCATTAAATCATATACCAACTATTCTTGTGACGGATGACACTCCGGAGAATATAACACTAGTCAGTGCTATATTCAAAGACTCTTTTAAAGTAAAGGCTGCAACTACAGGAGAAAAGGCACTTCGCATTGCAAGGAATGATCCTTTTATAGATTTAATTCTTCTAGACATTGTAATGCCAAACATGGATGGTTATGAAGTTTGCAAACAACTCAAAGCAGATGAGAGAACAAAGAATATTCCAGTTATCTTTTTAACATCTAAAACAGATTTAGAAGATGAGAAGCATGGATTAGATTTGGGGGCTGTGGACTATATTTTCAAACCACTCAGTCCACCTATAATCAAAGCAAAAGTCATTACGCATATCAATCTAAAATCAGTCACTGATTTTCTTCGAGATGAGAATGCATTCTTAGAGCAAGAAGTCCAAAGGCGCACCCAAGAGATTCAAGCTATTCAAGAAGTGTCAATTCTCGCTCTTGCTTCTCTCGCAGAAACAAGGGATAAGGATACAGGTAATCATTTGCGAAGGACTCAATTGTATGTAGGAGCATTGGCGAAAGCATTAAAACGAAATCCTCGCTTTCAGGAATTTTTAACGGATTCCAATATTTCTTTATTATTCAAATCGGCACCCTTGCATGATATTGGAAAAGTAGGTATTCCAGATAGGATTCTATTGAAGCCCGATCGTTTGGATAAAACTGAATTTGAAATCATGAAGACTCATTCTATCCAGGGTAGAGAAGCAATCGAGCGAGCGGAAAATTCTCTCGGTATAAGTATGGAGTTTTTGAATATTGCGAAGGATATAGTATTGTATCATCATGAAAAATGGGATGGTAGTGGATATCCAGAAGGACTCACTGAAAATGAGATTCCCATTCCCGCTCGTATTATGGCATTGGCAGATGTATATGATGCCTTGATTTGTCATCGGGTATATAAGAAACCGATGTCTCATGAAGAAGCAGCGAGTATTATCTTAGAAGGCAGAGGAGTTCATTTTGATCCAGAGATTGTAGATGCTTTCATTCGGGTGCAAGATGAATTCAGAAGAATCGCAAACAGCTATAAAGATTCTGAAGTAACAGAAGAAAGATTGGTAAACCTCGAAATATCCTAAGCATTGAATTTGCCTAAATTCTTAGAGAAAGAAAAAGCAATTTTACTTGACGAATTTCAATTCATTGGGCGCTGTATTTAATATCTTATACACAGAGTTTTAGTCATAGCAATCTTCAATAAAAAAACATTCATTCTTATTGCCGGCGTCATCGTCTTCAGCCTTTTGGTTTCGGGCGGAATCATTCTTACCAAGCGTCAGTTTAATAGGACAAAAATCGATAAAAAGTTAGCAAAACCAAATCCGATAACCTTTTTACTTTGTGGGTTTGCGGAGAATAAAGATTTGAGCATTAGTCTACTCGTAACTCTTTTTCCTACGGAGAGAAAAGCCGCGCTCTTCTTTTTAAATCCACTCATTAGCTTTGAAGAAAACAAAATTGAAAAGCTTGGATCCGATACAGTGAGTCTTCTCACCAAGGAATTGGAAACAATTACGAATCACAAGATAGACTACAATCTTTCCATTTCAGAGAAGAATTTTATCCGCATCATTGACATCCTTGGTGGACTTCCTGTTTACTTTGATCCAATTCTTGTTCGTAAAAAGGGAGACAACTACCAGCGCCGAGTAGGAGAGTATAATCTTTCCGGCGAAGAAGTAGCTGATTTTCTACAATTAAAGAATCCTGATAATCCAACAGATTATTTAGAGCGCCTTTGGAGTCATGAAACGATTACACTTATTTTGTATGATCGTTTACTTCTTATTCAAAAAAGTATTAAGAAAGAATGGATTGTTTTGTTTGCCAGTTTCTTTGATACAGATTTACTTCCAGAAGAATTTATCTCTCTATTTACTTATCTGCGGGAAGGGCATATGATTCTTTATGTTTCCGAAATGCCGGCAGAGCCTGCTACTATTTTAGAAGGTAAGGTTAAGAAAACCCAGCTTAGAGTAAAAGAAGAAGTAGCAAGCATTGCTTACAGTAAATTTGAATCTGATTTAAGATCAGAAGATTTTGCGGATGGTGAGTTTGCACGCACAGAGATTTTAAATGGAACTGAGATCAATGGACTTGCCAAACAAGTCAAATCACTCTTAAACGAAAAGAGAATTAAAGTCCTTTCGACAGATAATGCGTGGACTCTAAACCAAGCAAATACAATCATCATAGATCGTTCTGGAAACCCGGAATACTCTCATAAAATAGCCGATATACTCGGAACAAAAAATATCAAACATATCATTGACAAAGAGGTTGGTTTAGATACCACCATCATTCTAGGAGAAGATTTTGAAATCAAACCAGGTAAAAAGTAAAAAGACAAAAACCGAGACCGCACCCGAATTAGAAACTACTGAAACATCCATTCCCAAAGAAAAAAAAGCAACGAAGGCAAAGAAGACTTCTGCTAAGAAAACGAATTTAGAAGGAAAGCTTTCTGATATTCCGCTCAAAGAAAAAAAAGCTCCTAAAGCAAAAGAGAAACTTACCATCAGTCCAGAGACTAAGAAAGTCCTCAAAGAAATTATCAGCCTTCTGAAAGAAAAGAAATGTGAAGATATTGTTGTTATGAACTTGGAAGAGGTTAATTCGTATTTGTCTTTATTTGTAATTGCTACTGTTGCAAGTCATACACAGGGTAGGGCGGCAGCTCGTGATTTAGAGAAGAAGATGAAGCCTTATAAACTAGGTGCCGGGAATATGGAAAAGAAAAGCATCCCGACAGAATCAGGATGGACTTTACTGGATTTGGGTGAGATAGTCGTTCATATCATGACAGCAGAAACACGCGCGTATTATGATTTGGATAAACTATGGGGTGATGCAAAAAGAGTAACTCTTTAGTCGTAAATACCTAGTTGCATCTTTGCGTCCTCTGATGCCATTAGCCGCGGATCCCATTTTGGAGTCCAAACGATTTCAACGTTTGCATCTTTGATTCCTTCTACTTGGAGCGCGGCAGACAATACCTGTGATTTTAGAGAAGGACCTGCAGGACAAGCCATACTTGTGAAGGTCATCTTCACATTAGCTTCATTGTTTTCATTTACCTTTATATCATAGATAAGACCTAGTTCCATAATGGAGATAAATAGCTCCGGGTCTTCGACTGGTAGTATTGCCTCGTATATAGCTTTCTCTAAATCGTTTCTTAATTCTTCCATCGCAAACTCCTAATTATCCCTTTAGGGCTTTGTCTAATGTATTCCAAGAAAGCACAGCGCATTTGACTCTAACGGGATATTTTTTTACTCCGTTCAATGCCTCTAAATCAGCTTCATCATCAGAATACTCAGGAGTCTTGTCTTCTAGTATCATTCCTTTGAATTTTTCGATTAAAGCAAATGCTTCTGTTTTTGTTTTGCCTTGAATGAGTTCTGTCATCATAGAGCCAGATGCTTGAGAAATCGAGCATCCTTTTCCTTGAAAGCTGGCTTCTTTGATAACATCCCCTTCGAAGGCAATATACAATTCAAATTCATCTCCGCAGAGAGGATTGACTCCTCTTTCGTGAATAGTTGAATTTGCTAGAACATAATAATTTCTAGGATGTTCATAGTGATCTAGTATTACTTCTTTATAAAGTTCATCGCTTAACGACACGGGCAAAAATCTCCATTACTTTTTTTAGTCCTTCTACTAACGCATCTACATCTTCACGAGTATTGTATAAATAAAAACTAGCGCGACAAGTTCCTGCAATTCCCATCTTCTTCATATAAGGTTGACAGCAATGATGTCCAACTCGAATTGCAATTCCTTGCTCATCTAGGATTGAACCGACATCGTGAGCATGGACTCCGTCAACGTTAAACGAAACAACTCCACCTCTGCGAGTTAAATCTTTTGTTCCGTAAAGAGTTAGTCCACCTAAGTCTTCTAATCTTTCGAGCGCATACTTTAATAAATCTGCTTCGTGGGCATGTATGTTTTCCATACCGACTGCATTTAAATAATCAATTGCATGTGCAAATGCAATTCCCCCTGCAATATGGGGAGTTCCTGCTTCTAGTCTTGCGGGTAAATCAGCGTATGTGGACCAATCTTTCGTTACCTCAGAAATCATATCTCCACCGCCCATCCATGGTGGCATGTTTTCTAGGATATGCTCTTTGCCGTAAAGAATTCCAAGTCCAGTAGGTCCGAGCATCTTGTGAGCGGAAAATACATAGAAGTCTACATCTAAATCTTTTACACTTGTCTTGATATGCGAAGCTCCCTGTGCTCCGTCTAACAGGAATAATGCGCCAACAGAATGAGCCTTTTCAATGAGCGGCTTTATATCATGAATCGTTCCTGTCGCATTCGACATTTGTGAACAGGCGACTAATTTGGTTCTATAGGTAATGATTGTATCAATATTTGTGAGATCAAGTGTGGAATCTTCATTTAAAGGAATGAATTTTAACACAGCCCCTTTTTCTAGCGCAAGCATTTGCCAGGGAACAATATTCGAGTGATGCTCCAATTCGTTTAGAACAATTTCATCGCCGCGGTTAATATTGGCTCGGCCCCAAGTCTGTGCAACAAGGTTAATGCTCTCTGTCGCATTACGCGTGTAAATCGCTATCTTGGCACATCTTGCACCTATAAAGTCTGCAACTTTAATTCTAGTCTTTTCATATAACTCTGTGGCGTGTTGAGAAAGATAATAAACGCCTCTATGTATATTTGCATTTTCTTCTTTGTAGTATTTTTCGATTGCATCAATGACTTGAAACGGTTTTTGTGAGCTAGCCGCACTGTCGAGGAATACGAGCGGTTTGCCGTTCATCGTAGTATTTAGAATAGGGAAATCTGTTCTTAATCTGTAAGGGTCTAGGCTCATAGTTTTAATCCTCAATTTCTACTTCAATGTCATCACCGATAATTCTAGTTGGGTATGTAGTTAAATCCTCTGTTGCAGGCATACACATAGCTTTGCCAGAGGTTAATTCAAACTTTGCAAAATGTCTCGGACAAACAATGCAACCATTTTCAATTTTACCATGGGAAATGGCTTCTCCATCGTGAGTGCATACATCTTCAAATGCAATTACTTTGCCGTCAATTTTAGTCAATGCAATGCTTGCATATTTAGTATCGACTACTTTGATTTGACCTTCTTTGACTTCACTTTGTTTCGCTAATTTTTTATACATTATTAAATACTCTAATTATACAATTTCTCTGTCAAACGAGTTATGAGTAGATTTTGGATTTCTTCTACAGTTACTAAGTCTAGAATTTCTTTTAAGAAACCTTCTATAATGAGAAATCTAGATTCGTTTTCCGTTAAACCTCTAGACATAAGATAAAACAATTGCTCTGCATTTACTTCACCGACTGTAGCACCGTGCGAGCATTTCACATCGTCTGCAAATACTTCTAGCTTGGGCATTGACTCAGCTCTCGCAGTTCTTGACATTGTCAGGTTGTTATTCACCTGGCTTGCTGTTACATGAAAAGATGCCTTGGGTATATAGAGATTACCCGTAAAGATATGATGGGATTTGTCTTTTACTACAGTCTTGAATTTGAGGTTACTGTCTGTTCTACTCGCAAAATGAGAAATGGTAAATTCAATGTCTTGAAACTCTCGCTTCGAGAGAGTAGTTGCCCCGATTGCTTTGATGTTTGCATTTTCACCGTTTAAATCATTGACTACTAAAGTCTTTCCCTTGTAGCCGCCTAAGTTGAAGTGATAAAGCTTTAATTCGGAATCTAATCCTTGATTTGTGATTAGATTTCTAAAATGAAAGGTTGAATCTTGAAAATCTTCTATCGTGACAAATGTTGATTTTGCGCCATTCTCCATTTCGATATAGGAAAGTGGATTGATCAGATTAAATTCTTCTGAGGGTAGAGAATTCATTTTTTCATAAATAGACGAATTAGAATTTTTTTCTAGCTTCCAAATCAAGAGTGGAGAAAAAGAACTTTCACCATGCGGATAATTCACATTTAACAGAATAGGCTCTACAATACTTGTATTGGCAGGAACTTTTGCTAAGATTCCAATTTCAAAAAAACTTAAATTGAGTAGAGCGAAGAAGTTTGCTTTGTTTTTTTCGATTAGTGTTTTAAATGTATTTTCAATATAAACTTTATCAAAAGAATCAACACTTGCAAATTCATTCGCGGCAATTAAATCCGTATTGATAGAGAAGGAGCAGATTTTTCGATTTGTAGAAAGCAAACTATCTAAAGAAAAATTGGAAAGATTTACCTTACGCCATGATTCTAATTTTGAATCAGGCAAAGATATTTCTTTTAGAAGTGTAAATGCAGATTTGCGAAGTTCTATCATCCAATCTGGCTCTTCTAAATTGCCAAGAAAAGATTCAAACTTAGTTTCCATCGTTGTGTTTTTAGAAAGTAGGGCTTCCATATGTTTACTTAGAGGCTCCAGCGGTTACCCAGTCGTATCCGTTGTCTTCCAACTTTAAGGCAAGTTCTTTTCCGCCAGTGAGTGCGATTGTGCCGTCAATGAATACATGCACAAAATCAGGCGTGATGTAATTTAACATTCTCTGGTAATGTGTAATGAGAAGAATTGCATTGTCGCCTGACTTATAGCGATTAATTCCATCACATACAATCTTGAGCGCATCAATGTCAAGTCCAGAATCGGTTTCATCTAGTATGGCGAGTAGAGGTTTAAAGAGTGACATTTGTAAAATTTCGTTTCGTTTCTTTTCTCCACCTGAAAATCCATCATTTACATAGCGGCTAACAAAGGAGTCATCCATCTGTAAAAGTTTCATTGCTTCTTTTAAGTCTTTTCGGAAGTCTTTGATTGCTATTTCTTTTCCGGTAAGGCTTTTTAGAACTGTTCGTAAAAAGTTAGCAACGGTTACTCCCGGTATACCGGTAGGATATTGGAAACAAAGAAAAATTCCTTTTTTAGCTCTCTCATCAGTTTTAAGACCTAAAATCGATTCCCCGCGAAATAAAATATCCCCTTTCGTAATTTCATAATTGGGGTGACCCATGATGATATTAGAAAGAGTGCTTTTACCGGAACCGTTTTTTCCCATGATGGCGTGCACTTCCCCTGCATTGATTGTGAGGTTAACGCCTTTTAAAATTTCTTTCCCTTGAATACTTGCGTGTAAATCTACTATTTTTATAAGCTCGGACAAATTATATAGTCTCCCTAAACACTAATGTCATAATTCCAACTATTAGACAGAGGGCAATAGAAAACCTTGCTAGTTTTTATTCATAATTCCAGTTTACGCGAGCGATTAGAATGGTGTCAGTGGCGATGGTGAAGGTAAAAATTACATATTGGGATTGGGTTTGGATATCGTAGAGCGGTTTTGTTACCCCCCATTTCTTCTTAAAAAAATAGGTTTCTGATTTATGCTTAATGAAGTAGGGCTTCCATGCATAGTTGTTTTGCATACTAGTGTCACTCACTAGCCATTCATTGTCGGATAAGCGAGTATAAGAAGGTGATGTCTGGTATCCATTCATATCAGTTAGAAGGACATGAATAATATGATCAGGGAAATCTTTAAGTCGGTGAGCTAGAATGTCCTGAGGACGAATAGTCTCATCTGAGAAGACTTTCTTTTCAAGCTCTTCAAAAATGGACGAAAGAGAGTCTATGATATATTGGAGCTTATGAAAATCTTCTACAATCTCCATGAAACGAATTCCGCTGAATTTTTCTAGACTATCTTTTAATTCATTCGAATAAGATTGCTTGGATTGAAATGCGTTAGTCGCCTTAGAAAAGTAAAATCCTTGCAAAAGACTTGCACCCATTTTAAATGCTAAAGTGAGTTCTTGTTCTGTTTCAATTCCTTCAAATAAAAGCTCTGATCCAAGCTTTACCGACATTTCAGAAAGTGCTGTTAAGACTTGCATGAAAGAATTACTACCTAAAGACTCACGCATGATCTTAATATCTACTTTGATGATATCAGGATGAATATACCCAATGCGCTCTAGATTTGAGAATCCAACGCCTACATCGTCTATCGCAATTTTAAAACCATAATTTCGAAAAATTTCAACCATCTTTAAAAGACGTTCCATTTTTCCCTGGAATTCGTCTTCGGTGATTTCAATGATGATATTGTCTTTGTTGATTCCATATTTTTCAACGAGTTGAATCATATGAAATCGAGTTGGATCGAGTAGCTCTTCTTGGTGAATCGTCGAGAGCATATTCGGCATCATATTAAAAAATAGTTTTGTATTCGATCCAGTAGATTTTAAATAGCGAATTGCTTTTTCACGGATGAGTCTGTCAACTTGCACTTTCTCGGAAAGGTTTGTTGTTTTTCCATGAAAGAAGGAACCTAGAGACATGAATTCATTATGACTGGCAGAATAAATTCTTCCTAAAACTTCGTAGCCTAAAATATCACGTGTGATTGTATTGATAATAGGTTGAAAGTGAGGAACAAAATTGTCGTCACTTAAGAACTCACTACTAATCTCTGGTAGAATTTTAATCATACTGGTTTGACACTCGTCTCATACAAGCTAAGAATTTATTTAAAAAGCAAGGATTTTATTTTAGTTTCAATGGAAAGATGTCTTTTTCCTTATTGCAGTTTGCATCTCTCGGCTGTGCTAAGGTTTTTAATTGCCAAATATATACATTTTTGAAAATATCTTTGATATTTTCAAACAGAGTTTGACATATACTTTGCTTAGGGAATATCATCCTATCAAGAGAGTGCTTTAGAAAATTACCAATTTCAACAATGGACAATTTCGAAGAATTAAAACATACAGCTATGGAAGGAAGTGATGTAGAAATTACTTTCCGCTATATCACTGACGAAGATCTTCAACAGATATATAGCCTTCTACAACAAATATTGCATCGGATAGGAAAGATTTATCTCTCTGAATACATCTTCATGATGCTTAAGGAAATTTTAGTAAACTCGATTCGTGCTTCCGCCAAACGAGAATTCTTTGCTAGAAATTCTCTCGATCCAGAAAGACAAGAAGATTATAATATTGGAATTGTTCGTTTTAAAAATGAAATTATTTTAAATTGGTCAGAGCATGTTGGATTTCTAAATCGATCTAGATTCTTTATTGTATTAAAATTTAGATTTGAAAATGGACTTGTAATTGAGGTAATTAACAATTCGCCGCTTGTAGAGCATGAAAGAATTCGAATCAATTCACGTTTAACAGCAGCGGATAAATATAAAAATATCTTAGAGGCATATAGTGATCATTCCGATTCACAAGAAAGTGCCGGTCTTGGGATTGTAATGACTGTATTACTTCTTAAGAGCATTGGTCTGGATAAATCCAATTTCAAGATTGAATCGGTAGAGGGTAATACTGTTACTTCCCTTTTTGTCCCACTCCAGATTATTCCAGTAGAAGTTGTCAGCGAGATTAGAGAAAAAATTCTACAAGAAGTTGATATGCTTCCCTCGCTTCCTGAATCACTCAAAAAAATAATGCAGATGTGTAATTCTGAAAACTTAGATTTTCCTACACTCGCTCTCGAAATAGAAAAGAACCCTGCACTCAGTGCTGATTTATTAAAACTTTCCAACTCTTCTAGTTTTGTCACTCGAACCAATGTCAATACAATTCTACAAGCAATTAAGATTGTTGGCTCTGACAATGTTCTAAGTATGTTGTATGCTGTTAGCTCTTATAAGGTTATCAAAGAAAAATTCCCTCGTATGGAAAAAGAGTGGGAACATGCAAATAAAACGAGTATTTTTGCAGTCAAGATTGCACAGGATTTTGGAATAGAAAAATCAATAGAAGCAATCAACGTAGGTGCGCTCCTTCATGATATTGGAAAAATTTTATTACTAGCAGTAGAAGGAAAACTCTTTGCGGCTATTCAAGAATTGACCAAGAATTTACAAATGGAAAATACGCGCGCGTTAGAAGAAGCTTCCATTGGAATCAGTCATTCCGAGTTAGGAATGCTTCTTGCGAATAAATGGAATTATCCGAAAGAGCTTGCTGCTATTATTCAATTTCACCAGGATCCTTTCATGGCACCCATTGAGTTTAAAAGAAGTGTAGAAGTAGTCTATCTTGCAAACATTCTTGCTAATAAAATGGAAGGAGAGGTAAACTTCTATTCTTTTAATTTAGATGTCCTACATAGTTTTAATATTTATACGGGTGAGGATTTTAATTCTTTTCATTACAAACTAGAATCTCATTATAATTCAACCAATAAAAATCCATTCTTTGGATAGTTGATATTATCCGCTAAATAGAAATAGCGTTGCATTGGTAAACAAAATAGTCAAAGATTACCACCGATACATGCCCTTAGCTTGGTGTATCGAATTCATTACAATCAATAAATGGAATTGTCATAAATGATTTCTTTTTTTATTTAGGGCGTAATTTTCTTGTAACACCACTTTGCGATAGTATCAAACATAAACAATAGGAGATTTACAATGGCGATTAGCATCATTCAAAACAAACAGGGAATTGAGAGAAAGCTTGAAGTTCGTTTGGCGGAAGATCAATATGAGATTGAACAGACTCTTGCACTTCGTTACAATGTATTCAATCTAGAAATGGGTGAAGGACTTCCAGAATCTAGGCAATCACAAAAAGACAGAGATGCATATGATTATTATTGTGACCACCTAATTGTAAAAGATCATACACAAAATAGGATTGTTGGCACCTATCGCATTCTCAAACGATCTGTTGCGAAGGAAAATATTGGGTTTTATTCAGAAACAGAATTCGATCTAAGAAAGCTTTATGATTTAGAAGATGATGTTGCTGAAGTAGGTAGAAGCTGTGTGCATCAGGATTATCGGGATGGATCTGTGATTTCCCTTCTCTGGTCTGGGTTCGGAGAATATATGTTGGAGAATAATATCCGTTATCTGATGGGATGTGGCTCTATTCATTCTAAAGATCCTTTGG
>Ga0209175_10001107_pt1 | contig 13860 bp, 11 predicted proteins | sample JI91814C2DNA_FD_187506 | JGI IMG/M metagenome (GOLD analysis project Ga0209175, IMG submission 187506) | Wastewater effluent complex algal communities from Wisconsin, to seasonally profile nutrient transformation and Carbon sequestration -... | ecosystem: Engineered > WWTP > Effluent > Algae...
TGAGAGGACGATGCGCCGGACGCGAACGTGCTCCATGACTTTCTTCCAGTCGCCGTCGTAGAAGGCCATCAGGTCTTCGAGGATCTTGCGGCAGAATGGGTCTGGGTCGCCGGTCACCTTGAGTTTGCCGTGGTGGTTCTGGAACTTGAACGTCGCGTTGAGTTTCGCGAGCAGGGCCTCACGCGCTTCACGCGGGACAAGGACGAGAGGTTCCTCGTGCATGGGGCAGCGGAACTCGTGGGTCTTGGCGGCCTCGGCGTGCCCCGCGGCGCTGGGCGAGACTTCGCAGCGCTCGTCAAGCAGCCACGAGAAGGAATAGAGCGCACCCTCGGGCGTGCGGCTGTAGTGCTCGACGCCTTTCTTGAGGAGGCGTGCGATCGTGGACTTGGAGGAGCCGACCGGGCCATGCAACAGCAAGATGCGTTTGTCGGTGCCATATCCCTCGGCGGCGGAGCGGAGGAAGTCGACGAGTTGCATGATCGCGAAATCGAGGCCGAAGATCGCGTCGGCGCCCTTGTCGAAGGGGTCGCTGAAGAAGTGGTAGCGAACGCACTCTTTCTTGAAGACCTTGTACTTCTCGCTCCCGTGCGCGAGGATCGCGTCGTAGAGGCGCTGGTAGGCGTTGCGCAGGATGGCGGGGTTGTGCTCGCACAGGGCGAGGTAGTCCATGAACGAGCCGGTCCAGTGCTGGTCCTGGAAGCGGCGGCGGTCGAGGCGTGACTCGATGATGGAGAGCAGGGATCCGGAATCGTGTGACATGGTGCGGCTCCTCCAACGGACTGACCAGAGAGGCGTACCAGCACGGGCCCACGGTTGGGTCCGTCCTTGGAACACCCCTCAAAGGCGGTCAGGCCTTTGGGTGTCGCTCGCGTGCCGTGCTTGGCATCGCGTCCTCTCATCCATTCGCCCAGCGCGGAGCGCAGGTTCTTGGAGATATCGGCCATGGGTCGCCCCGGGTGTAGCGAGAGTTTCCGGAACAGACCCGTCCGTGGTTATACGGAGATCGTGCGGGTGCGGTGCGGCAATTCGCGCCCGAACACCGCGCATCAGGCGGGGCGTTGGAACGCGTCATAGAGTGCCCCATGGCCGACTTGTCGCGTAAAGGTGTGCTGGATGACGCTCCGGGCGTGGTGGGGGTGACTGCGCAGGAGCTGCCACCCATGCCCGATGAGGTGATGGTCAATCCGGAGGCGGGGCGGGTGGACCCGCGGCGGTGGTTCCCCGAACCGTCGCGGCGGATGGAACTGGAGATCGGGTGCGGCAAGGGATCGTTCATTCTGGGCGAGGGGGGCGCAAAACCAGGCGTGAACTTTCTGGGGATGGAGTGGGCCGGCGAGTACTACGCGTACGCGGCGGATCGCGTCAGGCGTCGCGGGCTGACCAACGTGCGGATGCTGCGCGCGGACGCGACGGAGTTCTTGAAGTGGCGCTGCCCCATCGGGATCTTCTCGGTCATTCACCTGTATTTTTCAGATCCCTGGCCCAAGCGCAAGCACCACAAGAACCGCGTGATACAGCACAGTTTCCTGCGTGAGGCGTGGCGGTGTCTCGTGCCGGGGGGAGAGTTGCGCGTCGTCACCGATCACGACGAGTTGTGGGCGTGGGACGTGGAGCACTTTGATCGGTGGACCAAGGCCGTTGTCGGATCGGACAAGGAGTGGCCGTCGGTGGCGCCGGCGCCACCCTTTGAGTTGCGGACGTTTGTGCCGCCGGAGTGGGTTGACGAGGACGAGGTAGTGGGGACGAACTACGAGCGGAAGATGTGCCGGGAGAGGCCGCCACACTCTGCGGTGCTGGTGAAGCACGTGACCAGCGGCTAACACTTTCCAATCGGGGCGAACGAGACGTAACGCGCGGTTATCGCCCGTGCCGGCTCAACGTAGTGGCATGGTTTGGTCCGACCTTGGTACATGAGGGAAATCACCGCGGTGCGGCGCGTCGATGTTCTGAGGTCTATTCGTGCCCGCTCCGAACGATGAACTTCCCTGCACACCCATTCTGGATCATGGCAGGCCTGTCGGCCTTGCTCCTGCTGCTCCTGCACGGCGCGCTCCGAAGGCATGCGCACGGTGCGAGCATTGGAGTGCTGCCCTGCATTGCCGTCGCCTTGCTGATGTTGCTGGGCTGGCGCCTCGCCGAGTCGCGCTCGCGCGAGGCACACAACACGATCATGCAGACCGTGATGGGAATGGCGCCAACGTACGCGATGGGGATGCGGGATCGCGGTATTGAGACGGTGAGCGCGGACACGCCCGCGGATGACGCGGTCTATCTCGATCTCATCGAGGCGCAGAAGCGATGGCTGGTGTACAACCCCGCGATCGCGGATGTCTACGTCATGGGCAAGCGCGACGATGGGAAGATTGTCTTGCTGGTTGATTCTGAGACCGACTATGACCACAACAACGTCTTCGAGGGTGACCGCGAACAGCGCACCGCGATCGGTGAGGAATACGACGAAGACCAAGAGATGCTTGAAAGGGCGTTCGGGGGCGAGAGCGTGTTCACGACGGAAGTCGTTCACGATCGTTGGGGTTCATGGATCAGCGCGTACGAGCCGATCCGCACCGACGACGGACGTGTCATCGGCGTGCTGGGGATCGACTTCCCCGCCGCCCGGTGGGAGCAGGCGATGATCAACGCCGTGTGGGGCGCGGTGGCGCAGGTGGGCATGGGGATCATCGCGACTCTTGTGGTGTCGGGCGGGCACACATTCTGGCGCGCCAGCATCGCTCAGGAGCGCGAGGAAGCCGAGCGAGCCCAGCGGCTGCAGGCGGACGCCGAGGCGAAGAGCAAGGCCAAGGGTGACTTCCTCGCGCACATGACCCACGAGTTGCGCACGCCCATGTCCGCGATCCAGGGATATGCGGAACTGCTCGCAGACGAGTCATACCCGACGACCGAACGATCGACAGCGCTCCAGACCATCCGCGCGCAGTGCGAGCACCTTCTTTCGCTGATCGGGGACGTTCTCGACGTGTCCAAGATCGAGGCCGGGCGGATGGAGATCGAGGCGGGCGAGTGCTCGATTGTGGAAGTCGGAGAGGCCACGATCCAGTCGCTGGCACTCAAGGCGAAGCAAAAGGGGATCGGGCTTGTGCTGGACGTGTGTTACCCCGTGCCAGAAGTAGTGCCGTTCCACAGGATGCGTCTGCGCCAGGTCCTCCTCAACCTTGCGAGCAACGCGGTGAAGTTCACGAGCGAGGGAAGCGTCACGATTCGCGCTGCCTGCTCGCCCGACCGATCGCAACTCGTGATCGAAGTGAGAGACACCGGCATCGGGATGACGCCCGAGCTGTTGTCTCGCCTCTTCCAGTCCTTTGTGCAGGCCTCAGCGTCCACGGCCTCGAAGTATGGCGGGACCGGGCTTGGCCTGGTCATCTCCAAGCAGTTGGTCGAACTCATGGGAGGCAAGGTCAACGTCGAGAGCACTCTCGGCCAAGGCACAACCATGCGTGTGACGCTGCCGATCGACAACAACGTTGCGATGCTGGATGGGGCACCGGCTCCAAAGATGACGCACGCGGCATCACCAGTTTCAAACGTGTCGCTGTCAGGCCGCGTGCTGCTCGTGGAAGACAGCCCGGACATACAGCGTCTCATCGCCTTTGTCCTCGGGCGTGCGGGAGCCACCGTCGAAACCGCCGCCGACGGGAAAGTGGCGCTCGACATGGCCCTCGACGCGATGCGCCGGCGTGTGCCATTCGATCTCGTGCTGACGGACTTGGATCTTCCGGGATTGAACGGGCTGGATCTCGTCAGGGCGTTGCGAGTCGCTGGGTTTGGAGGGAAGATCAGCGCACTCTCGGCACACTCACTGGGCGAGCAGTCGGCCCAGTGCCTCGAGGTTGGGTGCGACGATTACATCGTCAAGCCAATCGACCGCGCGACGTTCCTCCCGAGAATTGCCGCCATGCTCGACTCGCGTGCGACTAAGGCCGCGTGACTGGCGCCCTCTATCATTGGGCGTGAGTGAAGGAAAGCCATCAACCAAGACCGGCATCAGAGCCGTCGTGCTCCTTTCGGGCGGGCTGGACAGTGCCGTCTGCCTCGCGGCGGCACGAGCCGAGGGACGCGAGTGCTTTGCGCTGTCCTTTGACTATGGGCAGCGCCACCGCGTGGAACTCGACGCCGCTCGACTTCTCGCGACGTCGGCGGGTGTGACGCACAAGGTCATCCGTCTCGATCTGCGCGCGGTGGGTGGTTCGGCCCTGACGGCGGACGTCGACGTCCCCAAGGACCGCGAAGGGCTTGATTCAATCCCAGTGACGTACGTCCCCGCACGGAACCTCACGTTCCTCTCCCTGGCGCTTGGGTATGCCGAAGTGCTCGACGCACGCGAACTGTGGATCGGCGTGAACGCGGTGGATTACTCGGGGTACCCGGACTGTCGTGCGGAGTTCGTGCGAGCGTTCGAGCACGTCGCCAACCTTGGCACTCGCCTGGGCGTCGAACACATGGCCAAGGGCGACGGCCCGTGGTTCCAAGTGCGCACGCCGCTCGTCACGCTCTCCAAGGTTGAGATCGTCCGACTGGGCACTTCGCTCGGCGTTGATTTCACGCTCACGCACAGTTGCTACGACCCGCAGATCGTCAATGGGTCGGCTCTCGCGTGCGGGCATTGCGACAGTTGCCTCATCCGCGCGCGGGGCTTTGCAGACGCCGAAGTGCCAGACCCGACGCGGTACGCCGCAGGAGCGAAGCGCTCCACATGACAGTGCCGCTCGCACAACTCTCGGCCCCGACGTCGGAGACCTTCACGTCCATCCAGGGCGAAGGGAAACTCGCGGGCGTGCCCAGCCACTTCATTCGCCTGAGTGGCTGCAACCTCCGCTGCACTTGGTGCGACACGCCCTACGCGAGTTGGAACCCTGATGGATCCGCGATTCAACTCGACGCGCTCGTGCGCGGCGCGATCGACAGTGGTGTGAAGTACGTCGTGCTCACGGGCGGCGAGCCCATGATGTTCCCCGCCGCCGTTCCCCTCACGCACGCGCTCCAAGACGCGGGCCTGCACATCACGATCGAGACCGCGGGTACGATCCTGCCTGCCGATGGGACGGTCGCCTGCAATCTCATCAGCATCAGCCCCAAACTGGCAAACTCGACGCCAGGCGCCGGCGGCACGCCCGACCCGCGCGATCCCGATGGCATCTGGGCCAAGCGCCACGAGTCCCGCCGCCTGAACATCCCCGTGCTCCAGCAACTGATCGACGAGCATCAGGAACGTCAACTGAAGTTCGTGGTGCGCGACGAGCGAGACGTGCCAGAGATCGATGCCCTGCTCAACTCTCTCAAAGGCTGGGACGACGCGGACATCTTGCTCATGCCCGAAGGCATCGTGCCACCCTCGGCAGAGCGCAAGGTATGGCTGACGACCCTGTGCATCTCCCGCAACTGGCGATACTGCCCGCGCCTCCACATCGAACTCTTCGGTAACAAGCGAGGTACGTAAGGCACGGCCCGTGCGTTCGCGGGGCCGAAGCACCGAGGCGACCGGTTTCCGAACGGTTCGGCGTCCGTTCCCGCATCCCCCGGTGATCGTGTCGTCGAATCGCTGTGGCGCGGAGTTTGCAAAGAGACTCTCGCGCACGGATCAGGGGCAAACCCCCGGGCCGCCGCCGTCGGACGGAGAAGCCCGTCGGCGCGCATCAGAGTGTGCAGTCGTGCTGGAGTTCCCGGGCCAATCGCCCGGCGTTGAAAGGGGTTCTTCGATGACCAAGATCACTTCACGTCTTCTCGCCCTTCTCGCGGGTGCCGCCTCGGCGCTCGCCTGCCTTTCCGGCAGTGTCCTGGCGCGACAGACAACCAAGCCCGAGAACGGGTCCGCGCCTGCCACGCCGGCGCCAACACCTCTGCCGGCCCCTGCCGCACTCGCCGCATCCGCCATCGCGACCGCCGAACCCGCCCAAGCACAGGACCTCGCTTTCGCGCAAAACCTCTCCCGCGCGTTCCGCAGCGTCGCGAGCACCGCGGGCCCGAGCGTCGTCCACATCACTCAGCTCAACTCGGTCGTTGAGCGTCGCGACTTCCAGGGCCGTGGCCAGGTCCAGATGCGCCCGACGGGGCTGGGCTCGGGCGTCATCTTCAGCGCCGATGGCCTCATCCTCACCAACAACCACGTCATCCAGATCAACAATCGCGCCGCCGAGCAACTGGTCGTCAAACTCGCCAGTGGCAAGGAATACCCCGCGAAGTTGGTCGGGCGCGATCCGAGCACCGACCTTGCCGTCATTCGCATTGACGGCTTCGAAGGAAGTGAACTCCCCGCGGCCAAGTTCGCCGATTCCGACGCTCTCGAGGTCGGTGACTGGGTCGTCGCGATCGGCAGCCCCTTTGGCCTTTCTAACACCGTCACCGCGGGCATCGTGAGCGCCAAGGGCCGCCCGCTCAACGGCAACGAAGAAGGCCGCATCGAGGACTTCATCCAGACCGACGCCGCAATCAATCCCGGCAACAGCGGCGGGCCCCTGCTTAACCTCAATGGTGAGATCGTCGGCATCAACACTGCGATCGCCAGCCGCACGGGTGGCTATGAAGGCATCGGCTTCGCCGTGCCCAGCACGCTCGCGAAGGCCGTCGTGCAGAACATCCTGAAAAACGGCCGCATGGTGCGTGGGTACCTCGGCGTGAACCTCGCCGAAGGCTCACAAGATGGGGTGCTCGTGCAGAGCGTCCTCGACGACGGCCCCGCCGCGAGCGCGGGATTGAAGCCCGGCGACATCATCCGCGCCTTTGAGGGCCGCCGCCTCGATCTCACGCGATTACGTCAGTCGATCGCCGTCACGCCCCCGGGCACGCCCGTGAAGTTGGAGGTGGTGCGCGATGGCAAGCCGATGCAGGTGACGGCGACGCTGGCGGACCTGAATGCTGCCACCTCGGCCATCAATGCGGCAAGGGCATCCGAACTGGGGATGTCCTATGTGGCGGACCTGGGTGCCTATTTCAAGAGTTACACCCGCGACGATGCCAAGAGGGCCAACGCGGCCGTTCGCAGGGAAGGTGGGCGTTACCTCAATCCAACTCCCGCAGGAGTGAGAATCGAGGGCGTGGAGAATGGCAAGCAGGCCGATGTGATTGGATTCAGGGCCGGTGACATTGTGGTTGAGATGGATGGCAAGCCGGTCACGAGCGCGGAGCAGTTAGCCAAGGCCATCGAGAGCAAAAGAGGCGACTCGTACACGATCAAGATCTGGCGAGGGGGGCAGTATTGGACGGGGGAAGTGGGGGAGTGAGTCGCTCGACATTCCTGCATTAACGGCCCGGATTTCCGGGCCTTTTTTCTTGGGGAAACTCGCAGAAGGCCGATTGACAATACGGAATCTATTTGGTACCGTACAAAACCTGATAAGGAAACTCATGGCAAGCGGATCAACCATCGAGTGGACAGAGGCGACGTGGAACCCAGTGGCGGGGTGCACGCCGGTGTCGCCTGGCTGTCTCAACTGCTATGCCGCGCGCATGGCGCTGCGTCTTGAGTGCGTGGGTGAGTCGAGCGGCTGCGACAAGTACATCGGCACGGCCAAGCGTGCACGCGACGGCCGGCCGGTCTTTACCGGCAAGATCAACCTCGATCCTGATTCTCTCGAACTGCCGCTTCGCTGGCGCAAGCCCCGTCGAATCTTCGTGAACTCAATGAGTGATCTTTTTCACAAGGGTGTTCCTGCGGAGTACATCGCCCGCGTGTTCGAGGTCATGCGCGCCTGCCCGCAGCATGATTTTCAGGTCTTGACCAAGCGACCAGAACGAGCGTTCGAAGTTGCCGGCGACTGGGATTGGCCGGACAACGTGTGGATGGGGACGAGCGTCGAGACCGTGATGTACGTCCATCGCATTCACACGCTCCGCGAGATTCCGGCAAAGGTGCGATTCCTTTCCTGCGAGCCATTGCTCGGGCCGATTCCCAAACTCCCGCTCGACGGCATCCACTGGGTCATCGTCGGTGGCGAGAGTGGCCCAGGTGCGCGCCCGATGGAGCAGAAGTGGGTCGAGCAGATTCGCGACCGATGCGTTGGTCAGGGAGTCGCATTCTTCTTCAAGCAGTGGGGGGGAGTGCAGAAGAGCAAGACGGGACGAAAGTTGTCGGGAAGGGTGTGGAACGAGATGCCACGCACGGAGGAACGAGATGGGCCAACTACTATGGCCAGACGCTTGTGCGCGAGTGCAGGTTGACGATGGCCTGGCATTTCGCGATGTCGGCGCATGGTCAGAAGATAAATTGCATGTGTGGCATAAATACATACAGACTACCACCTGGGCGATGGTGGACAAGCCTGCTTGGAAAAGCGGGCTCGTTTACGTCGATCTCTTTTCTGGACCAGGTGTTTGCCGAGTGAAGGGCACATCACGCAGACTTCCCGGTTCTCCGCTTATCGCGGCGCTTGCTCCCAAGCCGTTTAGGCAGATCACGCTCGTGGAAAATGATGCGGTATGCGCGGCAGCATGCGAATCGCGATTAGGTAGTTTCGGATGCGCGAATCGATCAACGGTGTTTCGAGGCGATTGCAATGAGTTGATTGGCAAAGTTGTTTCGACGATTCCAAGGGGTGCGTTGACTTTGGCTTTTGTCGATCCTGAAGCTCTGGATACCGCGTGGGAAACGGTGGAGCAGCTAGCCGGAGCAGGAAGAGTCGATCTGTTGATCCTGTTTGCAGACGCCTACGACGCCGTTAGGAATCTAGATAGGTTTCTCAGCGGTGAAGATTCACGGCTAGCACGAGTTATGGGCGAGAAGAGCAAGTGGCGAGATCGGGTATCGAGCCTTCCCAATTGGGAGGGCAACACTCTTCGAGAGTTTTTCTCTCGCGAGTACACAGAACAGTTGCGAACTCAACTGGGATATCAGGGGTTTGGCACGAAGATCGTCAGAGGACCGATGGGTCCCATGTATCGACTCATCTACGCATCAAAGCATGAACGGGGTGTTGATTTTTGGAACAAGGTCGACGCGGTCGACAAACGCGGGCAGGCTGGGTTGTTTGGCCCTTGAGGCTTGTTTTCTGGAATCCGCTACCCAACCACCCTCTTCCCAAATTCTAGCCCCATCGCCTTCTTCGCCAGGTACAGCGTCTCTTCCGCCACCGCGTTCGCTTTCTTCACGCCCTTTGCAATCACCTCGCGGACGAGATCATCACCCGCACTCGGGCCCGCCTCGATCTTCGCACGCCGCTCGCGCATCGGCGCGAGGAGCGCGTTGATCGCCGCACCGACCTCCGCCTTCACGTGCCCGTCCATCACTTCCTTCCCCTCGGCGTACGAAGCCTTCAGTTCGTTCGCGCGCTCTTCGGGCAGGAAGACCTCGATGTACTGCATTAGCGGGTTGTCCGCCGCGATCGGGCTCGTCGCGGTCGTGCGCCCCGTTACGATCTTGTTCACCTTCTTCTGCACGTCCTTCTCGGAGTCATAGAGAAAGATCGCGTTGTTCAGGCTCTTGCTCATCTTGTTCTTGCCGTCAAGACCGACGAGCCGGCCCACGCGGCCGATCTTCGCGCGCGGGATTGGGAAGACGCCACCCTGCTTGTGGTGGTCCTCGGGCAACACGCGATTGCCCACGCCGCAGTAGAGTTGGTTGAACTTGAGCGCCACATCACGGCACATTTCGATGTGCGCTTCCTGATCCTCGCCCACGGGCACAAGGTCCGGGCGGAACGCGAGAATGTCCGCACACTGCCCCACGGCGTACATCGGGAAGCCAAACGGATACGTGTCGCCCAGCCCCTTGCTGTCGATCTCCGTCTTGAGCGTCGGGTTCCGCATCACCTTGTTGAACGGGATGAGCATCGCAAACAGGAACGTCAGTTCCGCGATCGCGGGGATCTCGCTCTGCAGGACGAACGTCGAGCGATCAGGATCAAGCCCGACCGCGAGCCAATCTTTGATGATTCCCAGCGTGTTCGCGCGGATCTCGGCGGGCTTCTCCGCGAGCGTCGTGAACGCGTGGACGTTTGCGATCAGGAAATAGCAGTCGTACTCGGACTGGAGTTTGAGGCGATTCTCAAGGCTGCCGACATAGTGCCCCAGGTGCAGGCCCGTGCTTGTCGGCGTGTCGCCCGTCAGGATGCGTGGCTTGGTCGTTGGTGTGGTCGTCGACATAGTGGCGGAGTGTACGGCGTGTCCCTCAGAGCCGAGGTGCGCAAGCACCCGGTCTTTGGTGGCCCGCCACTCCGTGGCGGGTTTCAGTTGGCACGTGTGTTTGTGTGGTCAGGTCGATTTTCCGGCGGCTTGCGCCGCTCGGCTCTGTTGAGTGTGTCAACCGCCGGTCTTGGCCTGCCCGCCGCTCGACGACCAAACCATGATCGCCACATTTGAGGCGTTGAACAGCACGTGCATCAAGATCGGCACGCCCACTCGCCCAGAACGCTCGAACGCCACGCCCATTCCGATCGAAAGCACAAAGAGCGTCGGCAGCGCATGCCACGGCACGTTGGGCTTGTCGGGCGTGCCGACGTGCATAAGAGTGAACAGGATCGAAGTCGCGATGATCGCGATCCACGCCCGCTTCGTCGCCGCAAGAAAGCCGGTCTGAAGGAACGCACGGTACAAAAGTTCCTCAACGATGGGCGCCAGGATCACGGCTGCCCCCAGCATCATCCACACCCAGACGTCGCTGGGGTTGTCCCGATACAGGCGCAGCAACTCGTGTGCCGCGTTATCCGGCGCCTTCTGATTGATCTTCGTGTACAGCATCGTCGAGACGACGCTCGTGCCGAGGACAAAGGGCACCGCGATCAAGAACGCCACCAAGCCTCGTCGCAGATCGCCCGCGGCCATCTGCATCCCGGTCCGCTTGTTCTTGTCCGAAGCGACACGCATCAAGACCAGACCCGAGACAATCGCGAAGACAAATCCAGCCATCGTGGTAATCGCCCGAACCTTGTGCTCGTTCTGCTCGCCTTGAAGCGCGATGCGTGCCAGCGATGAGCCCACGATCACGCCCGAGTACACAATGAACGCCGCCGCCACCCACAACCACCACGGAAACGCCCGCACATCGCGCCTGTTCTTCGCCAAACCGTCGGCCCTGACGAGGCCCATGCTCCAGATCGCGATGCTCGCGAGAATGACACCGCCGACCAGTGTCCAGAACATGGGCGATGACGCCAACCCCGCCCCAAGTGTGCTCTGCACTGCGTGGAGTCGGCCAGACTGATCCGAATCCCCGACAGGCTCCATCCCGCCCGCATGCCAGGATTCCTCGGCAAATGCAGGGAGCACCCAACCCGCCCCCGCCGCCACGCCAACAATCCGCGGCTTGGATAAGAGCCCACCCGAACCCGACCCGCTGCCCACGCCAGAGCCAAAGCCCTCGGCGCGCCAGGTGCCGGCGATGTTGCGGGAGATCGTCGAGAACAAGAAGCGCGAGGTCGAAGCCGCCAAGATTCAAATCCCCTTCGCCGAACTCGAAGCGATGGTGGCTCAGGAAGACCCACCCCGTAACTTCTTCGCCGCCGTCACGCGCCACGCGACCAAATCGCACATGGCGGTGATTGCAGAAATCAAACGGAAGAGTCCCTCGGCCGGGTACTTCCGCCCCGACTATGCCGGGGACGCCTTCGATCCCGAAGACATCGCACAACGGTATCACCGGGGCGGGGCCGCCGCGATCTCGTGCGTCACCGACGAAACGCACTTCGATGGCCGTTTGGAGTTCATAAGGCGTATCAAGTCCGTCACTCCCCTCGCGGTGCTCCGCAAGGACTACCTAGTTGACCCCTGGCAGGTCTGGGAAAGCCGGGCCCACGGAGCAGATGCCATCCTCCTGATCGCCGAGTGCCTTCCCGAGGGCACCATGATCGACATGCTGATCCTCGCCCATCGCCTGGGCATGACGACCCTTCTTGAAGTCCACACCGAGGAGAGCCTCCTGCGCGTGCGGCAGTACGCCAGTTTCCCGCATCCGGGCTATGGCATGCTCGGTATCAACAATCGGGACCTGACCACGATGCGTGTGGATGTCGGGCATACCTTGCGACTGCTTCCCCACGTCGCCGATCCATCGATCCTCGTGAGCGAAGCGGGCGTGACCACCTATGCCGATCTGCAGCGGCTGCGCAAGGACGGCGTGCGTATCGCTCTTGTGGGCGAGCACTTGATGAGACAAGAAGATCCCGGTGCGGCTCTCAAGCACCTGCTGACTGGTCGATAGTCGTTGTGGAGTGTTCGAACCACGTTGATCCCGAAAGGCCACCCGTGAGAGAGACCAGTTTCATTCAACTCGCCGTCGTCGTCGCCGCTGGATCGGTGTGCAGTATCGCGCACGCATGGCAGGAGTCCGTCGGGAACGCGATAGCCCAGCCTGTGGGCGCCTCTCCATCCAACGCCCCCGCACCCGCCGCAAGCGATCCACAAGCGGTGCAGATTCTGGAAGCATGCTCGCAGGCGATTCGGCAAGCACGAGCAATCACCTACACCGGGCACTACAAGCCCGTCGGCGGAATGATCGAAGGCGCTCTGGCGCAAAAGCGTGGCTCGGTGAAAATGCTCCGCGTCCCCGCCGAGGGAGCAACCCCAGGCCCCGAAGATCCGTTCGTCGTCCTCGTCTCTGCAATGGACCTCAAGAATCAGGCGCAGATTGACGCCTCTTTCCAGTCCGGTACGATCGAGTGGCTCGACCAGACGGGCAAGAAACTGATGGAGCGTCCCACGCTCGATCCAGCAGTGCGAAACAAGATCACGCAAGGATGCAAGGAACTTCGCCAGGACGAGTTCCTCAAGCCCATCCCGATCGTGCCAACGCTCGACAAAGCAACTGCTCTCATGGGAACGTCAGAAACCGTCGATGGCGTGGAGTGTGACGCCGTCATCATCACTCGCCAGCCCAATCGCACCGAGCGCTGGTACATCGCCTCGACCGATCGCTTTCCCCGCCGCATCGTGACCGTGATGCCAGGTGGCAATGGCGAGATCATACTCGACCTTTCAGGGGTCATCATCGAGTCGTCTGACACGCCTTCTCTCACGCCCGCAATGATGCGTTTGTCGCTGCCGGCAGGCTTCGCAGAAGACCGCCGCACCGCGCCACCACCTGCGCCTCGCAGCACCAACATGGCGAACCCGGCCGCGAATCCAAACCCCAACTCGCAGCCCGGGCACACCGCGTCCAAGCCCGCGCCGATCGCCCCGCCCAAGCCGCCCGAGCCCATCGTCGCGCCGGACTTCGATCTCGTCGTCGGGCGTGGCATCGAGGGTGTCGCCACAGGTTCGCACATCAAACTCGCGGATCTCAAGGGAAGCGTCGTCGTGTTGGACTTCTTCGGGTCCTGGACCCTGGCGGCTCCGAAGTGGCACGCCGATCTCAAGGCGCTTGCCTCTGACAACTCTTCCAAAGGCGTCAAGTTCTTCACCCTGAACGTGCGCGAAAAGTCGGGCGAAAACGCGATCGCGTACATGGAGCGGGAAAAGGTCGGCGCGCCGCTGCTCATGAACGCCGACGCCGTCGCCAAGGCCTATGGCGTGCGCGTGTATCCCGCGACCGTCGTCATCGGCAAGGATGGCAAGATCGTCGAACTCATCCAGGGCTCCCGCAGCGGCGGCGAGTCAAAAGAGAAGGTCCAGAAGGCAATCGAAAAGGCGCTCGGCGAGGGCGAAGCAGCCAAGCCAGCCGAAGAGTCAGTCCCGACGGACAAACCCGCAGACCCGAAGTGATCCAGCGCATCATCGCGCTCACTCCAGCACCAATCCATCCCACGCCAACGTCATCCCTTCGGGCAGCGACTCGTTCACATCAGCATGCTTGAGGTCATGTGCCATGTGCACAAAGTACGTGCTCGTCGCGCCAACCTCTCCCGCGACGTTCACCGCCTCCTCAAGCGTGAAGTGCGTCGGGTGTTTGCGGTGTCGCAGCGCGTCGAGCACGAGCGT
>Ga0209175_10001128_pt1 | contig 13728 bp, 13 predicted proteins | sample JI91814C2DNA_FD_187506 | JGI IMG/M metagenome (GOLD analysis project Ga0209175, IMG submission 187506) | Wastewater effluent complex algal communities from Wisconsin, to seasonally profile nutrient transformation and Carbon sequestration -... | ecosystem: Engineered > WWTP > Effluent > Algae...
CGTAACGGCAATACCAGGTTACTAGCCAAAGGATAATTTTACCAGTGGAATGCTTCCACTTGAATGGTTTACCTACATCTTTGTGTTTTTTGATGATCATTAGATTACAGCTTCCATATAATATGGCCTTTAGCCTAAAATATCGCAAATTCTCGCAACAGTGCCTAATTTGGCGCCTCAGGAATGGACACGAAATTTAAGATATGAATGCCAATTGCTTTGCAAAGCTGCGAATAATCTCCTGCTGATTGCAATTGTTCGGTATATAGCTTGCCCCAGTAATATAGCGCCCTTTTATCATAATCTGCCTCATCAGTAATCTGAACCTCTATGTTAAACTTTTTACCATCAGCCCCTACAGCCTTTATGTCTAAAATTGATAGTTTGTCTTTTCTAAAATTTTTAGCGTTGTATGGGTTCATAAGTGTGATGTCTGATACCTTGTCGGAAGGGGAGACAATGGCGTTAATTAAAGATATAAGCAAATCCTTATTCTCTTCCACACCGAAGATTTTTTTGAAGGCTATATCAACGCGAGGACTAATTTTTTCCATGCTCATCACCTATACTATACACCTAGCTATTTTAACAACGCTTAAAGCCTTTAGCCAGCAATTTTATTAGGCATACGGCTATCTATCCGATCAAAAGACGCAACATAAGTTACCGCAGATTTTAATCGCTATTCACACAAACTATTAGTTTATTTCAAGACTTTCTTCAATATCGGCTTCTTGTCGCTGCGCCTTTGCTTTTTTTCTAACTTTTTTCTTTAGCCTCTGTAAGTTAAATGCCCGCTCAATAGCCCTAACTTCATCCGGCCGTGCTTTAGAAAATCTTTTGTCGTATATGCTCTCTATAAAGTCTGGCAACGGCTCCTTCCAGGGCTTTTGCTTATGGTTATCTAGCCTACCAAATTTGTTTGGTTTTAGCCCCAATTCTCTCGCCATTTGGATTTGTGCTTGCGATAAACGAAATCGCTTGCGAGCATCTACCCAGCCTTGTAATTTTGGTGGAATTGCTTTTTTCTTCATAAATCGTCCGCTGTAAAAGCCGCACTAAGTTATTAGAATTATACCGTTTGATAGAGCACCTCGCAAACACCAGCCATCGGGTATACTGGGAGATCACACTGCCAGTATATCCGATGTGCGCATAATGTTGTTCAAATTAAAAGTTCTCGTGCTAGTAATCCCTGGGGTTCTGATTGGCAGCAAGCTTTGAGCTCTCTAATTGCGGCATAAAAGTGGATCTATAGATGTTATGCTTCCACGTTCAAATAAGGTGGAAATATTAAGTTGTTTCTAACCTACGTTCATTAAAGTAAGCTTGTTATTAGGCGGGGGTATTTTCCATTCCTTAAGTACTTCAATTCAATAACCCCGCCATTTATTTATCTTTGTTATAAAACAGTTAATTATTATGACAAATACAAGACATTTAAATATCTGCGCGCATTTTCCGATCATTTAAGCTCTTTGTCAACAATAAGTCAGGGCTGTCCATGATTAGTTAGTTCCTAAGAATGTAAGTACTTTAGCGGCATCTGCTGATGACCAGGACTATACTTTTCGCATTGTTTTTATTGCAGGTTGATCGCCTTTCACAGCCTTATAAGCTTTGATCATATTAAGCACTAACTTCCTGACAATGGCCATATTTTGTGCTGCGTTTTTAGCTTTGAGGGTGCTTTTATCTCCACTAAAAACAACATCCAATGCGTACTTTCTATGCCTCAGGTTGCCTAGAATAACCTAAATGTTTCTGCACGTCAGCTGCGGAACTAGAAATAAAATATGCAGTTTCAATGCTAATTTTGCCATGGATATCTAGCGGCCTTTCTACACAACATATGCTAGTTAAGCCAAGCCAATGACCTTCTTTTAACCAAGCAATATCATCATGAGTTACTTAAGAGCAAACTGAATTCTGCAACAAACAAAAAATTTCCATAATTTTTTTCGCATTGCTAGGATTTATTAAAATGCAAAATTGTCAACCGTAGTTAAAGATCGCACACAAATTGCAATTAGTTTATTTGATATTAAAATATAATTTAATTAACACCTAATACACTTTTGGAACGCATTTGCAGTTGGGCCCCATTATGCAAATTAATTAGCATAATGGGGCTCCCGGTCGCTTACTGTTGTTAGATTAAAAATGCGGAAGTCGGGAGTGCGACATGCCTCACTATGGTTAAAACACTCGAAAATTCCAGTATTTTCATATTTTATCTAAACTTTCACATTTTTAACTTATTCTTGTTATTTGATTTTTTATAACATTTATCATCTTGCTCGTTATGTTTAACATTTCCTGGCTTAGAAAGCGTCAATGCCCGAGTTATTGTTGCATCTTCATCCAGATCTGCGTTTTCATGCCCATCATCTGGATCATCAAAGGCATCATTTTCTGCACCATCATATGCTACATAATCTTGCGGGTACTCTTTCCGCAAATTTGCTTCATATTTATTCAACTCTACCTCAGTCAATTCAATTGCTGCTAATCTTGTTGTGCTTGGCGTTGCAGTTGATGCGGTGATATTGCTTGGGATAAATGGTAATCTTGGTTTCGGCAATGGCGAGTTATTCCAATCAACCATAGCCATATTTACAGCTTTACATAATTTATCTCTTAGCATTTGACCAAGTGCATTGCCATCTCGTGTTTTCGGGCCGCACTCTAGATGCAAAAACACCCCTCGATCGGTTTTACCGGTATTGGTCGGCCCACCGCCGTTAACTATGCGCGCTTGTATACAGGTATTTGGACAAGGGCTATGTGTAGGAAACCATGCGGCCCCCTGTTTAAACTCCCTGATCGTATACGGCGTACCATCTTTTTGCCCCGGCACAACATGTGAACCAAGCGTAATGTCGTTACACTGCTCCATGGTAAATACATCTGCAAAACTTTTAGCAAGAGTCATGGGAAAACTACGTACTCTATCAGTAAACTGTGAGCTTTTTTGGTTAGTAAGGTACATTAATCTGCCGCCGCTCATGCCATGTGCTTGCAAATAGACTGAATCTACGCCATACATGTTAAATAGTTTCTCATGGATCTTATTGAATAAACAACTATAGCTATGTGCAGCATCTGAAGTTCTACGACGTTTTTGTCCATCGGCATGTGTTCCTTCAGCACTAGCAGGATGCACCGCATTACGAATCATACATTTAGCATTAGTATTTATAAATAAATCACAAGCGACGCGCTGTGCACCATCACGCCCTTCATGTGGATCTTCTAAAACCAAGTTAACTGTAGGCCCAAATCGCCAAAATATCATTACAGGAAAATCTGATTTATTTTTTGCTATATAAATACCAACATTATCAAGCCCAGGATAACGACAAGGAGCCAAGTTTAGCTTCTCTACATATTGATTAATTAATGTTTCATCTTCAGCAGCTAATGCATCAATAAAAGTTTGTGTATCTTTAATTAATACGTCTGTAGGATCTTTATAGTTACCTATTTTTACGCCAACCTGAGCTTGGGTAGCAGCACGCAAAGAAGAGCCGGTTAACTCTCTGTATGAAGATATATCCATAATTTACATCCTTTTAATTTTTAAGATTACTGATAACTATAGCAAATATTTATATTCTGTACTTTATGCAATCTCTGTCGTAACAAAACTAATCATAGTCAGATGGCGCTTCTGCTTTTAAGTTTTTTTGTGATCTACCCCCGATAAAATACTCCACCACAAATTAGAAAATTCTGGCAAAATGAGTTAACTGAACCAAGGAGTTTTGCCATGAAGAAAAGACATATTGAACAACAGGTAGCATAGGCTTTGAAACAAGTGGAAACAGGAACTAGCATAGAAGAGATCACCCGTCATATGGGTGATCACTAGCAACGTTTTACAATTAGAAGAAGCGTTACGGTGGATTAACTGGCATGGAGTTACTCAAGCTGCGACAGCTAGAAGATGAAAATCGACAATTAAAAAAAATTGTTGCCGAATTAAGCCTTGATAAACAAATAATCTTCGCCCCTAGATAACGGACATCATTACCTTCAGAGGGTGGATGCTCAAACTACAAAATTTATCTTTCAAGCATGCCAGCTTGATTGCAAAAATGTCTAAATTCATAGTCATTAAGCTAATATGTTCAAGCGCTTTGCTTGCGCGACAAGGCCCGTAAAAATGCATTTAATGGTAGTTTCATGGGTTATCAGCGATGAATTTTGTGCGATTTTCTCCATGCGTTAGAATGGCGTTTGTCCTACATCAAATATATAATTGCTAACATAAAATATTTCAAGACTATAGACGCAAATAAGAATGTCGTTGGTCTAAAATATATGGTAATAGCAAAATATTTAAGCCCTTAAAAGGAACTGGTCATGACATATAAAAAAATTAATCAGTCAGAATCTAAATTAGAGTATGATATAGAAGAAGCTAGGAAAATTCTTGCGCAGCAAAATAAAAAATTATATGCGCTTGAAATTTGTTTGCAAAAGGAGCAAAGAGAAAAAGCTGACCTGCTAACAGATTATCAACATCTATTAGATCAAATTAAATTGACAAAGAAGTTGAATTTATAACCATAGCTAGCAGCTAAAGCTAGTAAAATCTGTGTTCTATTGCTCACAATACTAATTGTACGTTTCCACATACTATTATTGAAAAGATTTATTAGAATAAATTGCTGCTAGTAACCCATAAAGTTTGAATACAAATCTACAAATACACTTATTAAATAATCAATAATATTACTATCAATCAATTTTTGGAATGATTACAATAACAAAAGTCCTGAAGGTTTCTGGTAATTTCAGAAAAAATTTTTTACCAAGAAATTCTATTGCGCCAGATTGCAAAAACCCATGTAAAAAAGCAGATAAAATAATTATTCCTAGATAATTGCTGTACATAACATACATGTGGCAATCGTAGTTAGTAATTTAGTTGATATAGCCACTCAAATATGGCAGAAATTGCCCGTGCATAATAGCTAAGGCAACCTATTGACAAAATCATAAATTATGAGAGATTATGATTAATATAAATTAGATATTTGATATTCATTTTATCAAAGATGAATACATAGGATAATAAAATTTATATTAAGCAAAAAAATTATCTTTAAACCAAACTAATCAATGATTAAAAATTATGCAAAAAACAAAGCTTTTATCATCATTAACCAAAGAACAAAAAGAAGCCATTGGCTTACTTTCAGTTGGTACATTTTTAGAATATTTTGATCTAATGCTTTATGTGCATATGGCGGTTCTTTTGAACGAATTATTCTTTCCAACATCCGATCCGCACACAGCATCTCTGATAACCGCGTTAGCTTTTTGTTCTACTTTTGTCTTTCGGCCTATAGGAGCTTTGATTTTTGGTTACATCGGGGACAATATTGGACGCAGAACAACAGTAATAATTACAACTTTTATGATGGCTTGCTCTTGTCTTATAATGGCTAATCTTCCAACTTATGAACAAATAGGTATCACTGCAGCTTGGTTAGTTACGCTATGTCGTGTAGCCCAAGGTATGTCTTCTATGGGAGAGATTACTGGAGCGGAGTTATATTTAACAGAAACTATTAAACCACCTATACAGTATCCAGTAGTATCATTGGTTGCTGCTTTTGCGACCATAGGTACAATGGTCGCTTTAGGCGTTGCTTCTTTAGTTACTTCTCAAGGATTTAATTGGCGTTTAGCATTTTGGTTTGGAACTTGTATTGCGCTAGTAGGTACGATTGCTAGAACAGCTTTGAGAGAAACGCCCGAGTTTACTAATGCAAAAAAACAACTAGTTACAGTATTTGAAAATACAGGCATAGATGCATCAAACCATGAGAAAAATTACTTTGTAAAAAATGATATAAAAACATCTGTCGCATATTTTGCAATACAGTGTGCATGGCCAGCTTGTTTTTATGTTGCATACGTTCATTGTGGAAATATACTTATGGATTCATTTGGCTATACTGCTGGAGAGGTAATCCACAATAATTTTTTGGTATCTATAGCACAATTTATTTCTTGTTTGGTGTTGACTTATTTAAGTAGCAGAATACATCCATTAAAAATTAATAAAGTAAGAATATTAATATTCATAGGGTTTACTATTATTTGCCCTTTTTTATTAAATAATATTACGTCAACATTTCAAATGTTTCTTTTACAATCATTCATTGTTACTTTTGCACCAGATAACAGCCCAGCCGCCCCTATTTTTTATAAGCATTTTACGGTGCTTAAACGCTTCACAAATGTTTGTTTTATATATGCCTTATCAAGAGCATTAATGTATGTTGTCGTTTCGTTCGGGCTTATTTATTTAATAAAATATTTTGGTAATATCGGATTATTAGCGATTATGTTGCCCATTACTATTTCGTATCTAATTGGGTTATATCATTTTGAGTTTTTGGAGCATAGAGCTGGTAATTACCCGTACAAAAAACTGAATTTTTCTCTGTTAATGAATAAAAATGTTGCTTAACATGCAAATTTTCATAGCAAAAATTGATTAGCATATTTTTAATATGAGGCATTTCTAAATAAACGCCTCCTCCCGGCGGTGTTGTCTAGAAGAAGGAAGTTGTTCGGTGCTATATTAATCGCCAAATAATTTTTACAATAACTATATTACACCCAGATAGGGATTAGGAGACTAAAACCGCAGTTCTCCGAAATTGCTTCAACTAGAAATGGTTAGAGACTTTATATAACCAAGATACCTTCCTAGTTTAGCAAGTTGCAGTATACAATCAGTCAATCTTTTGGTATTAACTTTATTTTTGCTGCAGTTGCTTAATATTTGAACTTCATGTTCTGTAAATACAAGATTTGATTTTGTTTTCGGATTAGCTCTATTTAACATCGTTATCCATAATATTCGCCGACTAATAATACAAAATATAGATATTAAAGTAGTAATCGCCAAACTAGTATGCATTAAAATACCACAAACCGTATGCAACCTATTTCTGCCTAATAGAGTCTTACCGCTATTAACGATATTGGTTACGCCAATGGCTGCAACATTTTTTCTTTGATATGAAAATTCTGTAGTATCTTGTAGTACAAGTATTGGTCCTTTTATATCTTTAAACCTTTGCTGTGTAGAGTTAAAATGGCTCTGCATAATTTCATCTTCGACCACACGCCATTAGACAAAAATCTATAAGCAGCTTTAGTATTAGCCCAATCTTGGCATGTCAGCGGTATAGGTTTTCCTACTCCTTGCCTAAATTTTCTATCAAAGATCTAAATCTTTTTTTTATACGTTCATCTTTAAATTTGCACGTGCTTAATTCAGTGTCAAACGATGTTTGATCATAGCAACTCATCCAACATCCCTCTAATTAATAACAATCCTGAATGCTATTATTACTAAAGTTGTGGGTAATTGAAAGGATTAAGGGGAGTTTACAAGATGACGTAGTATATTTAAATGCTAAACACGCTAGTAAAACAGCCGCGTAAAAAATGCTTGCAAACTTTTTATTTAATGATATTCTGAAAATCGTAAATCAAATAGATTTACATCACGCTACAAGTTTTCTGAAAACGATTGAGTATAAAAATGCACTATTTGATAATAACTTTATTTTTGATTGGTTGTGGCGCACAGAGAATTAACGTCAACAATGAATTTTATCGACAAAAAGGTTCTTCTGATGCTATGCTTGGATCTTATGGAAAAATTTTAAAGGATGATAGCTATGAATGTGATGGTTTTATTACCAATAAGATTAAAACTGTTATTCGTGCTCAAGAGGAATATACTTTAACCAATAAATCTGATAATTCAGTTGCTGCGCCTATAAATATTAAAAAACTGCAAATAAAAACGGATCTGTCTTCTGCTGCTATTGAAAAGGATGAGCAGAGCTATGTTGCAATTGTTATAGCTCCTGAAAATCCAGACGAACTACAGAGGATATTACTAAACAAAATTATAAATGATAGTGATTTATTTGAAAAAGCAAAAAATCTAAATTTTAGATTTATTTCTGAAGAGGTATCTTCTTTACGTTATTCTACAGTTAAAGCCTTGACTCATGATGATAACGCAAGCATTGAATTTAATGTGGTTGATAAGATCGCTATAAAATCTTATTCTTCTAAACAAGAAAATATAAAACTTGCGAATAAAACCATCATTGGCTATGAATTTAAAAAACTATGTTGGAAAGATGCTAGAGTTATTGATACGGTAGTAGATTTGCCAAATGCAGTGCAAAGTTGTCCAAAAAATAGTAGCGATGTATATCCTGGATGATTATAATGTATAGAAGCTCAAGCCGCCTGTTGAAAAAGTCATTTTAGGATGATATTCTGCGCTGATTTAAATTAATGGATCTAAATAAATGCTAGGAAAGCAAATTGTTACCGAAAGTTTGTTAGAAAATCTTATGCCTAAATATCATTTGCTCATAAAGCTTGATGAAATTATAAATTTTAGTTTTATAAGAAGAATGACAGCAAGTTTATATTGCAAAAACTTTGGGAGGCCATCAATTGATCCACTTACTGTTTTTCGCATGCAATTGGTGGGTTATGTGTTTGGTATTTTTTCTGATCGTCAATTGTGTAAAGAAATACAACTATATATTGCATACAGATGGTTCTGTAGATTTAAATTAACAGATAAAATACCACTTCTTTCATCATTAAGTAGAATTAGAGACCGTTTAGGTGTTGATACTTACAAAAGAATATTTGATGTTTTACTGAGGCAATGGCATAAGGAGGGGCTACTTGGTGGAAATACTTTTTACACTGAGGCAACAATAATTAGCGCTAATGCTTAATAAATTGAATGGTTGTTAGAGATGATATCGATTCGAGTTCCAAGGGTCTAAAAACGTATCAACATCGATATCACGTTTTTTATTTTGATAAAAAACGAATAAAACGCGTATATCCTAGCATTTCTAACCAATGCGCATGTTTATTCCCAGTTAGGATTTCTGTTGGAATTTTGCTAACTCTAGATTCCCTATAGCTTCTGCGAAATGGCGTATGGTTGAAATAAAAGCGCAGCAGGTTTAGGAATGATTGGCTGCACTCTTTGCGATTACTCAAATATGACTTTGTTCTCGCGCTGTTGCGCGAAGATCATTGGCGTCGGCTTCTCGAATTAAGCAGCAGCCTTAACTTTCTCGGAAACAGGCATACCCAATGCTGTCATTTTATTAAGCACAAGGCAAGCAATTTTTGACTCTATTTTTTGAGCGTTAAAGTTTCTACTAAACAATGATTCGCCAATTATTTTCTTATAGCGAAACATCGTGGTTTCAACCAGGGAGCGATAATTATAATCTGAATAATCTTGCCAACGATACTTCCCGTATTTCTCAGCGAATAAAATATTATGATCACGTTTGGTTGGCTCAGTCATATAATTCACGCTAAATAATGCAGAATTAATTTGTGGTGGAATTGCGATAACAACATCATCAACTGCATGTGTCGTAATGGAATTATAAACTTCATTTGTGCTGTAAGCGCCATCAGCAGTAACAGAACTTATCTCTCCTGTGATTTGGTCAAGCAAAGTATCAACTGTAGCCGGGTCACTTTTTAGAGATGTAGTTAATTCTTGCGCAATTATTGCCTGACTATTTCTGTCAATCACAAGATGAAGTTTGCGCCATTCCCGCCGTTTCTTTAAACCATGTTTTTCTTCATGCCAAAGGCCTTGTCCAAATATTTTCAAACCAGTAGAATCAATAATAATGTCAAGATGTTCGTCATTGCTAATATTTGCCAGCTCTGGAAGTTCTAATCTTTTTACGCGTCTGCATACCCTAGAATAATGGGGCACAGCAATGTTGAGATTCATTAATTGCATAATTGATTCTAGCAGGCCTTGCGTTGCTCTATATGGCAAATGGTATACAGTTTTAATGGTAATAGCAGCTTCAATTGCGATGTCAGAATATTTTAATTGACCGCCTTGTAATTTTTGTTTGCGTTTTTTGGGTGTTAGTGCATGACGGGACAAAATATCACTTAGGTTATTTGAGAAACTGATGTTTTGCAAATTAACCCCTCTGTGTTAGCATGAAAATATATCTTAGAGCTGAGCAATAATTATGCCCAAATTACAGCTTTTAACGCCATCCGCGCAGGTCAAATTTGATGATTGTCCTAGTTTAACGGCACAGCAAAGACATGTTTATTTTTCCATTGAAGCAGATATAGCCTCTCATGTAGAAAAAAATCGTGAGCCAACTAATAAAGTCGGTTTCGTTTTACAGCTTGGATATTTTCGAGCAGCTGGTAAATTTTTTGCCAGTGAACTTTTTAAAAAAGCTGATATTAAATTTGTATGTAACGCTCTGGACGTAAAGCTGCAAAAATATGTTTTTGATCCAAGCACATATATACCTAATATTAAGTACATACATAAATCTTATATTCTCAAAAAAACCGGTTGGCAAAAGTTTAGTAAAAAGCATGATGCAGATTTACATACGGAACTGTCATTATATGCCAAACAACAAAGGCATCCTAAAGCACTACTGCCGATCGCAACTAATTATTTAATTAATCACAAGATTGAATTGCCAATGTATTATATATTGGCAGAAATAGTAAGCGATGTTTACAACAAAACTGAAGAGTCGTTGGTAGATGCGGTTGACAAAGCTTTATCACAAAATCAAAAAGCCATTTTAGATGATCTGATTTGGTTCAATCGAAAAAATAGCAAACATTATAAGTATTCAATCTTGGCTAAGACTAAGCAATTTTCCTTTTCTACCAAAGTAGATCATATCAAAGACTCGGTGGAAACATATAAATTATTGAAGACATTTTATATTGAATTTGCTAATTTATATAATAAATTAGAATTATCTGAAAACGCCACTAGTTATTATTCGCAATGGGTTACACGGGCGAAGTTATTTCAATTAAAGCAGTTTAAAAATAGAGCTAAAGCTTATTTGTACCTCTTGGCGCATATAAAACACCAGTACTTTAGACACACGGACTTATATGTTGATATTTTGTTAAAGCTAGTAAGTAACGCCAACAATCGTGTGCGCAAGACGCTTGATAAACATAATGCTCTGATCGCACACAAACAAAAGATGGCCTTAGAAATGCTAACTGTGGCGCACAAGGATTCAGAAAAAGTGTTACATGCGGTTCTGGACGTTGTAGATAACCAGCAATTGGACAGCGATGCCAAAGTTGCTAAAACCCGTAATTTAGTGATGACACAACTAGATAGCAAGGAATACAAGCAAATTGCTGAAGATGATGTTATAAACCTAATGGAAAAATACGCCACAAATAAAGATATAAAAGCCAAACTCTTGAGAGCTATGGGCGCTAGCTTGCAGCGGAAACTAACACCAATAATAAGTATTTTAGGTTTTGATGTTGCAGCGTCTGCGCAAAAATTAAGTAATGCTATTAGCAGTTACGCTCTAGCAGATGGTAAGGTAGAGGAAGAGGTTGATTTAACGTTCATTGGAGAACAGGAAGCAGCGTTGGTTGTAAATGATAAGAAAAAAACCGTGGATGTTTTGGCTTATAAAGCAATATTGTTTAGCAAATCTTTTGCTGCTATTAAGGCAGGCCAGCTTAACTTGCTTCATTCTTATAAATACTTGCAGCTTCGAAGATATTTGCTTGATGAGGCCCGTTGGCAGGAAAAGGCTTTACTACTTCAAAGTTGCGGCTTGAATGAATTTTTAAATATGGAGGAAACTATAGAGCTGCTAAATACAAGGTTGAATGAAAAATATCAGAAAGTAAATCTTGATTACAAGCAAGGTAGAAATAAGTACTTATCTTTTAACAAACAAGGACGGTTTGTTATTGCCACGCCTAAAGCATTAGAGCCAAAGATTAAGAACAGATTAGCGCCAGTATTTAGTGGAGAAGGCATTATACCTATTGCGCGTGTGCTGGATGATATAAATAAAGCTACTAATTTTGTTGATTGCTTTAAGCATCATGCGATCAAGAAAGTTATAATGAAACCAACGCCTGAAACAATTTATGCTGGGGTATTGAGTAAGGGCTGTAATCTTGGGGTCACAAAAATGGCAAATATTTCTAAAGGGATAACCATTGATACATTAAATAACACGGTAACTTGGTTTTTTAGTTTAGAAAACCTACAAAACGCTAACAACTCGGTAATTGAATATATCGACAAATTGCCATTGCCATGTGTTTATCAATTAGCTAAAAATTATAGTCACACCAGTAGCGATGGACAAAAGTTTAATGTTGGGGTTGATTCAATTCTAGCTAATTATTCATTTAAATACTTTGGCCAAGCACAGGGGATATCAGTATATTCGTTTATAGACGATAGACAAACTCTATTTTATAGCACGGTTATTAGTCCTGGCGAGCGAGAAGCGGCTTTTGTGCTTGATGGCCTTTTGGCCAATAGTGTGGTTAACAGTCATATGCATTCTACTGATACACACGGGTATAGTGAGGCAATTTTTGCGATGATGTATCTTTTGGGATTTTCATTTGCACCAAGGATTAAGAAGTTGGGTGCGCAAAAGTTATATTGTATTGACTCTAAGAAAAAATACAGTAAAGATGGTAATGCCATTAAATTTAGTAGCAAGGTTAACCTAAACCTTATTAAATCTAATTGGGATGATATATTACGATTGGCCGCTAGTATTAAAACTAAAACATCCACTGCTTCACAAATATTTAAACGCCTCAATTCTTACACTAAAGAGCCACAATTATATAAAGCACTGAAAGAGTTTGGGCGAATAATTAAAACCATATATATTTTAACTTACCTTGATGATGTTGCGCTGCGTCAGCGTATTGAAAAGCAACTCAATAGAATTGAATCATCTAACAAGTTTGCTAAAGCGGTATTTTTTGCTAACGCCCAAGAATTTCGGGCTGGTTCAACAGAAGAGCAAATGTTAATCGTTGCCTGTAGAGTATTTATTCAAAACTGTATTGTGTTGTGGAACTATTTGTATTTATCTCAAGTATTAGCAGAGCAAAATGATTATGACAGAAAGTTTTTATTACAGGTTATAAAGAAAAGTTCGGTTATCTGTTGGCGACATATTAATTTACATGGCGAATATGATTTTAGGGCGGCGGCTAGTGATCCAAGATTTGGCATGTTTGACTTGGGCAAAATAATAAAGTTGAATGTTTTGTGAAGACGGGGAATTAAATAATGAAAAGGCGTGCTAATTGGTATGGGCTTGATATGCTGCCGCTATATCTAGAAATGAGTCGCGAACAATTAGCTCAAGCACTAGAGCAGTTGCAAGGTTTAGAGGGTTGTCAAGATAAACCATATTTGCTGGATAATAAAATCATTACCCGCGTTATAGACGCGCATAGTGAACAGAATGGAAATGCATGGGTTTTTGTTGAGCAATGCAGTAAATGGCGTAAGCAAGTAGTTAGCCAGCGACAATTAGAGGATATTGCAGAAATAGAGAAGAATGTTGTGCAGATGAAAAAGCGCAATAATCAAATACTCGCCTTAGCCAAACAATTTAAGCATCAAACAATTGAAAAGCTTATGGCTAAAGATGATGTGGAGTTAGCAGTTGATTTTTTGGATAAAATGTTTAAGTAGTTTACGTCATGACTTGCTTAACTGATTGTAAAATAAAGATTTTAAATGTGGTTGCCGGTAGCATTTTGTAAGCCAGCTTTATACCCTAAGTGATATTTTGTCCCGTCATGACTAAACACCCACATTCC
>Ga0209175_10001130_pt1 | contig 13715 bp, 13 predicted proteins | sample JI91814C2DNA_FD_187506 | JGI IMG/M metagenome (GOLD analysis project Ga0209175, IMG submission 187506) | Wastewater effluent complex algal communities from Wisconsin, to seasonally profile nutrient transformation and Carbon sequestration -... | ecosystem: Engineered > WWTP > Effluent > Algae...
ATACATGTGTGTGGGTTCGCTGATAGCGCCATTAATTTCAACAATTTGAAAGTTTTTCCCTTTGGCTAAATCTTCATACGATTGATACATAATATCCATTCTTCCAAAATAAAAACCATTAATTTGACTACAAATTGTATTGAAACTTTCAATCATTTCTTGTGTTATTTCGTAACTAGCATCTACAAATTTTGTGCCACGACAATGATTTCCGTAAGGAACCAAATTTTTGGTCTCTCCTTGTTTTAAAATTGAATTTAGTTTGTTGTTATATTCTTTTTCAAGTGTTTCTATTTGGAAAATATAACGAATATCTTGGTGTAAGAGTTCACGAATGGTGCTTTTTCCGTTTCCTGTTATTATCATGAATTCTTTAGATACTATTCCCGTTATTTTTCCAGGTTGATTCGGTAATTTTACATAAAATAGACCAATTTCATTTTCATAAGGGATTAAGTCTTGTAAGAGAATATTAAAATTTGCCTTTTTAAGATAAGTTAATAATTCTTCTTTTGAATTTATTTTTTTAACTGCTGTTCCTCTTAATCCAATGTCTGGTTTTGCAATTAAAGGAAAATTGATGTTTTTGGAAGTTAATTTTTGTAAAATATCGTCTAAATTTTCATCAGAAGATACCACTATTGTTTTTGGATAATATTTTTGTGGAATTAAATCGTAAATTTCTTTTTTAGATTCCATAAAAAATCCGCCATTTTTAATTGTAGGATTCGAAGCATTGAAATAGAAGAACGATTGTGTGCGAATTACATAATACAAATATTGAAAATAAACTGGAAAATAGAGTACTTGATAAGGCCAATATTCCCAATGCGTAAGTTTGTGAAAAAAGAGTTTAAACTTTGGCATAGCTTTCCATTAAGTCTATATAAGACATTTGTATTTTGTTTTTAGAAACGAGACATTGTGTGATACTAACGGTTTTTAAAAGATTGTTTCGGTTGATTTGTAAGCCAAATTCGGTATTTTCTGATGCTGTATATTGATGAAAATTCAAAATATCTTTTGCAGTCGGATTAGTGTTTTTTAGCAAAAAATTGGTAAACCATTTTGCTCTTTCGGTTCTAATTTTTTTTGAGTATAACGTAGAAGAAGACCAAATATGATTTTCTAAAATAGTTAATTCTTGTTGACTTTTTTCAATTTCATTCCATTGTAATTGAAACAATTTATCGTTCTCAAAAAGCACAATTGTGAAGGGTTCAACTTCTGTTAAATCAATGGTTTTCCAAAGTGCTAAACTGTTAGGCGTACCTGTAATTTCTAAAACGATTAAACCCCTGCTTTTTCGGTAATACGATTTTACAACGTGTTTTTTATTTGCGCCATTTAGTAAAACAACAACTTTGTTTTCGGTGTGTGCTATCCATGTTCCGCCTGCTTTTGAATCTTTTGGAAATGTTATTTTTTGTCCATTTATTGAGTATGATTGAGGCGGAATTGCTTTTTCACGAGCTATTTTTTCATCACGATTAGACGTAATTATACATCCATTTTTTGTTGGAATAAATGTTACTGTGCACATTGTTTTCTGTATTCAAGTGTTGACGGAGCAACTCCAAATGCATCAGAAATAATGATGTGTGGAAAGTTGTATAAAGCAACTTTTATCAAGGCTTGATGGTGAATGCTGTGCTCTAAATTATATAGTAATTCACGAAAATAATTGGTTGGTAACAGTTCTTCGGCACTAAAACAATTGTGAATTAATGACAATTGTTTGTTTTGTTTATCAATAATTGCAAGTTGATTTTCCAAAATAGAAATTGCACAATTAACATTTGATTGAATTTGAATATCACGATTTCGATGGTCGTAATTTATAATTCCTTCTTCATAATTATCCAATAAACAACCCATCAATTCGATAATATGACGCATGTGTTCTCCAATTGAAGCTTGACTTAATGCAGGATTTTTTTTACAGAATTCTTCATTTGAAAGTTGACGAAGTAATTCAATGTTATCTTTTATATTATCTTTTAAAAAACGTATGAGCATAGATTTAGTTAGTTGCTGGAACAAATTTTATAGATACTGAATTAGTGCAAAAACGTTGACCAGTTGTTTCTTTTGGACCATCGTCAAAAACATGCCCTAAATGTCCTTCACATTTAGCACACATTACTTCAGTTCTAACCATTCCAAAACTTAAATCTTTTTTATAAATTACAGCGCCTTTTATTGCTTGATCAAATGAGGGCCAACCACAGTGAGAGTCAAATTTTGTGTCTGAAGTAAACAAATCGTTTTCACAAGCGGCACAAACATATTTTCCTTTTTCAAAATGATCATAATATTTTCCAGTGAAAGCGCGTTCCGTTCCTTTATTTCTCAATACTTCATATTCTACTTCGGAAAGTTGGGCTTTCCATTCGGCATCGGTTTTTTTAACAGTTGTACTCATAGTGCTTGATTTTTCCGAGGTTTCGGATTTGTTTTGTGATTGACAGGATTGAAGCGTACATACGAATAGTATTAAAATTAAATTCTTCATAGCTAACATTTTTTCAAATTTAAGTTTTATAATGCAAATAAAATGTTAACAATGTTACAAAGTATTTGAATTATGTATTAATTTCTAAATCTTTAATATAATCTTCATTTTCATAAAAAAAACGTTCAAAAGCATCCATTTTTTCATTAAAAAAGTCAAAAACTGTATTCCATGTATTTTTGTTATTGATGCTAATTCCTGTTTTTTCAACCCAAATTCTACTAATTACTTTTCCGTTTTCTAAATAAAAATTACGTTCAAAAATAGCATCTTCTAAATAATCTTCTAAAAGAATATTTTTCAATGATTCTATCTTTTCATAATATATTATACGTTTATTTTCATCTTTTGGTTCTATATCTAATGAAACTTGTGCTTTTTTATTATCTACATAAAACTTAAAAGTAACATCCTTGATTTTTGTATTGTATAACAACCATTTACGAGGATATTCTGCAGCAAATGCAATCCAAAATTCTTTTTTTATCCGAAGGGCTTCTTCTTTGCTAAACATATTTTTATGAAAAGTTATTTTATCTAAAAATTTAATTATCTTTAAGATTACTAAATTGAGTTGGTATGTTATTTAATGATTTTATAAAATATATTCCAAAGATAGAAAAAGAAAAATTGCTTTCCACCGATGCTCATGCAAAAATGGCACCTCTTGAACGTATTTCCTATTTGAAAGAAGAAAATTACATAGATAAAAATCCCAGAAAGGCAGCAGTTTTGATGCTATTTTATCCTAAAAATGAAATTACACATTTAGCATTAATCGTCCGAAATTCTTATCCTGGTGTTCATTCTTCACAAATTGGATTTCCTGGTGGAAAAGTTGAAGAATCAGATTTTAACTTGGAAGAAACGGCACTTAGAGAAACCCATGAAGAAGTTGGAATTCATCCTGATAAAATAAAAATCATCAAAACGTTTAGCGAAATTTATATTCCGCCAAGTAATTTTTTAGTGGCTCCTTTTATGGGAATATCAAACGAAGAATTAGCTTTTGTTCCTGATTTAAATGAAGTTAAACGAGTTTTAGAATTTTCAATTGTTGATTTTTTAGATGAAAACACCATCACTAAAGTTAAAATGTCAACATCATACGCTACAGATATTGAAGTTCCTGCTTTTTTAGTAGATAAATATGTAGTTTGGGGCGCTACAGCCATGATGATGAGTGAATTAAAGGAAACTATTAAAAGTGCTTTGCATTAAATCTATGAGGAGTTATCATTTCAATTTGTGATTTTATCCTTTTTTTCTTTTTAAAATAACTGATTTTACTACATTTGCTTTCATATTTTACTAATAAAGTTTCGTATTATGGGATTATTTAAGAGAAATCCTTTTGGACATATATTATTTTTAAAAACGTGGTTAATTCGTATCGCTGGAATAATTACGCATCAACGGTACAGAAGTTTTAACGAGTTGCATATTGAAGGTTCAGAAATTATAAGAGGTTTGCCCGATACAAATGTGTTGTTTATTTCTAATCATCAAACCTATTTTGCAGATGTTGTAGCAATGTTTCATGTTTTTAATGCAAGTTTAAAAGGAAGAGAAAATAACATAAAGAATGTTATGTATTTGTGGAATCCGAAGCTAAACTTGTATTATGTTGCCGCTAAAGAAACTATGCAAGAGGGTATTTTACCTAGAATCTTGGCTTATGCAGGTGCAATTACTGTTGAACGGACTTGGAGAGCAAAAGGAAAAGATGTTTCCGAAAAAAAAGCGGTTAATCCGAACGATACTGAAAATATCAAGATTGCATTACAAGATGGTTGGGTAATTACTTTCCCACAGGGAACAACTCGTTCATTTAAGCCTGTTAGAAAAGGTACGGCGCATATTATTTTGCAACATAAACCTATTGTTGTTCCAATAGTTATTGATGGATTTCGACGTTCTTTTGATAAGAGGGGCTTACGAATTAAAAAGAAAGGAATTTTGCAATCATTCGTAATTAAAGAACCCTTGAAAATTGATTATGAAAATGCTACATTAGACGAAGTTGTTGAAATGATTGAATATGCAATTGAACAACATTCATCCCTTTTAAAAGTAATTCCGGTAGAAGAATTAGACGAAAAAGCAAGATTAGACAAGGAAAGAGTTTGGAAGTATTAATAAACATTGACGTTTTTCTTGCCTAAAAATTTAATTTGCGCCCTACCAAAATAGGTTTTTCCATTATATTACATCAAATTATCAAAATAATTTTTTTAAGTATGTATGATTCTAATAGATTCAAATATTCCTCTAAATATTTTTTGTCAATTAGATTGAGTATAGAAACACATAAAATCAATATAATAAATGATTCTATATGACTTCTTTTTTTAAAGGAATTTTAAAAAATCACATTTTAAATTGTTTTTTGAAAGTCAATTTTGTCTAACATCTTGTCCATAAAATTTATGCCACAGCATGTCTTAATATCTTTATTGATAAAAGAAAATTAAATTTCAAAATGCATCCTTTCTAAAGTTACCCAGTCAAAGTTTAACCATTTAACAAAAAGCCTCTCTTTTCTACAGTGTAATTTGAGTTAAATTATTGAATACACATCAAGGAGAGTTCATTCCTATCCCCATTAAAGATATTTATATCCACTGTCCCCTTGACACCTTTTATTTGAGCTTTTTCTGTGAATTGCCAAAACTGCCAATCCGATTCTAAATCGTTTCTCCAAAAATTATAATTAGCAATCCAAAGCGGATATTCTGAAAATTCTTCTTTTAAAAAATCTGTGTAATACCTTTCGCCAGAATAAATGATGGGTTTTACTTTGTAATACTTTTCAATTTTGACTAACCATCTTCGCAATCCAACCTTTAGCTTTTTAATTGATTGTGATTTGGGTAATTTTTCAATGTCTAAAACAGGAGGCAAATCACCTTTTTCTAATTTTACGTTTTTGATGAAATTTTCAGCTTGTTCTAACGAGTTTTCATTGGGACGATAATAATGATAAGCTCCTCGAATCAGTTGACGATCTTTTGCTTCTTTCCAATTTTCTTTAAATTTGGAATCAATTTTATCTTTTCCAGCACTAGAACGAATAAAAACAAACGATAATTCAAACGATTCTTTGATGTGATAGGTTTGCTCCCAATCAATTGTGCTTTGGTATTCAGAAACATCAAAGCCAATGGCTTTATCATAGTGTTTGTGCAAAACTTCATAAATTCTAAAATCGGTTAATTTGCGATCATCATCAGACAATTTATGAGTATATTTTTCGGTTTTAAATCCTAAATAATATAAAAATCCATTTCTAAATTTATAAATTCCAGCAAATACAAAAAAAATAAATACTAATACAAAAAACCTAATAGCCCATTTGTTTTTTGAATAGGATTTTTGTTTAATGGGGTATTTTTTTCTATAACATTTGGGAGCCATTATGCTTTAGCAATCATTTTACTACTAATTACAGAAATTAATACATAACTAATAATAATCAACGGAATGGCAACGAATCCTAAAATCGAAAAAGAAAGCAATGTTCCAAATAAAAACATAATTTGCATTTTATATTTTGCCCAGGTAAATTCTTTTATTTTTAATGAAAACAATGGAATTTCTGCATTTAATAAATAAGCACTTAAAATGGTTATTATTAATAAAAAAAATGGGTTTTTGATTAACATTCCTAACCATTCTTCTTCATAAGAAAATCTAATCATTGGAAGACTCATAATTAGCAATGCATTTGCAGGTGTTGGTAATCCAATAAAAGAATCTGTTTGACGGGTATCAATATTAAATTTTGCCAAACGATAAGCTGAAGCTAATGTGATAATAAACCCTAAATAAGGTACAAATAACATATACCAAGTTTCTTCAGTTAAAAAATACGGTGATAATTCATATTTAGTTTGAATATTATCAATTAACTTAAATACCATTAAACCAGGTACAACTCCACAAGTTACCATATCTGCTAGTGAATCTAATTGCAAACCTAACTCACCAGAAACATTATACTTACGAGCAAAAAAGCCATCCCAGAAATCAAAGAAAATACCTAAACAAACAAACCAAAAAGCTTCTGCTTCTTGTTCACGAAATATTGCAATAATAGCCAATAAGCCACATGCTAAGTTTAGCAAAGTGATAAAATTGGGAATATTTTTGTTAATTTGCATACAAATACATTTAATAATGGTCAAAAAAAAACAACGTTACAAATTTACAACAAATGTAATACAATAAGTTAATACTTTTTGAGTTTAGTATTTGAGAAATTTATTCCATCTTTGTAAATAAATTGGCATTGAAAAAGATTTTTTTAATTCTATTGGTTGGATTAACTGCCCATAACTATGCTCAAAATGTTCGAAAATACTCGAATGAGTTTATGAATATTGGGGTGGATGCTGCTGCATTGGGAATGTCTAATGCCGTAGTTTCACATACGAGTGATGTTAATTCGGGTTATTGGAATCCCGCAGGTTTATTAAAATTAGAAGATAAACAATTTTCGTTTATGCATGCAAGTTATTTTGCGAATATTGCCCAATATGATTATGTTGCTTTTGCAATGCCCATCGATAACCAGAGTGCAATTGGAATTTCATTAATCCGTTTTGGAGTAGATGATATTTTAAATACCACACAACTCATTGACAGCGATGGAAATATAGATTACAACAGAATTTCACTTTTTTCTGCCGCAGATTATGCTTTTACCGTCTCGTATGCAAGAAGCTTACCCGTTGAAGGGTTAAATTATGGTGTTAATGCAAAAGTAATTCGCAGAGTAATAGGAAAATTTGCAAATTCATGGGGGTTTGGATTAGATTTAGGAATCCAATATATTAGCGAAGACGAAGATTGGAAATTTGGCTTGATGATTAGAGAAATTACAACTACATACAATACATGGACAATAGACGAAGCTAAATACAAAGAAATTGCAGTTGCAGTGCCTACTGAAAATCAAGAATTACCAGAAACCAGTGAAATTACATTACCAAGGGCGCAACTGGGTCTGTCTAAAAAATGGATTATTCGATATGATTATAGCTTTGTAGCTGCAGCTAATTTAAACATGCAATTTACTAGAACTAATGATATTATTTCAACAAATGCGATAAGTATCGACCCTGCGCTTGGGTTTGAATTTGGTTATATCAATTTAGTCTATTTGCGCTGTGGCGTTGGTAATTTTCAACAAATCACACAAATAGACAATTCAAAAAAGCTTAGTTTTCAACCCAATATTGGAATAGGATTTAAGTACAAAGGAATTTACGTTGATTATGCACTTACCGACCTTGGTAATCAAAGTGCCGCATTGTATTCGAATATTTTTTCGATAAAAGTAGATTGGGAATTGTTTAGATGATTGAAGTAAGTTGATGGATGTTATATTTTTTTATGGTTATAGAGGTACAACCATCAAGAAGTAATTACAGGTTTAAGAACAAATAATAAAAGAAAAAAAGAATTTTTAGATCAAATAAAAAGAGAAGAAATCTTTCATCCATCCAGCGGAATTTTATTAAAACACACACATATATTTTATCAATCCTTCGATTATCTAGAAGGTAAACTCATAGTTATTTACAATCCAGAAATGGAAAATGTAAAGATGGAAAAGTCACTAAAAAATTCCAATTCAAAGAGCAATGAAAATGTAAGCTAGATTCAACTAGCATTATCGAATAAATTAGGAAAAGCGTTATTTTGAAGAAAAAATACATTATTTTTGTTTCCTTTGCAACAAATAGAGTTTTCTCAGTTTGAAAATTATAAACAAACCACTGAAAATTTAGAGGAACGATTGATTTATGATGGTTATCCCGAGTTGACGCATCACAAATCGTGGTACGAAAAAAAGGATTATTTAAAGGAAATCGTTAATTCATATTTATTGAAAGATATTTTAATTTTTGATGGAATTAAAATTCGGATAAAATTTATGATTTACTTCGTTTGATTGCGTTTCAAGTGGGAAAAGAAGTTGCGTTACAAGAGTTGGGAAATCAATTAAATATGTCAAAAAACACAGTGGAACGTTATTTAGATTTTGCTTTCAAAGTGTTCATTATATTTAAAATTGAAGGTTTTTCGAGAAATCTTCATAAAGAAATTACAAAATCTTCTCGTTGGTATTTTTACGATAACGGAATTAGAAATGCTATTATTAACAATTTTAATACCTTACAAAACCGAACAGATGTTGGTGATTTATGGGAAAATTATTTAGCTTCGGAACTTATGAAAAAACAAGAATATCATAAAATGTTAAACAAAATTATTTTTGGAGAACCTATGACCCGCAAGAATTAGATTGGTTATAAACAGAAGCCGAAGCAATTGCAGGATACGTATAGAAATGGAATGAATAAAAAAAATAAAAAAATCCTACAGCTTTTTCAAAAGTGTACCTAGAAGCAACTTTTGAAGTGATTAACAAAAAAATATATAGAATTTATTACATAATGACTCACATTCAATTCATTCAAAACCAAACCAACATTGCTCCAAAAAGCATTGAAGCTACTATAAAACTACTTTCAGAAGATTGTACAATTCCGTTTATTTCACGTTATCGAAAAGACCAAACCGACAATTTAGATGAAGTGCAAATTGAAGCCATTTCTAAATTAAACAAACAATTTGACGAAATCATCAAACGAAAACAGAGTATTCTAAAATCGATTGAAGAGCAAAAAGCGCTTTCGCCTGAATTGAAATCAAAAATTGAAAATAGTTTCGATTTACAAGAATTAGAAGATTTCTATTTACCCTACAAAAAGAAGAAAAAAACCAAAGCCGATGTCGCTCGTGAAAACGGATTAGAACCATTGGCAAAAATCATCATGAGCCAAAAAAATGATGACATTGAGTTTTTAGCCTCCAACTATTTGAATGCAAACGTAAAAAATGAAGACGAAGCTCTACAAGGTGCGCGTGATATCATTGCCGAATGGATTAACGAAAACATCTTTATACGTAAAAATTTACGACGCTTGTTCCAACGAAAAGCAATAATTACTACTAAAGCAATAAAAACGAACCCTGTCAGAGTTCAAAATTCTGACAGGGCTGGGGAAGATAATAGTAAAAAATACGAACAATATTTCGATTGGACAGAACCTATTTCAAAAACGCCATCACATCGTTTATTAGCAATGTTGCGAGCTGAAACTGAAGGTTTTGTAAAATTGAATGTTGTTATCGAAAATGAAGAAGCTTTAGATTTTATCGAAGAAAATATCATCAAAAATAAAAATTCTGATGCTACCGAACATTTAGAACTAGCGATTAAAGACAGTTACAAACGTTTGTTAGAACCTGCTATTTCAAACGAAACGTTACAAGAAGCCAAGGCAAAAGCAGACATCAAAGCGATTGATGTATTTTCGGAAAATTTACGCCAATTGTTATTAGCACCACCTTTAGGAGAAAAACGAATCTTAGCCATTGACCCAGGATATAGAACAGGTTGTAAGGTGGTTTGCTTGGATGAAAAAGGAGATTTGTTAAACAACGAAACTATTTATCCACACGCACCACAAAATGATACTGCTATGGCGATGAAAAAAATCCGTTCGATGGTCAATGCTTATAATATTGAGGCGATTTCTATTGGAAATGGAACCGCATCTCGTGAAACGGAATTTTTCATTAAAAAAATCGCTTTTGATAAACCAGTTCAAGTTTTTGTAGTTTCCGAAGCGGGTGCATCGGTATATTCTGCAAGTAAAATTGCACGAGAAGAATTCTCAAATTATGATGTTACCGTTCGTGGTTCGGTTTCTATAGGAAGACGCCTTTCTGATCCATTGGCTGAATTGGTAAAAATTGATCCAAAATCTATTGGAGTTGGACAATATCAACACGATGTAGATCAAAGTAAATTGCAATCGGCTTTAGATAGTACGGTGATGAGTTGCGTAAATTCAGTAGGGATTAACATCAACACCGCAAGTAAATCGTTGTTGAGTTATGTTTCTGGAATTGGCGAAAAAATGGCTGAAAATATTGTTGCTTATCGTTCAGAAAATGGCCCTTTTGAGGACAGAAAACAACTGAAAAAAGTACCACGATTAGGAGAAAAAGCGTATCAACAAGCCGCTGCTTTCATTAGAATTCGCGATGGAAAAAATCCGTTGGATAACTCGGCAGTGCATCCAGAATCTTATCCTATTGTGGAAAAAATGGCAAAAGATTTAGGCATTAAAACCACTGAGTTAATTGCTAATAAAGAAAAAATCGCCCAATTAAAACCAGAAAATTACATCACATCCGAAATCGGAATTTTAACGTTGAATGATATTTTAAAAGAGTTAGAAAAACCAGGTTTAGACCCAAGAAAAGCAGCAAAAATTTTCGAATTTGACCCGAATGTAAAAACCATAAAAGATTTACGAACAGGCATGATTTTACCAGGAATTGTAAATAATATTACTGCTTTTGGATGTTTCGTAGATTTAGGAATCAAAGAAAGTGGCTTGGTTCACATTTCGCAACTAAAAGAAGGTTATGTTTCAGATGTAAACGAAGTGGTAAAAATGCACCAACATGTGCAAGTAAAAGTAGTTGAGGTGGATGAAGAAAGGAAAAGGGTGCAGTTGACAATGATTACATAAAAACATTTATCTATTTAATTATGAATCAAGAAATAACCATAAAATGACTTTTAATCACGACTTTTTTGGAGGTTTATAAAGATTCTTTTGGGGAAAAAACTAATCATATCTTTTGCAAAAAGTTGCATTATAAATAAGTTACTGAAAATGTTTGTTTGCAAAAAAAAATATAAAAAGTCGTAGATTAAAAAATTTTAACAGATTTTTCAATAATAATAAAACCGTGACAAAATTAAATTTTGTTAGCTTAAAATAAACAAATGCAAATTATAGATTAGAAACGAATAAAGAAGTAACTTTAAATAAAAGATGTCTTGATTTAGTAACATTTTCATCTGGGTAAACTCAATTATTTTAAAAATTTAATACTATGATTTCAATAATTAAATTATATTAGAAAATTTATATTTTAAATAAAAACCATAGAAGGTTTTGAAACCATGTGGAATAGAAAAACAAAAATCCGTAACTTTACCCTTCAAAACATACACACAATGGACTTTTTATATCAAGACCCGTATCCAATTTTAAAAGACGATACACACTACAAAAAATTAACTTCTAATTACGTAAAAGTAGAGCAACTTGGCGATAGAGAAATCTTAGTGGTTGACCCAAAAGGATTAGAATTATTAGCACAAGAAGCTATGGACGACGTTTCATTTATGTTGCGTTCGGCTCATTTACAAAAACTGCGACACATTATCGAAGATCCAGAAGCAACAGACAATGATCGTTTTGTGGCTTATAATTTATTACAAAATGCTGCTGTTGCAGTAGAAGGTCAATTACCTTCTTGCCAAGATACAGGAACCGCAATTGTGGTTGCTAAAAAAGGTGAAAACGTATACACAGGGGTTGATGATGGCGAATGGTTATCCAAAGGAATTTACAATACGTACCAAAATAAAAATCTTCGTTACTCGCAAATTGTTCCGATTTCGATGTTTGAAGAAAAAAACTCAGGTTCAAATCTTCCAGCTCAAATTGATATTTATGCGAAAAAAGGAAATTCGTATGAGTTCTTATTTTTAACAAAAGGTGGTGGTTCGGCAAACAAAACCTTCTTATATCAAAAAACAAAATCGTTATTGAATGAAAAATCGTTAGACGAATTTGTTCGTGAGCGTATTATGGATTTAGGAACTGCGGCTTGTCCTCCGTATCATTTGGCTATCGTTATCGGCGGAACATCTGCAGAAGCAAATTTAGCAGCCGTAAAAAAAGCATCAGCAGGATATTATGACAATCTTCCCACTTCTGGAAACATGTCAGGTCAAGCATTTCGCGATTTAGAATGGGAAAAAAGAGTACAAATTATTTGTCAAGAAAGTCAAATTGGAGCACAATTTGGTGGAAAATATTTAACACATGATGTTCGTATCATTCGTTTACCACGTCATGCTGCTTCTTGTCCGGTGGGAATGGGAGTTTCTTGTTCGGCAGATAGAAATATCAAAGGAAAAATCACGGAAGATGGAATTTTCTTAGAACAATTAGAAACCAATCCAGCGCAATTTTTACCTGAAACAGCACCTCATTTAGAGCCAGCGGTAGAAATTGATTTGAACAAACCAATGCCAGAAATTTTAGCAGAATTATCGAAATATCCCATCAAAACTCGATTGAAATTAAACGGAACTTTGATTGTAGCACGTGATATTGCGCATGCAAAAATCAAAGAATTATTAGACGATGGAAAACCAATGCCAGAGTATTTCAAAAATCATCCTGTATATTATGCAGGTCCAGCAAAAACTCCAGACGGAATGCCATCAGGAAGTTTTGGACCAACCACAGCAGGAAGAATGGATGTTTATGTAGATGAATTCCAAGCCGCTGGCGGAAGCATGATTATGCTGGCTAAAGGAAATCGTAGCAAAGATGTAATGAATGCTTGTAAGAAATACGGCGGATTCTATTTAGGTTCGATTGGTGGTCCTGCTGCCATTTTAGCCAAAGAAAACATCTTATCAGTAGAAGTAGTAGATTTTGAAGAATTAGGCATGGAAGCCGTTCGTAAAATAACAGTGAAAGATTTCCCTGCTTTTATTATTACTGATGATAAAGGAAATGATTTTTTTATGAATTTGTAATTAACCACAAAGACGCAAAGTTTTACGCAAAGTGCGCAAAAAAAACCTGCTAGTTTAATTACTTGCAGGTTTTTTATTTAGAATATATTTCAAAATAAATTATTGTAAATACTCCCAAAAATTATCTTTATTAACCACTAAGGTTTCTTTAGGATGGTATTTTTCAGTGAATGATTTGGTAAAATTTACTTTTTTATTTGGATTGTATTTAATTTCATAGGCTGAAATTTCTCCTTCGTTTATTTCAATAAAATCAATTTCTGCCTGTTGTGTGTTTCTCCAATAATGTGTTTTACCATAAAACCCTTTGTAGTTAAGTTGTTTCATTTTTTCACTAATAAAAAAATTTTCAAATAAAGCCCCTACATCTTGTCTGCTCTGCAACGGATTAAATTGTCCAATAATAGCATTTCGTATTCCGTTATCATAAAAATAGATTTTCGGTTTTGCTGTAATTTCATTTCTTTGATTGGTTGAAAATGGATG
>Ga0209175_10001131_pt1 | contig 13712 bp, 16 predicted proteins | sample JI91814C2DNA_FD_187506 | JGI IMG/M metagenome (GOLD analysis project Ga0209175, IMG submission 187506) | Wastewater effluent complex algal communities from Wisconsin, to seasonally profile nutrient transformation and Carbon sequestration -... | ecosystem: Engineered > WWTP > Effluent > Algae...
GGTCGAGGGCGTCAGCCAACTGCTGACTCAGCACTTCCCTCTGGCACCGGGCCAGATCAACCCGAACGAACTGGCCGATGCCGTCGTGCGCCTGTAGGCAATTGCGCCGATTCAGCGCCCCTTGATCGGCTTCAAGCTGCCACTGAAGCTTTCCGTCAGGGGCTTGCTGCCCAGAGCGGGAAACTTGAGTTTGGCTTGTGGCACGCGCACATCGGGCAGATGGTCGAGCAGATGCCGGATCAGGGTCAAGCGGCCCAAGCGCTGGTCATTGAAATCCACCAGGGTCCAGGGCGCGCATTTCTTGTGCGTCGCCTTGAGCATGCGTTCGCGAGCCAGGCCGTAGTCGGCGTAGCGGGCGCGCGCTTCCAGGTCGATCGGCGAGAGCTTCCAGCGTTTCAGCGGATCACCCAGACGCTCGGCAAAGCGCTGCTCCTGCTGGGCCTGATCGACGCACAACCAGTACTTGAACAAAAGAACGCCGTCGTCCACCAGCATTCGTTCGAACACTGGCGCCTGCTTCAGGAAGGCCTCGGTCTGAGCTGGCGTGCAGAAACCCATGACGGTCTCGACGCCCGCGCGGTTGTACCAGCTGCGGTCGAACAAGGCGATTTCGCCCGCGGCCGGCAGATGCGGCACATAGCGCTGGAAGTACCACTGTCCGAGCTCGCGCTCGCTGGGCTTACCCAGGGCGACGGTGTGGCACTGGCGCGGATTCAGCGTTTCCGAAATGGCCGCAATCGTGCCGCCTTTGCCGGCCGTGTCCCGGCCTTCGACCAGCACGACCAGGCGTTTGCCGGTGTGCTGCAACCACTGAGCCATGGCGTTGAGCTCCAGCTGCATGGGCGCCATGCGCTCCAGGTACTCGGACTTGCTGAGCTTGCTGCCATTGCCGTTGGCAACACCGGACTTGGGTTTCTTGCTGGCCATCGTCGCTCCCGATCTGAAGCGAAGCAGCATACGACCAAAGCGATCAGGCCAGCAGCAGCGTCTGCATGCCCACCCAGCTCTCGCCCGGCGCCAGCTGCACCGGCTGGCGGATCTGGGCTGCCTCGATGCACAGCATCTGCTGGTAGCCCTCGGCCGGCATATCGGCCAAGGCCGCGCACTTCTCGGCGCCCGGGTTCCAAACCACCGTGTCTTCGAAGCCTTGCTGGCGAATCAGCAGTTGGCGGTTGCGGTTGATCAGCTGTTCCTTGAGGACCAAGTCTTGCTTGAGCCCATGGTAGATGCGGTCCAGATCACCGCCCGGCAGCAGCAGCTCGACGCGCTGACGCTTGAGTTCGCCACCGGCGGCGCTGTCCTCATACTGCAGGCCGCTCAGGCCCTCGACGCTGCTGGAGTCCAGATCGTTCAGGCGCAGATAGGTGTGCAGGGCGCTGGTGAAATCGAAGCTGGATTCGCCGGTGTTTTCGCAGGCCAGCTCGATCTGCAGCTCGCGGCCGCTGATGCGAACGCTGAGCTCCAATTCAAACGGGTGAGGCCAGAACATGCGGCTGGCGGCATCGTCGCTCAGACGCAGCACGGCCAGGGCATCGTCGGCGCCCTGCTCGGCCGACACCAACTGCCAGGGCTTGCTGCGGGCAAAGCCATGGCGCTTGAGCGGACCGCGGGTGGAGAACTGCGGAAAGATCACCGGCACGCCGCCGCGGATCGCCTCGCCGTTGGCATAGGCGGTCTTGGGCGATACGTAGAGCTGTTCCTCGCCGCCGGCCGGCACCCAGGACAGAAGGTGAGCGCCATGCAGCAGGACGGTCGCACGAGCGCCGTCGGGCGACAGCAGTTCAATCGCATCGAGGCCCTGGTGGCGGGTGATGGCAATGGACTTGGGCGTGGCGGCGGTCATGGCAAGGCTCTCGGCGATGAAGGGGTTGTTCTTGAGGATTTCAAAAGGACAACGCCCGCCTGACTTGCGTCGGCGGGCGCTGGGTTCAGAGCCAGAAAAGCGGAGCTTCCCGACCCTGGAACTTGCGAATTACTTCTGACGGAACTTGCGCAGCGCCGCGATCTGAGCCGCCATGGCGGCGAATTCGCTTTGCGCGGCGGCAAAGTCGATATCGCTCTTGGCGTTCTTCATCGCTTCTTCGGCCAACTTCTTGGCTTCCGTGGCTTTGGCTTCGTCCAGGTCCTTGCCGCGGATGGCGGTGTCGGCCAGCACGGTCACCGTGCCCGGCTGCACTTCCAGAATGCCACCGGCGACGAAGACGAACTCTTCGCTGCCGTCGGCCTTCTCGATGCGCACGGCACCCGGCTTGATGCGGGTGATCAGCGGCGTGTGCTTGGGCAAGATGCCCAGCTCGCCGCCTTCACCCGGCAGCGCGACGAACTTGGCTTCGCCGGAAAAGATCTGCTCTTCGGCGGAGACCACGTCAACATGAATGGTTGCCATGATTTGTATCGTCCTTAGCGTTGAAAAAGAGAGTTAGCAGGAGCTGCCGCCGAAGGCTTGAGGCCGGCGGCGGCGAGGTTCCATCAACCCAGCTTCTTCGCCTTTTCGAACGCTTCGTCGATGGTGCCAACCATGTAGAACGCTTGTTCCGGCAGGTGGTCGCATTCGCCAGCCACGATCATCTTGAAACCACGGATGGTTTCCTTCAGCGGCACGTACTTGCCGGGCGAGCCGGTGAACACTTCGGCCACGTGGAACGGCTGCGACAGGAAACGCTGGATCTTGCGAGCGCGGGACACGGCCAGCTTGTCTTCAGGAGACAGCTCGTCCATACCCAGAATCGCGATGATGTCGCGCAGTTCCTTGTAGCGCTGCAGCACTTGCTGAACGCCGCGGGCGGTCAGGTAATGCTCTTCGCCGACCACGTTCGGGTCCAGCTGACGCGAGGTCGAGTCCAGCGGGTCCACGGCGGGGTAGATACCCAGCGAAGCGATGTCACGCGACAGCACCACGGTGGAGTCCAAGTGGGCGAAGGTCGTGGCAGGCGACGGGTCGGTCAAGTCATCCGCAGGGACGTAAACGGCCTGGATGGAGGTGATCGAACCGATCTTGGTCGAGGTGATGCGCTCTTGCAGACGGCCCATTTCCTCGGCCAGCGTCGGCTGGTAGCCCACGGCGGAAGGCATACGGCCCAGCAGCGCGGACACTTCGGTACCGGCCAGGGTGTAGCGGTAGATGTTGTCCACGAAGAACAGCACGTCCTTGCCTTCGTCACGGAAGGACTCGGCGATGGTCAGACCGGTCAGGGCCACGCGCAGACGGTTGCCCGGAGGCTCGTTCATCTGACCGTAGACCATGGCGACCTTGGAGTCTTCGAGCTTCTCGAGGTTCACGACGCCCGAATCGGCCATCTCGTGATAGAAGTCGTTGCCCTCACGGGTACGCTCACCCACACCCGCAAACACCGACAGACCGCTGTGGGCCTTGGCGATGTTGTTGATGAGTTCCATCATGTTCACGGTCTTGCCCACACCGGCGCCACCGAACAGACCCACCTTGCCGCCCTTGGCGAACGGGCAGATCAAGTCAATCACCTTGATGCCGGTTTCCAGCAGCTCTTGCGAGGGGCTGAGTTCGTCGTAAGCAGGAGCTTGGCGGTGGATCGAAGCGACTTGCGCCTGATCAACCGGGCCACGCTCGTCGATGGGCGAGCCCAGCACGTCCATGATGCGACCCAGGGTGGCCTTGCCGACCGGCACCTGGATGTTTTCGCCGGTGTTGTACACCTGCGAACCGCGGCGCAGACCGTCGGAAGAGCCCAGAGCAATGGTACGCACCACGCCGTCGCCCAGCTGCTGCTGAACTTCCAGCGTCAGGGCGGAGCCCTCCATCTTCAGCGCGTCATAGATCTTCGGCATCTGGTTGCGCGGGAACTCCACGTCCACCACGGCGCCAATGCACTGAACGATCTTGCCAACCGCGTTGGTTTGAGTGTTCGACATATCGATTCCTTCAATCAGTATTCGTTGCGTATGGTTTGGCGAGCAGCGGGATTTATCAACCCACCGCGGCCGCGCCACTGACGATTTCGCTCAGTTCCTTGGTGATGGCGGCCTGGCGGGTCTTGTTGTAGACCAGCTTCAGCTCACCAATCAAGGTGCCGGCGTTGTCGGTTGCGGCCTTCATCGCCACCATGCGTGCCGATTGCTCGGACGCCATGTTTTCCGCCACAGCCTGATAAACCAGCGCTTCGGTGTAACGCACCAAGAGCTCGTCGATCACGGTCGCCGCGTCGGGTTCGTAGATGTAATCCCAGGCGTGCGAAGACTTGTCGGTGTTCGCGCTCTGCATACCTTCGGAGCTCAGGGGCAGCAGCTGCTGCACCACCGGCTCCTGCTTCATCGTGTTGATGAAGCGGGTGTAGCAGAGGTAGACGGCCGAGAGCTTGCCTTCCGCGTACGCGTCCAGCAAAACCTTAACCGGGCCGATGATCTTCTCGATATGCGGCTGGTCACCCATCTGCGTGACATGCGAGACCACCTTGGCGCCGATGCGGTTCATGAAGCCCAAGCCCTTGTTGCCGATGGCAACGACTTCAGCTTTTTGACCGCCCGCTTCCAAGTCTTTCAACTTGGCCGTGGCTGCGCGCAAGAGATTGGTGTTCAGACCGCCGCACAGACCCTTGTCCGTCGTGACCACCACGAAACCGACCTGCTTGGCCGACTCATTGGTGACCATGAAGGGGTGCTGGTACTCGGGGTTGGCCTTGGCGAGGTTGGCGGCAATATTGCCGATCTTCTCGCTGTAAGGACGGGCCGAGCGCATCCGTTCCTGCGCCTTGCGCATTTTGGATGCAGCGACCATTTCCATGGCCTTGGTGATCTTCTTGGTGTTCTCGACCGACTTGATCTTGCCGCGAATTTCCTTGCTTGATGCCATGATTTCTCCTGTTCAGATGGGGCGGTTCAGCGCTTGGTGCTTGGTCCGCCCCGTCATGGGCATTAAGCGAAAGACTTCTTGAACGTGGTGATCGCAGCGTTCAGCTCGGCTTCCGCATCCTTGTCCATGGCCTTGTCGGCTTCCAGCTTGGCCAGCAGAGCGGCGTGGCTGGTCTTCAGGAACTGGTGCAGGCCGTGCTCGAAAGCCAGAACCTTCTTCACGTCCAGGCTGTCCATGAAACCCTTGTTGACCGCGTACAGCGTCGAAGCCATCAAGCTGATGGGCAGCGGCGAGTACTGAGCCTGCTTCAGCAGTTCAGTCACGCGGGCACCGCGGTCCAGCTGCTTGCGGGTGGACTCGTCCAGGTCGGAAGCGAACTGCGCGAAGGCAGCCAGTTCACGGTACTGGGCCAAGTCGGTACGGATACCACCGGACAGGTTCTTGATCAGCTTGGTCTGAGCAGCACCACCGACGCGCGACACCGAGATACCGGCGTTGATGGCGGGGCGGATACCGGCGTTGAACAGGCTGGTTTCCAGGAAGATCTGACCGTCAGTGATCGAGATCACGTTGGTCGGCACGAAGGCGGACACGTCACCGGCTTGGGTTTCGATGATGGGAAGCGCGGTCAGCGAACCGGTCTTGCCCTTCACTTCACCCTTGGTGAATGCTTCGACATAGTCGGCGTTCACGCGAGCGGCACGCTCCAGCAGACGGCTGTGGAGATAGAACACGTCGCCAGGGTAGGCTTCGCGGCCCGGCGGGCGACGCAGCAGCAGCGAAACTTGACGGTAAGCAACAGCTTGCTTGGACAGATCGTCATAGATGATCAGCGCGTCTTGACCGCGGTCGCGGAAGTACTCGCCCATCGTGCAGCCCGAGTAGGCCGAGACGTACTGCATGGCAGCCGACTCAGAGGCCGAAGCGGCCACGACGATGGTGTATTCCATCGCACCGTTGGCTTCCAGAGCGCGCACCACGTTCTTGATCGACGAAGCCTTCTGGCCGATCGCAACGTAGATGCAGGTCATCTTCTGACCCTTCTGGCTGATGATGGCGTCGATGGCCACGGCGGTCTTGCCGGTCTGGCGGTCACCGATGATCAGCTCGCGCTGGCCACGGCCGACGGGCACCATGGAGTCGATGGACTTCAGGCCGGTTTGCATCGGCTGGTCCACAGACTTACGGGCGATCACGCCGGGAGCGACCTTTTCGATCACGTCGGTCAGCTTGGCGTTGATCGGGCCCTTGCCGTCGATCGGCTCGCCCAGGGCGTTCACCACACGGCCGATCAGCTCGGGGCCGACGGGCACTTCCAAAATGCGACCCGTGCACTTGACGGTGTTGCCTTCGGAGATGTGCTCGTAAGCACCCAGAATCACGGCGCCGACGGAGTCGCGCTCGAGGTTCAGGGCCAGACCGTAGGTCGGCTTGCCATCGGCACCGGCCGGGAACTCCAGCATTTCGCCTTGCATCACGTCGGACAGACCGTGGATGCGGCAGATGCCGTCGGACACGGACACGACGGTGCCCTGGTTGCGGACGTCCGTCGATGCACCCAGACCCTCGATACGGGACTTGATGACTTCGGAAATTTCAGCAGGATTCAAATTCATTGCTATGGCTCCCATCTGGACTAACGTCTGTTGCCAGAGCGGTAGACACAGGGATGAACGAAAGGGGGTGGCGTCGCGCTCAATCGCCTTGATCAGGCGGTGAGCGCCACTTTCATGCGCTCCAGGCGGGACTTGACCGAGGTGTCGAGCACCTCATCGCCAACCACCACCCGGATGCCGCCAATCAATGCCGGCTCCAGCGTGACATGGGCTTGCAGCTTGCGAGCGAAACGCTTCTCCAGCGCCGCCACGACCTCGGCCAACTGGGCCGGCTCGATCGGGTAGGCGCTGAAAATGGTCGCATCGGCCACGCCTTGAGCGGCATTGGCCAGCGCATGGAACTGCGCTGCCACCGCGGGCAAGGCTGCCAGGCGACCATTGGCGATCACTTCACGCAGAAAACTCTGCATGCCTTCGGCCAAGGGCTGAGCAGCGGCCGCCGTCATGATGGCGAGCACCTGCTCAGGCTGGGCCTTGGGGCTGTCGGCAAACTGGCGCAGCTCGGCGTCTTGCGCCACCAGAGCCAGCGCAGAAATCTGCTGGCCCCAGGCCTTGACGTCAGCCTTCAGCGCGACTTGGTAGAGCGCTTCAGCGTAAGGACGGGCAATGGTTGCGAGCTCAGCCATGATTACAGCTCCGTCTTCAGACGGCCCAGCAACTCGGCGTGCACGCTGGCATTGACCTCGCGCTGCAGAATCTGCTCGGCACCCTTGACGGCCAGTGCGGCGACCTGCTCGCGCAGGGCCTCACGGGCACGCATGGCTTGCTGCTCGGCTTCAGCCTTGGCAGCGGCCACGATCTTGGCGCCTTCTTCTTCTGCACGCACCTTGGCGGCGTCCACGATGGCGGCGGCACGCTTTTCAGCGTCAGCCAGCTGCTTGGTGGTTTCACCGCGCGCTTGGGCCAGTTGCTCGTCGACCTTCTTGTTGGCCGTGGCCAACTCGGACTTTGCCAGGTCGGCAGCCTTCAGACCGTCAGCGATCTTCTGGGCGCGCTCGTCCAGTGCCTTGGTAATAGGCGGCCAGATGAAGCGCATGGTGAACCAGACAAGGATCGCAAAGACGATCGCCTGCAGGAACAGGGTTGCGTTGATATTCACAGCACGATCCTTTCAACCGTGAAAGGTTGGCCGTTCAATTAGATGGCGAAGGGCTTGGCGAATGCGAACAGCAGAGCGATAGCCACGCCGATCAGGAAAGCAGCGTCGATCAGACCAGCCAAGATGAACATCTTGGTTTGCAGTTCGTTCATCAGCTCAGGCTGGCGAGCCGAGGATTCCAGGAACTTGCCACCCATCAGAGCGATACCGATCGAAGCGCCCAGAGCGCCCAGACCAACGATGAGACCGCAAGCCAGCGCGACGAGACCGAGGATGTTTTCCATGATTAGCTCCAGAAGGGAAAGTAAAGAAAAAAGGAAAGGGACAAACGAACTTACAAACTTACAAACTCAACAGCAGGACAGCTGCAGCGATCAATGTTGATCGTGCGCCTGGCCGGTGTAGATCAAGGTCAGCATCATGAAGATGAAGGCCTGCAGGGTGATGATCAGGATGTGGAACAAGGTCCACACCGTGCCCGCCACCAAATGGCCCAGACCCAGCCAGAAGCCACCCGACAGGGGGTTCAACTCCCAGGCCCAGACGCCACCCATCAGCGCGATCAGCATGAACACCAGCTCACCCGCAAACATATTGCCGAACAACCGCATGCCGTGAGACACGGTCTTGGCCGCGAACTCGATCATCTGCATCAGGAAGTTGATCGGGTACAGGAACCACTTGTCGCCGAAGGGCGCGGCCAGCAGCTCATGCGTCCAACCGCCGATGCCCTTGATCTTGATGCTGTAGAAGAAGCACATGATCAGGACGCTGGTCGACAAACCCAGCGTGGTGGACAAGTCGGCGGTCGGCACCACACGCATATAAGCGTGGTGGGCGTCATGACCCATGGCGGCATAGGCATGCGTCCATACGGACGGCAGCAGATCGACCGGCAGCATGTCCATGAAGTTCATCAGGAAGATCCAGACAAACACGGTCAGCGCCAGAGGCGAGATCACCTTGCGGCTGGCGGCGTTGTGGATCACGCCCTTGGCCTGGTTCTCGACCATTTCGGCCAGGATTTCCACGGCAGCTTGGAAACGGCCCGGCACACCCGACGTGGCCTTGCGCGCAGCGCGCCACAGGAAAAAGCAGCCGATCACGCCCAGCAACACCGAATAGATCAGCGAATCGAGGTTGAACAGGCTGAAATCCACAATGCTGGTCTGCTTGACCGCTTCACCGGCAAAGTTCACTTGCATGTGCTGCAAGTGATGCTGGATGTATTCGCCCGCGTTCGGCGCGTGTCCTTCGGCTGCCATTGTCAGTTTCCGTCCCGCTTGGCGTGGCTTGCGGCCACGCGATTTTTGCTGAAACGACCCTGCAGAAGCAGGGCCACCCAATTAACTTTCAAACACCCAATCAGCCCAACCAGCAGTGCTGGCCAGTACAGCCCGGGCATCCATTTCGCAGCCGCGGCCAACATCGCCACGGCCAACATGATCTTGATCAGCTCCCAGAACATAAAGCCCAGCACCGCAGCGCCAGGAATCCCTCTGAAGAGCCCGGTCATACCCCATGCCATCAAGGCATTGGGCAGAACCACCGCCGCCACGCCACACAGGGCCGACCGCGCTTTTTCAAACCCACCCAGCACGCCGTCGCCGGCTAACCAGGCTCCCAACCACCACAGCACGATGATCAATCCACCGGCCACGGCCTGCGCCCCCACCACCCGCCAGGGCGACAAAGGCGGATGACGCGCCACCAAGGCTTGCGCTTCCTCCCGCGTGAGCGTCTTGAAAGCTGCCTCGTCGGCCCCATCCTCTTCAGCATCACCGCGGCCGTCATCATCCCAATCGGCCGGACGGAACTTTCGCTCTGTCGCTGGCTTGGACGGCCCCACTGGCGCACTTGCGGGCTTGGCAAGCTGTGAACCCCTGGAATCGCTCCGGTGTTCGCCCTCAAATTCGCTCATGTCTGGATGACGGCTGTCGGCAAAACCCAAAGATTATATGTGGAAACCCGTAGCCCTGGAAAGCCGAACCGTCGGGAGCGCCCTCCAGACCCTCTGGCGCCGCCGGGCCATGGCTGCGCGCGCATGATCCGACTGGTCCATGACTTTTGCCTGACAGCCCGGGCTCCCGCCGGGGCAATCGACGCGAAATTGCTAGGCCCGGAGCCGATGCGGAGGCAGGCCCGGCACGGCCACACGCAGCTGCAACACACAGCCGGCCCAGGGCTGGGCAGCCAACTCTTCGGCCGGGCGCTTCTCGCGCGCCGTCGTCACATAGAGCGTGCGCAGATCGGCCCCGCCGAAGGTCGGCATGGTCGGGCAGCGCACCGGCAGCTTGATTTCCATCAAGACCACACCCTCGGGTGAGAGTCGCAGCAGACGTTGCCCCTCGAACATAGCGACCCAGTAGCAGCCCTCGACATCGACCGCCGCGCCATCAGGCCGGCCGCCATAGCTGTCCAGCGCCTGGCCGGCGGCACGCGGCTCGAAGCGAGCGAACAACTCGCGCTCACCCAAGTGGCCGGTGTCCGTACTGAATGGGAAACGATAGATTTCGTGCGCCTTGGTGTCGGACCAATAAAGCTGGGTCTGATCCGGGCTCCAGGCCAGGCCATTGGAGGTGGTGATGCCAGCGGCCGCCTGACTGAAGCGACCTGACTCATAACGATACAGGGCAGCGTCAGGCGCGCGCGCGTCGTCGATGCTGCCGATCCAGAAGCGGCCGTGCGCATCCGGCTTGCCGTCATTGAAGCGCTGGCGCTCCGGCGCATAGGGAGGCGGAGCCAACAAACTGCAGTCGCCACTGGCCAGGTCAAGTCGGAACAGTCCTTGGCGCTGCGCCACTGCCAGACCGCCGCCTTCGATCAAGGCGATGCAACCAGGCTCGCTCGCGACCGCCCAGCAGCGCAGCTCGCCGTTTGAGGCGTCGAGGCGCAGGATCTGGCGCTCGGCAATGTCCACGTAGTAAAGCGCCTGCTCCTCAACGCACCAGAGCGGTGACTCGCCCAGGGTGGCTGCAGCCGGACCGGCCGGCGTGACAAGGTACAAAGAGGAGGACTCGGAACTCATACAGGCCTGACGCAAGCGCAAAAGCGACATGCTACGGCCGTAACCCGATGAAACCCGGCAGGCCGGAGCTCAGTCCAGCTCGACGCGCAAATAGTGGGCGCCCGGGATGGGGTTGAAGTAGTAGGGCGGCACTGCCGCAAAACCCAGGCTCTCGTACAAGCCGCGTGCCGCTTCCATATCGTCCAGCGTATCCAGCAACATGGATGAATAGCCGGCCTGGGAAGCCCGGTCGATCAGGCCCTGAGCCAGCAGACGTCCCAGCCCAAAACGGCGGAAGGCGGGGCGGACGAACAAGCGCTTCATCTCGCAGGCATTGGGGTAGTCGACATCGGGCAGATTGCGAAAGCCTCCGCAGCCGGCCACCGCACCGTCCACCAAAGCCAACAAGAGCAGACCTCCTGGCGCGGCGTACTGGCCGGGCAAGACGGCGAGCTCGGCCTCGAAGTCCTGGAAACAAAGATCCACCTGAAGGCTGGCGGCATAGTCACGCAGGATGTCACGTGCAGCCGACCAGCTCGGGCCGTCGTCAGGCGTGACCAAGGTGATGTCGGGGCTTTCGTCCATGCAGCGCCGCAGTGTAGTGAATGAATGCTGGTGGGCTCAAACGACCGGGGCAGGCGTCACCAAGAGATAGACGCCGGCGGCGCAGGCCGCCAGCAGGGTCAGGGCAAACAAGCGGCTGGCCCAGGTGTCGCGAGCCGGCGGCACGGCCGCTTGCAAGTGCTTGTCACCCGAGAACATGGGGCCGATCAGATCCTTGCGCCGCCCGAGGCGGTAGTAGGCAATCGCGGCCACATGCAAGGCCACCAGGGCATAGAGCCCCCATTGCCCATAACTCTTGTGATAAGCGGTCCAGGCCAGGCTGATCTCCGAACTCACCTGGCTCACCAACGGGCCGCTGAAGGCGATTTCGTCATCGGCCACCAAACCCGAAGCCACCTGCAGCAGAAGCCAGGCCAACATGGCCAGCACCGAATAGGCGCCCAGCGGGTTGTGGCCGACCTCGAACTGGTCATCCGCCCGGGGCCGGCCGCTCAGGTAGCGCAACAGTGCCGCTGGGCTGTAGAGAAAGCTGCGAAAGCGCGACCAGCGCCCGCCCACCACACCCCAGAGCAGGCGAAAACCCAGCAGCGCCAGCACGGCATAGCCCAGGCGCATATGCCAGACCATGGCATTGCCTCCGACCTTGGCACTGAGCACCGACCCCAGGACACAGAGCACCAGCGCCCAGTGAAACAAGCGGGTCGGCAGGTCCCAGATCCGCACCCGCGTCAACAAGCCCTCGGACATGTGCAACCCTCCATTCAGCTGCGGCAACGATACCCCAGTCGCGCCCCGCCGACAGCCCTGAAAAACGGCCGGGTCTTCCGTACACTCAAGCCGGCCTTTGGCTGTACCGTCTGTTCAATCCACACCGAGGACGCAACGCATCATGACGACCCCGACCAAGCAACACCTGACCCTGGCCCTACTCTGCCTGAGCGCATGGGCGACCAGCCTGCCGGCCCAGGCGCAATTCCAGAAACCGGAAGACGCCGTCAAATACCGCAAGGCGGCCTTCACGCTGATGGGCAGCCATTTCGGGCGCATGGGCGCCATGGTTCAAGGGCGCGCCCCTTTTGATGCCGCCGCAGCGGCCAGCAATGCGGACATCGTCGCCAACCTCTCGCGCCTGCCTTTCCACGGCTTTGTCGAAGGCACGGCCAGCAAGGAAAAAGGCGGTGCCAAGGCCGAGATCTGGAGCGAGCGCGCCAAGTTCGACGAGGCCGCCAAGAAGATGCAGGACGAGGTCGCCAAGCTGGCTGCGGCCAAACCCGCGACCGTGGAACAGCTGAAAGCCAGCTTCGGCCCGGCCGCAAGCACCTGCAAGTCCTGCCACGACAGCTTCCGCAACGAGTAAACCCTCGACGCGGCGCCGCCCTGCGGCTGAAGCTCAGGGATGGCCGTTGGCGCCGTGCTCCCGGAAACCTGCGCGCTGCTCCAGGCGCGCCATATAGGCACGGGCGGCGGGCACATCCGGCCGCCCCTCATCCTCCAAGGGAGCCACACGCCAGCGCTGCAGCGACAGACCCAGCACCACATCGGCCAGGGTGAATTGCTCGCCACAGACAAAGGCGCCGGTCCGCGCCAACTGCGCATCGAGGATTCGGACATGGCGATGCCAGGCCGCCACGCCCTGGGCCAAGAGCTGCGGGTCTTGATGGGCTGGGCTGTGCCGCACCAGGCTCATGAAGGCGTAGCGCCAGGCGTTGTTGAACTCCCCGGCCTGCCAATCCATCCATTGCTCGACCTGCGCCCGAGCTTGCGGCGCCTGGGGCAGCAGGTCCAGGCGCTGCTCGCGTGCCGCCAAATAGCGGCAGATGCTGTTGCTCTCCCAGAGCACGAAGTCGCCATCGATCAGCACCGGCACCATCGCATTGGGATTGAGGCGAGTGAATTCGGGCGTGTCGGTCGCGGCAAAGCCCGAGCCCCAGTCTTCTCGGTCGTAAGCGAGACCCAACTCCTCCAGGGTCCAGAGGACTTTGCGAACGTTGATGGAGCTGGCTTTGCCAAGTAGTTTGAGTTTCATCGGAGTTTTGGAATGAGCGCCCAGATGTCCGGGCGGAACAGGGCTCAGGGGAGCGCTGCGTGCACTGTCTGAGCGAAGCCCAGCACGACCCGTCGGGTCGAGGCCGATTTCTTTTCGATCTTGGTGACGGTCAGGCCACCAATTTCAGCGGTATTCCCGACATGGGTACCGCCACAGGGCTGCAGATCGACGCCCTCGATGCAGAGCACGCGCACACGACCGGTTCCGCGCGGAGGCTGCACGCTCATGCTGCGAACCAGGCTCGGATTGGCGTCCAGCTCCTCGTCCGTGATCCAGCTGTGGCTGACGGCATGGGCTTCGGCCACCAGTCGATTCAGGCCCTCGGTCAGCGCCTCTTTGTCAAACGGCGCATCGGTGTGGAAATCGAGCCGCGCATAGCTTTCGGTGATGGAGCAGCCATCGACCGGATAAGGCAGCAAGGCGCAAAGCAAATGCGTGGCCGTGTGGAAGCGCATCAAGGCATGACGACGTGCCCAATTGAGTCGAGCCCGTATCTGCATGCCAGGCAGCAAAGCCGCCAGCAACTCCTCCTGGCCCGGGGCCGGCACATGAAG
>Ga0209175_10001132_pt1 | contig 13695 bp, 6 predicted proteins | sample JI91814C2DNA_FD_187506 | JGI IMG/M metagenome (GOLD analysis project Ga0209175, IMG submission 187506) | Wastewater effluent complex algal communities from Wisconsin, to seasonally profile nutrient transformation and Carbon sequestration -... | ecosystem: Engineered > WWTP > Effluent > Algae...
TGGCAAGGCAACGACGCGTCAATGTTGTCTGGCGATGCGGTTTCATGCGAAATCTGGATTCGAATTTCAATTCGAAAACCATTTCGCCGCGCTATGCGGACAGGCTGCTAGGCGGGAAAATGGCGGTCACGGATTCAGGTGTCTTTCCATCAGTTTTACTCGGCTGTGGGAAGAACTCTTCGACCCAGATTTCTCGAACCAGAGCTGGAGCCAGCCTGACAACCCGCGCTTGCCGCAGGACTTCTGGCCTAGCCTTACTCACGACTGGACCCGCCACTGTGCCCTGCGCAGCGACTACGCCCGCCGCATGGCGCTGGTGGAAATCGACGTGCTGGTAGCCCAGGCCCTCGGCCTGACACTGGAAGAACTGCTGCTCATCTACCGAGTGCAGTTCCCGGTGATGCAGGGCTACGAGCGCGACACCTGGTACGACATCAAGGGCCGCATTGTCTTCACCAACAGCAAGGGTCTGGTCGGCGTCGGCCTACCGCGCAAGGGCAGCCGCAGCACCCCCAAAACCCGTATCACCACCCCCGACGGCAAGGTTCGCGAAGGCAACTTCGGCTGGGAAGACCTGTGGACCTACCCGGCCGAAGGCGCCGATGAAGCCACGGTGAAGCAGGGCGGCACCCCCAAGCTGCCCGACGGCACCGTCATCACCCAATGGGTCACCGACGACACCCTCCCTGGCGGCCCCCGCACCGTCGAGCGCACCTACACCGCCCCCTTCGCCCGCGCCAACCGGGAAGAGGATTACCGCATTGCGTGGGTGTTTTTCGAGAACAACGCATGAAAGCAACAAGCACTGAAAAGCGCGCGCTCGCAGACCTTGGCCACTCGGCCGCCACAGGTAGCTGTTGGGTTGCACTTGATTGTTATTGGCCGAGGCCGATGGGCTTTGCGAAATTTCGTGATAGATAAGTTCAGGGCATGAACCGGAGCATGTGTAATGAATCCTGGTGACCGCGTCCGGTTGATTGACAACCCGAGCCGAGTGGGTGTTTTGACCAGCGAGCAGCCTACGGGAGAGGGGCGACGTAGACGGTTGGTCGTTGCATTTCCTGACGGGGTTGAGCCAATCCTGGCCAGTTCGTTGGAGCGGGTCGAGGCTGAGACGAACGACCCCTATTTACTGTTGCAGCGCGGTCAGTATGGAGGGGCATCGCATCTTCGTGGCGCCATCACGTTGGCCCGGTTGAGCGGGAAACTGGCCAACCTTATTTACAGCCTTAACACCACGAACACCACGTTCCTGCCTTACCAGTTCAAGCCTGTGCTGCAGTTCCTGGACTCGCCGAGCCGAGGCATCGTGATTGCTGATGAGGTTGGTCTGGGAAAGACCATTGAAGCTGGCCTGATTTGGACGGAGCTGCGCGCTAGGCAGGATGCACGGCGCCTGCTGGTCGTCTGCCCTGCCATGCTTCGCGAGAAGTGGTGTGCCGAACTGGCGAACCGCTTCGGTGTGAAGGCACAAATGGTGGATGCGTCTGAGCTCCTCGAGCAACTGACAAAGGCAAAAGCAGACCGAAATGAGGCGTTTGCGCTTGTAGCCAGCATGCAGGGCTTACGTCCGCCGCGAGACTGGAGCGCTGAGCACGAACCGTCGCAGAGTTCAGCGGCCAAATTGGCACGCTTTCTTCGAGACGCAGCTGACGAAGAGCCATTGCTGGACCTCGTGGTCGTGGATGAGGCGCACTATTTGCGCAACTCCGGCACGCAGACCCATCTTTTCGCGACCTTGCTGCGGCCGGTGACTGATGGATTGGCGCTCCTGTCGGCCACGCCAATCCAGATGCGGAGCACCGACCTCTTCAATCTATTGCATCTGTTGGATGAGGATGCTTTTCCCATGGAGTGGACCTATGACCTTTCTGTCCGCGCCAACGCACCAATCGTGGCACTGCGCGACAGGCTGAAGCGTGACGCATCAGTGACGCAGGACGAGTTCAGGGGAGCATTGCAGAACTCCATAGACCTGCGATGGTTCGAGGACAGTGAGCAGATTGAGCATCTGCTGAAGAATTTGCCGACCGATGAAGAACTACGTTCAGTGCGGTCACGGGCCGAATATGCCGAGCTGCTGGACCGCCTGAACCCCCGCGCAAAGGTCATTACGCGCACGTTGAAGCGCGACGTTGATGAGCTTCGGGTGACGCGCGAACCGCGCACCTTGAGGGTGGCCCTGAGCAAAGTAGAGCGAGCCTTCTACGACGGCGTGACGGAGGCTGTCAGGGGTTACTGCGAGTCAGCGGACGTATCAGAAGGATTCATGCTCACCATTCCACAAAGGCAGATGTCCAGTTGCATGGCAGGGGCTTGCAAGGGCTGGAAGCGGCGTCTTGAAGAGCAGGCCGATGAACTCCAGGAGACAGTTACAGAGCTGGAAGGCGATTCTGTGGAGCAGGAGGCTTTACCAGCTTCTGCCGCCCGGCAAAGGAGCGGAGAGTTAGTGGCCATCCTCAGTGAGATTGCTCGTCAGTGTGGTGACTACGAACGTCTGGCTGCGGAGGACAGCAAGTTCAGAGTCTTCCGGGATAGTCTTAAGGGCTACTGGCAGGAGAATCCCGGAAAGAAGGTGGTGCTGTTCGCCTTCTACCGCAACACGCTTTATTACTTGGCACAACGCTTGGCCGAAATTGGTGTGCGCTCGGTTGTGCTTCATGGTGGTATGGACAAGGCGGAGATTCTACGGTCGTTCGAGAGTGATGACGCAGTGCAAGTACTGCTTTCGTCCGAGGTGGCCTCGGAGGGTGTGGACCTTCAGTTCTCGAGCCTGTTGGTTAACTATGATTTGCCTTGGAATCCGGCCCGAATCGAGCAGCGGATTGGTCGCATCGACCGCATTGGCCAGACTGAACCGAAGATTTTGATTTGGAACCTTGTCTACGAGGGGACGCTGGACGAGCGGGTTCACGAGCGCTTGTTGGAGCGGCTCAATGTCTTCCAGCACGCGCTGGGCAATATGGAGGAGCTCCTTGGGACAGAGGTCAGGAAGCTCACGATTGACCTCCTTTCGCACCGCCGAACGCCCGAGGAGGAACAGCGTCGCATCGGCGATGCCGCTATGGCCCTGGAGAATCTTCGGCGGTCAGAGGAGCAACTGAATGCCCGGGCCACAGAGTTGTTGGGACATGGCGACTACATTCAGAACAAGGCCAAAGCGGCGATGGACCTTGGCCGTTACATCCGTGGGGATGACCTATACCACTTCGTCAAAGACTACATTGAGACGGCTTTTGCTGGCTCTCGCGTGGTGGTTAATGACGAGCCGGTTCGCAAGGGGCATGTTGAACTGTCGATAGAAGCACGAGTTGCTTTTAGTGCATTTCTGAGTGAAGCCAAGCTTCTTGGTAGAACAAGCATCCTCGATGATAGGCCGCGGCAGCTTTGGTTTGACAACCAAGCGGGGCATGTCGCACGTGGCACTGAGAAGATTACGCAGGACCACCCACTCGTACGATTTATCTCGCAGCAGCAGAAGCTCCGAAGCGTAAAGGACGGCTACTTTCCGACGTCGGCGGTTCAGTTGGATGCCAGTAGGATTACAAGCGTCGCGCCGAAAACCTATGTTTATGTTGTGATTCGCTGGACCTTTTCTGGCCCGCGAGATGTTGAGCGACTGGTTTATGAGGCACGCTGCCTGGAGTCTGGGCAATCACTAGACCCGGACATCGCGGAGTCGCTTGTGAATACGGCGGCGATGTACGGTGTCGATTGGCAGGCAGCAGCAAAAAATGTGGTCAACCATGCTCGTGCTGCCGCGCTTCAGGATGATTGTCGAGCCACTATTGAAGAGCACTTCGATACCAGTCGGGCGGCGCAATTGCGGGAGAACCGTGACCGCATTCGCGAAATGAATGCTGCGCTAGATGCCGACTTGGAGCGGCGTAGGCGAGCTGCCGACGAGCGTATAGCGCGGTACCAGACCTCGACGAATCCGCGCCACAAGGGATTGTTGGGTATGGAGCGCACTAAGCTAGCCCAACTGCAGCGGAAATACGAAGAGCGAAAGCTTGCGAACAGTTTGAGTGAGGCGCTCGACCCACGTCAGAAGGATGTTTCTTCGGGCGTAATTCGGGTTGCATGAGCTCCATCGGGGATATGGACGATGACAAAGAAACGTTCACGTACTAAAAGCCGGGGCGGAGCTTCGGGCGTGGTGGTTGCACCCACTAAACAAGTTCGAGAGCGACTCATCGAACAGGAACGCCTCCTCAGGCAGGCACTCTCACCTGTTTGGGGGAATGGTTGGATTGCGAAAAAAGCTGTACCCCCGCCGCCGACAGTACAGCTTGCACTATCGCCTACTGTCAGAGTGGGGTGGTCGCCTGAAGAGACCTGCGAACTCACATTACTCAAACACGACAAAATGAGCGGGGCAGCCCTTTTGCCTCCTGGTGCTACGGCAGGGGCTACGCGTGAAGTCGTAATGGGGCTGGACTTTGGAACTTCTTCGACCAAGGTTGTTCTGGCCGACCGTTCCTTGAATGCAGCTTATGCGGTTCCCTTTAGCGATTCAATCGGAGTTTCGAGCTATCTGTTGCCGTCGGCTTTAGTGGAAACGAATGACGGCCATTATGTCTTGACCGGTAACGGTGTGCGGTACTCGGACTTGAAGTTGGCCATGCTGTCGAGCCAGGGCGATGCAGTGATGTGTTCGCGGGTGTGCGCATTCCTCGCTTTGACCATACGTAGCGCCAGGGCCTGGATGTACGAGGCTAAACGCGAACAGTATCTGCGTTCCGACATTCTTTGGACATTGGCCATAGGCTTGCCGACTGACCAGGCGGCATACGAAAAACGTCGGTTGCATTTCGAACAGTTGGCCAAAGTGGCGTGGTCACTAGCGGGAAGCGACGGGCCCGTGCGTGTGGGCGATGCCCTTGAAACGTGGCGTCAGCGTGAGCACCTTGACCTTGGTGACGAACTCGAGGTGCGAGGAATGCCCGAGTTGTCAGCCCAGATACACGGTTTCGTGAGTTCGTCGCATTTCGATGTTCGACAACCGAATATTTACCTGTTGGTGGATGTCGGGGCGGGGACCTTGGATGCCTCCCTGTTCCATGTTCGGAAGGACCGAGTTGGCACCGTGTCGTTCGGGTTTTTTACTCACACGGTCGAACCACTGGGGGCCGCGAATCTAAACAGACACCGCTTGACGTGGTGGCAGTCCAAGCTAGAAGAGGCTGCGGGATTGGAGAAGGGTATTCCACGCGAGCATTCGGCAAATGTGTTGTCGGTGTTGAATGAACTTGAGCTTCTCAAGCTGCCAACCGATTTTCGTGGGAACTACCCGAACACATACGACCAATACGTTAAAGGCGTGGAGGTCCGCTACGACGGTGGGGCGAAGTCCCCCGATGATGAGTTTTTTCAACGGATTCGCAACCAGGTTGCAGGCAAAGTTCTTTACGGTGCATGGAGGCAGCGGCTTCTTTCGCCGGCTCAAGTGAAGGACATGCCGTTCTTCCTGTGCGGTGGTGGCGCCAGGCACCCCTTATACGAATCGCTCAAGTCGCGATTGCAGAAAACCCCGAACTGCACATGGCTTAGCGCAAAGCCGCGTGACCTGGCGCTACCCGCCAATATCAGTGCTCCTGGCGTTGCGCACGGCGACTATGACCGGCTGTCGGTAGCCTATGGGCTCAGCCAGCTCATCCCTGGTGCGTTTGAGCGGGTAGCCGCACTGAAGCCGATAGTTTCTGCGTCGGAAAAAATGGACCGGACAAACCTGTTTGTAGACAAATCTGCTTGCTAAGCCCATACACAGAGTGCTCCATGCTTCCATCCCTTCTTGTGCGTGATATTCAAACCGGTCTGAAGCAATTTCTTGTCTCTGCCTACGAGCGCTCTGACCCCTTTATGCACGGGCTGATGAGCCTCTTCGTCGAGGACGAAGCGGCATGGCTCAAAGGGCCTTACGTGCAGGTGGGTCTTCCGTTCGTTCCGGGTACCCGGCTAGCCGAGATGGCGAATGCTCCTGAGAGCCCATTTCGCTTCGCAGACCTAAGCGAACGGAATGGCTCCAGAGCCTCCATAGAGTCCCCGAAAAAGGATATACTGACGCTTTAATGTATATCCAGACGAGGAGGCCGTCATGCAAGTCGCCAAATGGGGAAATTCGCTCGCCGTCCGCCTGCCGGCTGCAGTGGTTCAGGCGCTGGAGCTGAAGGAAGGTGAAGAAATTGAGCTGCACGTCGTGGGAGACCGTACGCTGGAGGTCACCCGCAAGGCGCACCCGCAGGAGCTGCTCGCTCGCCTGCGTCGGTTGAGAGGCCGGCTGCCTGTAGACTTTCGCTTCGACCGGCTCGAAGCCCATGAAGAAGACCGGGAGCGCTGATGCGCACTGTCTTCTTCGATACCAACGTCGTGCTCTACCTGCTGTCGGCCGACGAGCACAAGGCCAACGCGGCAGAAGCACTGCTGGCACAGGGTGGCATGGTCAGCGTTCAGGTGCTCAATGAGGCGGCATCGGTCTGCCGGCGCAAGCTAAAGCTACCCTGGCCCGAGGTGCATGAGCTGCTTGATGCCGTAAAGGCGTGCTGCGAGGTGGTGACGCTGTCACTTGCCACCCATGAGCGCGCGCTCCATTTGGCCGAGCGCTATCAACTCTCGCTCTACGACGCCCTCATCTGCGCGTCGGCGCAGGAGGTCGGTGCTGAAGTGCTGTACACCGAAGACCTGCACGATGGGTTGAAACTAGGTCGTCTGCAGGTCCGCAACCCCTTTACTTGACCTCGACATGCTGCCTTCTCTCCTCGCCAAGGACATCCAGACCGGCCTGAAGCAGTTTCTCGTCACCGCTTTTGAGCCCGCTGACCCCTTCATGCATGGGCTGATGAGCCGCTTCGTCGAGGATGAGGCTGCTTGGTTCAAGGGGCCTTACGTTCAGGTGGGGCTGCCCTTCGTGCCGGGTGCTTCCGGGCGGGATTTCTTCGCTGGCTTCCAGACCGAATTCCCCGGGTTCAGCCATCAGGAGCAGGCGTGGCAGCGGCTCTCCAGCCAACACGGGGCGGCCAATACTTTGGTAGCCACCGGTACGGGTAGCGGCAAGACCGAGTGTTTCTTGTATCCGGTGCTTGAGCACTGCGCCCGCGCCCGGCAAGCCGGGGAGGGCGGCATCAAGGCGCTGGTCATCTACCCAATGAACGCGCTGGCCACCGACCAGGCGCGACGTATCGCGGCGCTGGTGGCAGGCGTGCCGGCCTTCGCGGGCTTGCGTGTGGGCTTGTATGTGGGCGGCAACACAAGCAACAGCGGCGATGGGATGGTGATGACGCCGCACTCGGTTATCACCGACCGGGCCACGCTCCGGAAGCACCCGCCCGACATCCTGCTGACCAACTACAAGATGCTCGACTACCTGATGCTGCGGCCGATGGACCGCGAGCTGTGGACGTCGAACACACCGACAACGCTGCGCTATGTAGTGGTCGATGAGCTCCACACCTTCGATGGGGCGCAGGGCACGGACCTGGCCCTGCTGCTGCGCCGCCTACGTGCACGCTTGAAGATTGACTCGAAGCACCTGATTTGCACCGGCACCTCGGCAACGCTCGGTGGCGGCTCGGACACCGCGCCGCTGCGTGAGTACGCCCGGCAGGTGTTTGGGGTGCCGTTCGAGCCCGACTCTGTGGTGGTGGAGAGCCGCCAGTCGGTAGGGGTGTTTCTGGAAGACGCGATGGTGGACTTCATGTTCAGCTTCCATCGCGAGTGGATGGAAGCGCTGGACCCTGCCCGTTACCGCTCGCCCGAGAATGCTGTTGCAGCGTGGTTCGGCCTGTTCTTCCCGGACGAAGCGTCGCCAGCGGATGTGAGCGACCGCGCCTGGCGCAAGACTCTTGGGTCTTTGCTCAAGCGCCACCAGTTGTTCGTGAATTTACTCAAGCTGCTCAAGGGCGGGGTGGCGAGCTACGACATGCTCACCGAGGCCTTTGCGCGCAACATGCCTAACGCCAGCAGGGCCGAGATTCGGCAAGTGCTCGACGCCCTGCTGGTGCTGATGGCCTGGGCCTTGCGGGAGGGCAATCAGCCGTTGGTGACCCTGCGTGTACAAGTGTGGGTTCGGGAGCTGCGGCGTATGGTGGGCAAGCTCGCCGTCGACCCGGGCGAGGTCATGTTGCGCAGCGAGCGGGATTTGCCGGGTGAGCGCGACGGGGTGTATCTGCCTATGGTGCAGTGTCGGCAGTGCCGCACCACAGGGTGGATTTCGCGCTTGGTTCAGGGCAGTAGCAAGCTGTCGGTTAACCTCGAGGAAATTTACAACACCTGGTTCTCGCGGCGCCCGGAGGCGACGCGCTTTTACGCGGCGCGCAGCATTGGCCGCGCGCAAACGGAAGGCATCGAGGAGCAGGTGTGCGTGAGCTGCGGCAATGTGCAGCAGGGCAAGGAGGCGTGCCTCGCCTGCGGGCATCAGGCCTTGATGCCGATTTTCCGGGTGACTGCCCAGCAGACTCGGGTGGTGGGACAAGCGCAATACACTCACCACGACCCGACCTGTCCGGCCTGCGGAGAGCGCGGCGAGTTGCAACTGCTTGGTGCCCGTAACGCGACGCTGGGCTCCCAGGTGGTGGAGAACAGCTGGGCCAGCCCTTTCAACGACGACAAGAAGTTGATTGCCTTCTCCGACTCGGTGCAGGATGCAGCCCACCGGGCGGGCTTCTTCGGGGCTCGGACCTACATGAACAACGTGCGCACCGCCTGGGCGCATGTGATGGATGAGCTGGGGCTCAAAGCCATGCCCTGGTCAGCCTTCGTCGAGCGGGCGCATGCCCGGTTCAATGAGCCGGGCTCGGTGCTGCACATGGAGCCGGCCCGTGTGGTGTCGGAGTTTCTCGGCCCTAACATGGCCTGGCAGCACGACTGGTCGGTCGAACTGCTGCAGAAGAACCATCTGCCCGTCGACAGCCGGTTGCCGGCAAAAGTGAAAAAGCGCCTGGTGTGGCAGCTGTTCAGCGACCTGACTTACCTGAGCCAGCGGGGCCGGACCTTGGAGCGTATCGGCAAGGCGGTGTTGGCGGTGCCTTGGGCGAGACTCGAACCCCTGGCAGGGCAATTGTTGGCAGTATTCCGGGAGCAATACGGCGCGCAAGGCATCGACCAGGTCACCATTGTGCAATGGCTCTGGGGCATGCTGACCCGCATGCGCCAGCGCGGTGGGGTACTGGACCCCGAATTGAGCGTGTATGCGGCCGACGGCAACGTCTTTGCGCTGACCAAGACGGCGGGTCGTGGGGAGTGGCTACCGGGGATGGGGGCGAACACTCCGCGGCCCGTTTTCGTGACGCTCGGCAAGCACAGTGATTTCGACAAGCTTGTCGGCTCGGGGCGGCAGACGTGGTACGAGCGTTGGGCGAGCGAGGTGCTCGGGCAGCAGATGCTGCTGGCCAAGGGCATGGCTTCCGACCTCTACGGCGAAGCCACCCGTGTTTTGGTGGCCGAAGGGGTGGTAATTAAGACCAACCACCATCTTGGCGATACGCTGGCCCTGAATCCAGATGCACTGATGCTTTACGGCGAGGTGGCTTTCGTGGCGACCGAAGGGAGCAAGCGTCGCCTCGCGGTGCCACGCGAGGATGCTGAGCACTTGGTCGGCATGCCGTGCCTGGATGCACTGGATGCGCGTTACGAGGCACTGATTCCGGATGCGGCGGACTGGTGGGCTCAGCGTTTCAGCCACGGTGACCTGCGGCGGGTTATTCCGGCTGAACATACCGGGTTGCTGGAGCGCTCGATGCGCGAGGCGCTGGAGAATCGTTTCAAGGACAAGCACCCACGCCCTTGGTACGAAAACCTGCTCTCGGCCACGCCGACACTGGAGATGGGCGTGGACATCGGGAGCCTATCCTCGGTACTGCTGTGCTCAGTGCCGCCGAACCAGGCGAGCTTCCTGCAGCGGGTGGGTCGGGCAGGACGTCGCGACGGCAACGCGATGACGACCACCCTGGCCGACGGCAACAGCCCTCACGACCTGTATTTCTTTGCCGAGACAGAGGAAATGATTGCCGGCGAGGTCTCGCCACCGGGTGTCTTCCTGCAAGCCGCTGAGGTGCTACGCAGGCAGCTATTCGCCTATTGCATGGACGATTGGGTGGCTGGACTTGGCAGCCAGAATGCCTTGCCGGACAAGACCTCGCAGGCGCTGGACGTGATGGAGGCGAGCAAGCTCGACCGCTTCCCCTACCTGTTTGCCGACCATGTGCTGGCCCATGAAGAGCGACTCTTCAACGGCTTCATGCAGCTGCTTGACGGCGATGTGGATGAGGTTGTCCGTGCACGGTTGCTGGATTTCATGCAGGGCCAGGGCGAGACGGACGGGTTGCGTACCCGCTTGATGAAGGCGCTGACCGAGCTGCTGGAGGAGCGGCGCAGCTACAAGAAGCGCAAGGACGAACTCGACAAGGCGGTCAAGCAGCTCAAGCAGAAGCCGCAGGACGAGGCGACCATGGCGGAAATCGACGAGTTGCTGCGAGAGCGCGACAAGTTTCTCGAACTCATCAAGGAAATCAACGCCCGTGACCTGCTGGGCACCCTGACCGACTATGGGCTGATTCCCAACTACGCCTTTCCTGAAGCTGGGGTGCAGTTGAAGTCCGTGCTATGGCGCAAGCGCAGCCCGGATGAGCCAGGACAAGGCAGTTACGTCACGCTCAACACCCTTAAGTACGAGCGCCCGGCCCAGTCGGCCCTGTCCGAGTTCGCCCCGGAAAACCGCTTCTACGCCAACCAGCGGCGCGTGGAAGTGGACCAAATCAACATGAACCTGGCCAAGGCCGAGGACTGGCGTTTTTGTCCAAGCTGCCACCACATGCAGAACCTGAGTGTGGAGCCGGACGTGCATCCGGTCTGCCCGCGCTGTAATGAGGCAATGTGGGGCGATGCGGCGCAGCGGCGGACCCTGCTGCGTTTCCGTCAGGCGATTGCCAACAGCAACGACTCGGAAGTGCGTATCGACGACAGCGCCGAGGACCGCGAACCGAAGTATTACGTGCGTCAGCTGATGGCGGACTTCCTACCGGGAAGCGTGCGCGAGGCCTGGCAGATTGCGTCCGACGCCTTACCTTTTGGTTTCGAGTTCATTTCCCGGGTGACCTTCCGTGACGTGAATTTCGGCGAACTCGCCAAGCCGGGTGAGGCCTTCAAGGTAGCAGACAAGGAAGCCGCCCGACCTGGATTTCGCCTGTGCCGATACTGTGGAAAAGTGCAGAAGCCGCCCAAGCGCAATGGAGAGACGGCCGAGCAAACCCACAGCTTCGACTGTCCCAAGCACGGCAGCAACGCCCCAGCCAACCTACTGGAATGCCTGTACCTCTATCGCGAGTTCGAGTCCGAGGCCCTGCGCATCCTGGTGCCTTACACCAAGAACGGGGTGGATGAGCGGGTGGTGCAGTCCTTCATGGCGGCACTGCAGCTGGGCCTGAAACGCTGCTTCGGCGGCAAGGTGGACCACCTTCGGATGGTGCAGCAAGACGAGCCGGGCAAGAACGGCGGACCGCGTAAGCACTACGTGATGTTGTACGACTCTGTGCCTGGTGGCACGGGCTACCTCGACCAGCTCCTGAAAGACAAAGCCGGCACCCTGGCAGAGGTGCTGCGAATGGCACTTGACGCGGTGACGAACTGCACTTGCAACGCCGACCCGGAGAAGGATGGCTGCTACCGCTGTCTATACCAGTACCGGCTAGGCCGCAGCATGGAGCAGGTGTCGCGCGATAACGCCAAGGCTGTGCTGGCCGACTTGGTCGGAGCACTCGGGCAGCTACAGCGCGTAGACACGATTTCGGACATCTTCATCAACCCGAACTTTGACTCGGTGCTGGAGGCGCGTTTCATTGAGAGTCTGAAGCGTTTGAGCGGCGTAGGGGGGCTGCCGCTGGTAAAGCTCGTCCAGGACGTGGTTCATGGCAAAGCGGGCTGGGTACTGGAGGTTGGTAGCCAGCGCTACCGCATTGAGCCGCAGTGTGAGCTGGGTCCGAAGCTGAGTCTGAGCACTTGGAGCAAACCGGACTTCGTCATATGGCCTTGGTCGGCGGCCTCGAAGCGGAAACCCATAGCGGTGTTCTGCGACGGCTGGACGGACCATCAGCACAGCATGCGGGAGGACGCGCAAAAGCGCAGTGCCATCGTTGCGAGCGGACAATGCTGGGTGTGGTCGGTCACGCACGACGATGTTAAAGCGGCGCTCAGTGGCAGCCTCGACCACGACCTGGAATCGCCATTGGTGGCGCTCTCGCGTCACGATGGCAGCAAGGCGCCGCCGCACATCCCGCGTGCGCAGGAGAAGGCCTTTACCCAGCATGCGGTGGCGCGTCTGCTGGGGGTGCTGGCCACACCAGGCGATAGCGGCAAGGATGCCGGCGCGGTGGCGCAACTACAGCGCAACGCGCTCTGGTTGGGCTATCTGATGATTCCCTCGACCCCGGCCGATAAGGCTGCATGCGATGGCCAGCTCGCGCAGTGGTTGCCGCGTTTGCCCGAGGCGGTAAAGACGCCTGGCAGCGGATATGCGCCGAGTGTCGGGCTGACCAAGGGGCCGAGCACGTTTGTTGGCTGGTGGCCCTTGGCGTGGGGCAGTCCGAAGCCGCCGGAATCCGATTGGTGTGCCCCGGGTGTCGTGGTCTTGGACGAGGCCGCAGCAGAGAGCGCTGAGCAACTCCACAGCGCCTGGCGTCGCTGGTTGCAGCTCTTCAATGCGATGCAGTTCCTCCCGGGCACGCTGATGGTCACCGGGAGCGGACTCGATGGTCATGACTACGAGGCGCTCCAAGGTGGTGAGAGCGGGGTCGGCGCGCCGGCCGCCGGTGGCACGGGCAGCGCGGCCTTGCTCGCGGTCTGGGAGACGACCCTGGAGCAAACGCTTGACGCCTTGCGTCCCGGCCTGCGCCGCCTTGCCGAGGTGGGTGCGGCGGTGCCTGAGGTGGGGCTTGAGCTGGCCGACGAGAAGGGCAGGGTGCTGGCCGACGCGGAACTCGCATGGGCCAGTGAGAAGCTGGTCGTGCTTCGTGATGACCAGGCCGACCTGAGTGAGACCTGGGCGGCAGCGCAGTGGAAAGTGGTGGAACTGGACGAGGGGTTGGTTACCGCGGGTGGCGCCCCATGGCAGGGCGTGGTGGCGACTGCGCTGGGCCTGACTCTGAATAACGAGGAAGAACAATGAGCTTCAAGCCGAAGGTCGCACTCGCGCAGGACTTCCTGCTTCAACTGGCCCGGTTGCCGGTGTCGGTGCATTCCAAAGTGATGAAATGGGCCATCCAGTTCCAGGCGGACCCCACCAGTTCGAGCATCAACTACGAGAACATCAAGGGGGCGAAAGACCCGAATCTGAAGTCGGTCCGTCTTAACGACGATTGGCGCGGCATCGTGTTCAAGCCGTCGAAGGGTGACGTCTATGTACTTTTGTATGTCGACCACCACGATGAGGCCTACCGCTGGGCGGAGAACCGCAAGCTGACCATCAACCCGGTAACCGGGGCGATGCAGATGGTTACGTTGGAAAATGTTGTCGAACAGGCGGCGGAGGCTGCAGCGCCGGAGCAACAAGTCCCGGACTACGCCGCCCCTGTGCCGCGCGCCGAAACGGCTGAGACACTGCTTTTCAGCGCGCTTTCGGACGCCGAGCTGATGAGCCTGGGGGTGCCGGAAGAGCTGCTTTCCGCTGTGCGGAAAATCGGCTCCGAGGATGCTTTAGATGCGTTG
>Ga0209175_10001134_pt1 | contig 13680 bp, 4 predicted proteins | sample JI91814C2DNA_FD_187506 | JGI IMG/M metagenome (GOLD analysis project Ga0209175, IMG submission 187506) | Wastewater effluent complex algal communities from Wisconsin, to seasonally profile nutrient transformation and Carbon sequestration -... | ecosystem: Engineered > WWTP > Effluent > Algae...
ACGACTGCCCGCTGCCGCCCGGCGGGTTCAGCACGTCGGGCGGATTGCCCAGCGGGTTGTCGCCGCCTCCGCCGCAGGCCGCGACGAGCGCGGTCACCGCGACGGCGGCCGCGCCGCCTGCCCATCCGCCCGTGCGCAACCTCATGGCGTGCACCCCGCCGCGATCCAGTTCAGGATCGCCTGATAGCCAGCGCTGCCCACCGGCAGAGGCGGCGTGGTCTGACCGGTGGCCCCGGCCGGATGCGGCGCGGTGGAAGGCCGCGCCACCAGCGCGTTGCTTGCAGCGGCGCAGGTGTTGGACACCATCGTCAGGCTCACGTTGTAGTCGCCCTCTGGGTTGCCAGTGAGGATGAAGCGGTTGCCCGTGAAGCCCAGGCCCGGCTGGTGACAGGCAACGCATTGGCTGCGCAGCACCGGCAGGACATTGGCGTTGAACACCGTCTCCGACAGCGCCGTGACGCGCCGCGCCGGGCTGTTGCTGGCCATCACGTTGTTGAAGTACTGGCCACCCAGGTCCATCCACTCGCTCACCAGGCGCTTCTCCGCCGCGTTGAGCAGCGTCGCATGGTTGGGCGCCGTTCCCGGCGGGTTCGGGTGCGTCGTGCGGGCATCGGCACTGGCCTTGAGGGTCTCGCCGAAGAGGATCTCGCCCAGGCGACTGGACCGCGTCAGGCCCTCCGCGCCGCCGGCCATCGTCTCGACCAGCGCGGCACCGCGCACCACCTCGGGCACGCCGTCGCGGATGCGCGTGACGGGCTGGCCGTTGCCGTCGAGCAGCGGATCGCCCAGCAGCAGTTCCTGGTACGACGTGAGACGCCCGGTGCCCGACATGGTGGCCTGCAGGTCCAGCCGCGTCGAGTCGGCATGGCAGGCCGTGCACGTGTTGGCGCCGCGGTCGCGGGTCCAGATCGGCTGGATGTGGTCCGGGTAGTTGATGATGCCGTTGACCGGAGCCGGAGTGGCCAGGTCGTCGGCCGGGTTGGCGTTGCCCGTGTAGCGCACGGCGATCGCTGCACGTGCGGTGACGCCGTTGCGGCTGGTGTCGGCCCACACGTCGGCAAACATCATGTCGGACAGCAGGTTCAGCGCCGTCGGGTCCACGCGGGTACGCAGCGACGCCATGGTTTCGCCCTGCTGGTGCTGGCTGGCCAGTGCAGGCTGCAGGGCAGCGGGCATCGTGTTGACCGTGGTGCCCGAGTTGATCGACGCGCCACGGCGCGGGCTGTGGCAGCCGTCGCAGGTGCGGCGTTCGCCCGGGCGCACCTGGATCCAGTTCAGGTGGGTCTGCAGCGCACGGCCCTTGTGGTCGATGATCGACAGCGCCAGGGGTGTGTCCGCGGGCACCGACAGCTTGAACGAGCCGTCCGGCTCTATCGGCGCGTAGCCGAGGATCTGCTGCGGCTCGAAGTCCGTCTCGCCGATGGCCTCGCGCATGCCGGTCATGCCCTGCTGCGGCGCCACGGCGCGGGTGGCGCGCACGAAGCGCGCCGGCGAGCAGTGGTAGGCCGCATTGCCCGGGTCCTTCATGGCCGCGAGATCGGCGATGGAGGTCCGTGTGTCACCGGCTTCGATCGGCGCACGCTGGGCGATGGCACGAGCGCAGCCGGCCGGCAGGTCGGCTGCAGCGATCACCGCTTCGGCCATCCGGTTCAGTCCGTCGGTGTCATAGATGCTGCGCACCTCGATCAGCGCACGGCCCTGAGCCGCCAGCGCCGGGTCGATCGTGGTCGGCGTCGGCGCGGCCGGCTCGGCACGGGGCTGGATCGCCACCGGATCGGTGTACATGAAGCCCGCAGGCGGCGCGGCCACGATCAGCCAGGTCTGATTGGCCGGGTTGTACATGTAGACCGAGTAGATCGGGGGCACGTTGTCCTGCACCGGATCGGCGGCCTCGTCCTCCATCGTGCGGTCGCTCTCCAGGCGGTCGATCTCCGCCTGCGTCAGGCGCGAGCAGGGGATCACCACGCCGTCGCGCGTGACCTCGCAGGTACGGAAAGACACCAGGATGCGGTCGGTGCCGTCCCACAGCGGGTAGGGCGTCGTGGCCCGGCCCACCAGCGACAGACCGCGGCCGTCGGGGATCTCCAGATTGGTCAGGTGGCGCTGGCCGGCGCTGGCGGTCACCGCCCGGTTGGCCGGCATGGTGTTTTCGCTGAAGTTCTCGATGTCGATCAGCATCAGCGCCCCGCCCTCGCGGGTGCCCGACAGCGACATCAGCGACGAGGCCACCTGGCCGCGGTAGCGGCCGTTGGGGTCCATCTCGCGCGGATGCAGGAAGCTGTTGCCGGGGCTGTGCGCACCGTACAGCACGAACATGTCCGTGCCGTCCTGCTTGGACTTGAAGATCGCGAAACGGTTGCGCGGGCCGACGTGCTCCCAGCGCGAGAACATGATCTCGCCGTTGGACCGCACCACCGGGTTGCGGTCGTGGCTCTGGTTGACGGAGATCTGCGTGATGGCGCCGCCCTCGGGGTCCATCGTGTGCAGGTTGAGCACGCGCTCGCGCTCGTACTCGTCCACCGCGAACACCGGCTGGCCCGCGATGATGGACCGCGTCTGCGTCTGGCGGCTCGACGAGAACACGAAGCCGCGGCCGGCCGGCAGGTAGGCCGGGTCCACGTCGTCGTCGGAAGTCGACGCCGTGACGCGGCGCAGCGATCCGCCGGCCAGGCCGCCGGTGGTCATGTCGTATTCCCAGATGTTCCAGCGGCCGGTGCAGGCCGCGCCGCCGTCGATGGTGGAGGTGTTCGCCGTCGGGCAGCGCATCGAGAACACGATCTTGCGGCCGTCGTACGACACCTCGGGGTCGGACACGTCGCCCACGCCCTGCGTGATCGACGCGGTGACGTTGATCTCCGCGGCGCTCGGCGATGACTGCTCGCGAACGATGAGGTCACCGCCCGGGGCCGTGGGCGTGCCGTCGGTGGGATTCATGTTCAGCGTGTTCGCCCGCTTCGCGTAGGCGATAGCCACGTCCCCGTTCACCGTGACGGTGTCCGAGCCTCCCGAGCCGCTGCCGCAGCCGGCCAGCAACGCGGCCAGTGCGGCCACAGCCGGCACGATCTTCCATTGCCTCGTGATCATGTTCATGGTCAACCCCCTGTGCACGTATGTATGTTGTCAATGCCGTGCGGGCGTGCGCCCCGCCGACATTCCGCTCGAAGCATGCAAGGCGCCTTCGGCGTCGACGCACAGCGCGTCCACCCCTTCCAGCGTCTCGACGAGTTCCAGGCCGCGCTCGATGCCGAGCACGAAGATCGATTTGCTCAGGGCCTCGCAGGTGAGGCCGTCTGCCGCCATCACGGTGACGCTGCGCAGGCTGCGCGGCGACTCGCCGGTGGCGGGGTCCACGATGTGGTGATGGCGCACGCCGTCGCGCTCGAAGAAGCGCTCGTAGTCGCCGGACGTGGAGATGGCCGTGTCCACCAGCGGCAGCACCGCCACCAATGCGTCGGCGCGGCGCGGGTCGCGCACGCCGATGTGCCAGGGCCGGCCGCGCCGGTCGCCGATGACGCGGCTGTCGCCGCCAGCGGCCACATGAGCGTGGTGAATGCCGTGACGCGCCAGGATGGCCGCAGCGTTGTCCACTGCGTGACCCTTGGCGAAGCCGCCGAGATCGATGCGCATGCCGTCCCGCGAGAAGTGAACGCTGCGCGTGCGGGCGTCGAGCTCCATGCCGCGCCAGCCGATCGCGGCCCGGCCGCGCGCCAGTGCCTGCGCGTCGGGCGCCAGGCCCTCGCGGTAGTCGTACAGATTGCCGACGCTGGCGAACGTGATGTCGAAGGCACCCATCGACAGTTGCGAGAAGCGCTGCGCCTGCACCAGCAGCAGGAACATCTCGGCCGACAGCTCCACCGGCTGCCGGTGCGCGTCGCGGTTGATGCGCGAGAGCTCGGAGTCGTCCTTGTGCGGGCTCATCGTGCGGTCGATGCGGTGCATCTCGGCCATCACCGCGTCCGCGGCAGCCTGGCCGCGCGCGGCGTCGTCGCACCACAGCTCGACCCGGATGGCCGTGCCCATCACCGCCTCTTCGCGCACCAGCCACTGGCCCGCGTCGGACGCGCACGCCGCAGCCGCCGCCGGGTGGGCGGGCTTGGGCTGGGTCCAGGGCCAGAGGTTCCTCATCGCAGTCGTGTCGGTCGTTCGTGGTCGATTCGTGCGGGCAGGTCGTCGAAGGCAGCAGCAGCGGGCCCAAAGACCCTTTGCGGCGTCGCATATTGCGGGCAGGTCGAAGCGCAAACCGGTGAAATTGTTTGCAAACCACCATGGCCTTACACCCTGTCGCCAATCGCGGTTCGGCCGCCACGCTGGCGCGGGCGGACACGTGCGCGTAGCGGCGCCGAATGTTTGCAATCGCAACAGGCGGGTGACCAAATGCGTCACTTCGGCGGCGCACAATGGCCGCGAGGAGAGCCCCGATGCGCGAACACGACACCTGCCCTGCCCTGCGCCGCGCCAGCGCCTGGCAAGGCCTCGCCCTCGTTGCGGCCCTGCTGTCGGCCAGCGCCGTGGCGCAGACCCCGGGGCCGGGCCCGGCGGGAGGCACCGCGCCGGCCTCCGCTGCGAGCGCGGCTCGCCCCATCGACCTGCAGGGCCACCGCGGCGCGCGTGCACTGTGGCCGGAGAACACGCTGGCCGGCTTCGCGCGCACGCTGGCATTGGGCGTCACCACGCTCGAGCTGGACATCGCCATCACCCGCGACGGCGTGCCCGTGATCTCGCACGACCCGCTGCTCAACCCGGACCTCACGCGCGGGCCGGACGGCCGCTTCATCGACGCGCCGGGCCCGCGCATACGCGACCTGACGCTCGAAGAGCTGCAGCGCTACGACGTCGGCCGCATCAGGCCCGGCACGCGCTACGCCACGCTGTACCCTGAGCAGCAGCCGCTGGACGGTGCGCGCATCCCGCGCCTGGACGATCTTCTGACGATGGTGCAGCGCGCCGGCGACGCGCGCGTGCGCCTGGCCATCGAGACCAAGCTGCACCCCGGGCACCCCGACGACACCCTGCCGCCCGAGGCATTTGCGCGCACCGTGATCGAGGCCGTGCGCAGCGCCGGGCTGGCCCGGCGCTGCAGCATCCTCAGCTTCGACTGGCGCACGCTGGCCGTGGTGCAGAAGGAGGCGCCCGAGATCGCCACCGTGTACCTCACCGCGCGGCAGCGCTGGCTCGACAACATCGGCGCCGACCGGCCCGAAGGCTCGGCCTGGACGGCCGGCGTGCGGTGGCGCGACCACGGCAGCGTGCCGCGCATGGTGCATGCAGCCGGCGGGCGCGCGTGGTCGTCTTACTTCGGCGACCTCGACGCGGCCCAGGTGCGCGAGGCGCAGGCGCTCGGCATCCAGGTGCTGGCGTGGACCGTGAACGAGCCGCGCGACATCGAGCGCGTGCTCGACCTGGGCGTAGACGGCATCGTGAGCGACCGGCCCGACCGCGTGCGCGAGGCGATGGCGCGGCGCGGCATGGCGCTGCCGGCGCCGATGTCGGTACGGGAGCCGTAGCCGCCGCACGAACGGCGGCGAAGGGACGGCTGAACCAGGGCGCCGTCGACCTTGACGTCAGGCCGCCGCTCGAAGGCGCCTGCCCGACAACGCCCGGTCGATGGAACGACGCAGCTGGCTCGGACGCACAGGCTTGACGACAAGCTGCATCTTCAGGTCCTGGGCCCGACGTTCCACGTCCTGTGAGACCGTGCCGGTGAACAGGATGAGCACCACGTCGACCCAGTCGGGTCGCGCGGCCAATGTGGCAGCAAGCGCGAGGCCGCTTTCGCCGTTGATGTCGTTGTCAAGCAGCACCAGATCGGGACGGCGGCCGGCAAGCACCACGTCCAGACCCGGCCCATTGGGCGAAAGTGCCACCGCATAGCCCCACTGCGTCAGCAGATCTCCCATGGACTCGAGAATTTCCGGGTTGTCATCGACCACCGCGACCAGGCTCGGCGTCTGCGAAGGTTCTGCAGGCTCCAAGGACGCTTCGCCCACCACAGATTCGGGGGCGCTTCTGGGCAGAGACAGCCGCACCATGGTGCCCTGCCCCACCATGGAGTCGATGGTCAGCTCGTGACCGAGCTTCTGGGTGGCCCGCTGGACGACGGACAGGCCGATGCCCAGCCCTTGCTCTTGCGCACCATGGTCCAGGCGCGAGTAGGGGCGCAACATGTCGGCAATGCGCTCCTTGGGAATACCCCGGCCGGTATCGGACACGGTCACCACCACGTCTGCCTGCGCGTGGCCCAGCCCGGCCTTCAGGTCTACCCGACCACGATCGGAGTACTTGCAGGCATTGCTGACCAGGTTGAACAACACGCGACGCAAGAGCTGGGCATCGCTGCGGACCCACAAGCCGCACTTGACGGCCTGGAGCTCCAGCCCACGGCGCGTGGCAAGTGGCTGGAACTGCCGAACTGCTTCGTCGAACAAGGCGTCCACGCTGACGGGGCCTATGTGGACAACGAGATCGCCGCGCTCGAGCTGGGCCATGTCCAGCAGCTGGGACAGCATGTCATCGAGCGTGTCGGTGTTGCGGCGGATCACCTCGGTTTCCTGTGCATTGGCACCACCCTTGCCGTGAGCCAGCTCCGCCAACAGCGACAACGACTGCGCCGGCTGTCGCAAGTCGTGGCAAGCTGCAGCGAGGAAGTCGCTGCGGCTTGCGTTCAGTTTCTCCAACTGACTGTACAGGTGGACCACGTGCCGCTTCTGCAGCCACTGGCGCCGCAACAACAGCCCCAGTGCTGTCGACGCCAACGCCGCAAGCACGAGCCCCGAGATCAGAAGGTTACGGCGCTCCGTCAAGGCCCCCACGGACACGCGAAGGGTCTCGTTCTCCAGCGCCTTGGCCTTGACATCGAACTGCACCTGCAGCGACGCAAGCTGCTGGGCATGCTCCTCGGAGATCTGGCGCTGGGTGATCGCCAGCAGTTGCCTGGTTTGCGCCAGGGCGGCTTCCGCGTTGCCCAGGCGCTCGTGAACTTCGGCGGACACTTCGAACAGCCGTCGAGTCAGTCGATTCTCCGACTCACCCGCAAGCAGTAGCTGCGCCTCCTTCAAGGACGCCAGCGCAACTGGCGCATCCGGAGGCGTCAGCTTCGCGCTCATCTCGGCATTGCGAAGATGCCACAGCGCCCTGTCGACAGGCGACATCCCGGCCATCAGCGGCGCGCTCTCCTTGAGCACGTCCAGTACGTCGCGTGGCCGATTCAACTTGACGAACAGATACTCGAGCATGTCGAGGCTCGCAACCTCGAGCGAGGTGTCACCCACCCCTCGGGCCAGCGCCAACGCACGCCGAAGGTTGGGCTCCACTTCGCCCAGGCGGTCCGATCTCTCGTTGACCACACCGACGGCAAGCTGCAGTTGCCCGCCCAGGCTGGGATACTTTGCCGGCGGGGTTTCGCGAAGGGCCGCCGCCAGCTCAGCCAAGGCCGAGTCCGCCTGGGACTGGCTCTGGGCTGTGATCCGATAACCGTTACGCCCGTGGATCTCGGCCGTAGCCCAGGATCGGCAGGCCGCGGAGGCGCCGGGCATCTGGCGTGCCTCCAGGAGAAACGGCACCCACTCGGTCTCTGCCAAGCCGTTTCGCGCCACTTTTCCCCGCAACAGGAGCCCCAGGCACTTTGCCGTAGGGCTGCCCGAGAGCGCCATGGTGTCGGCTGCCGTCTCCAGCCGCGACAACTGCCTGACCAAGGCATCCTTGCCTGACAACTCACGATCCACGACGATGCCTTGCACCATCTGGAGCAGGCCCATCGCGGTGTAGTCCTTCGTCCGCCGGCCCAGTTCAATGGCCTCGTCGAAATGCGGGCCGATCACCTCCAGCGGTTCAGGCTCGAACAGGGCGAAAACGGCCACGGTCTTTGCCGCTTCGAGACGAGCAGAGACATCCGCAGAAGCCCAGCCTTTGACGAAGCTCTGGCGCGTGTCTGACAAGGCTTCGCGAGTGTTGCGAGAAATCCGCTCGAGGGCCACCTCCACGGCCGGGTCGGCCATGGCGCCATGCGCGAAAACGACTGCCGTCGCCGCCCCGAGCGCCCTGGCCACCCAACGGCAGAGCCGCTTCGCCGATAGCCCGACAGAACGAGCTGGAGCCATAAAAGAGAAGCTTCTGGGCCTCATGTAGTGCCTTTGTTCCCGGAACCACAGTTCGATGCTGATTCTTGCCGGACTCGCAGCCGGATGGGAAGTGCGCGTATGGACCAACATCTTTCGCAGCCAAAAGAAGAGGCCCGCGCGTGGCGGGCCTGGTCGAGAACAGCGCCCGGCACCTGCCGAGTGCACGCAAGACGGTCTACACGTTCAGGAACGGAGAGTCTGGCGTGTGCCAGTAGTGATAGATCTCAGGGTACATCGCGTTGTCGCTGTCCGGGAGCGGAAGCGCCGGGCCGGCGCTGACCGCCCCATCCGCAGCGATGGCCATTGCAGCAGCAGTATCCGCAGTGGACTCCATCGCGGCCGGGGAGGAGTCGACCACTTCGACCGTAATTGCTGATGTGCCGCCACCCACAGCGAACACTTGATCAACATTCCTGGTGGCCTGGCCGTCGCTCAGGGTAACGCTGAACGTCCGCACGCCCGTCAAAGCGCCGGAGTCCGACGTGATCCCCACGGATGCCGCCACGAGTGCCCAGTCTTCAAACGAGGGCGTCGCACCCGACTTCGGCGTCACCGTCATCGAATTTGCGCTAGTTGCAATGTCGAAGAGATTCAAATCGAACGCGAAGTCACTCGCGATCTCAAGGGTGTCGTAAGTGTAGTCCCAACCCGACGTGCAGATGAAACTCATCAAGGTGATTTGAGTGCTGTCGGGGTCCGTCACTTGGACGACTGAGGCGAACAAGTTGGCGGAGGCGTACCCGGCTCCCACATCGATGCTGTTTCCCGGCGTGACCATCGCCGTCATTGACGGCGCATCATTCACTGGGCTGATGGCCACGCTCAGGGCTGCCTGTGAAGAGCTGGCTCCCGAGTTGTCGACGAGGCTGGCGGACAGAAGGGAATAGGTACCCGTCCTGTTAGGCCCCGGCGAAAAGTAGGCGTTGTTGGTGGCGTCGATCGTGAAGTTGGTGGAGGCGTTGTAAGACGTGGCGGTTGCTGAGCTGGTGCCGATTCGCAACGTGCCGAAACTGCCCACCGAGCCCGACAGGTGCACTGCGCTCACCGAGCCGTCCACATCGGTTGCACCGAGCAGAGTGATCAGGTTTGCCAGGGTAATCGTGGTCTGCGTGTCCTCGACCACCGCGATCGAACCGGTCGATGTCGTCGTACTGGGCGCATCGTTGGTGCCGGTGATGGCGATGGCAATGCTGGACGTCGATCCGTCGGACAGCGAAACACCGATGGTGTCGGCGGCGGTGGCTCCGCCGGCCAGCACGTTGGCACGGCTGTCCAGCGTGTAGGTCCATGCACCCGAGGCATCGATCGTCAGCGAACCGTAGGTGCCGCTCAGGGTGCCGGCGACGAAGGCCAGAGCCGGATTGTCGGCGTCGGTGGCGGTGAGCGTGCCCGTGGCCGTCACGGACGTGTCTTCGGTGACAGTGCCCGTGCCGGTGGAGATGACAGGCGCATCGTCGACTCCGACCCACCGGATAGTGATCGCGGCCTCTTGGTCGGTGTCGTTGAGCCTCACGTTGACGACTTCCTCCCGCACTACTCCGGCGGCCAGGTCTTCCGCCGTCGCCACGAACTCGGCCGTCCACGTGCCGTCGGCGTTCACGTGCACCCGCGAGAAGTCGCCCTCGTATTCGCTCGCGATGAAGCTCAGGGCCGGTCCGTCCACGTCCGTCGCCGTGAGCGTACCGCTCGCGGTGGTGGCGCCGCCCTCCGTGAAGGTGACGATGGCGCTGCCGATCACCGGCGCGTCGTCCGTGCCAGTCGCCGTGATGGTGACCGTGGTGGTCGATCCATCCGTGAGCGTCACTGTGAAGGTGTCGGTGACGACCTGGCCGCCAGCCAAGGCTTGAGCAGCGGCTCCGAGCGTGTAGGTCCACGCACCGGCGGCGTTCAGCGTCAGCGAGCCATAGGCGCCGCTCTGCGTGCCGGCGACGAAGGCCAGAGCCGGGTTGCCGGGGTCAGTGGCGGTGAGGGTGCCAGTCGCAGTGGGTGAAGTGTCTTCAGTGACCGTGCCGGTGCCAGAGCTGATGACCGGCCCTTCATCCGTGCCAGTCGCTGTGATCGTGACCGTCGTGGTCGAGCCGTCGGTCAGCGTGACGGTGAAAGTGTCGGTGACGACCTGTCCACCGGCCAGCGCCTGCGCAGCGGCGCCGAGGGTGTAGGTCCACGCACCCGCGGCGTTCAGCGTCAGTGAGCCATAGGCGCCGGCTTGCGTGCCGGCCACGAAGGCCAGAGCCGGGTTGTCGGCGTCGGTGGCGGTGAGGGTGCCGGTCGCAGTGGGTGAAGTGTCTTCAGTGACCGTGCCGGTGCCAGAGCTGATGACCGGCGCGTCATTGGTACCGGTGATGGTGATGGTCACCGTGGCCGTCGTCTCGTCGGGGGTCCTGACTACAAAGGCATCGGTCAGCGTGATGCCTGGCCCAGACAGCGACTGGATCGCCGCCTGACTGTTGTCGGCCACGTAAGTCCACGCTCCGGCTTCGGTGATGGTGAAGGTGCCGTAGTTCCCGGTGAACGTGAGGGGGCTGGCGAAGAAGTTGTGCCCGGCGCCGTCTGGATCATTGACACTGAGCACGCCGGTGGCCACCAGTTGGCCTGAACCGTTGACGCCCACGTCCTCTTGCAGCGTGGCGGTGGTGTCGCCGGTGATCACCGACGGGTCGTTTAGGTCGTTCAAATAAATGGTTAGGTTCTTGTCGGAGTAATTCCCGCTGCTGTCGGTGGCACGGACTCTGACGTTGTAAAACATCCTGGTCTCGAAATCGGGTGTTCCAGTCGTCAGGATGAGGCGGTTGCCATCCGCGATGCTGAACAAGGCTTCGTCCATTGCAGATACTACCGACCACGTCAGCGGCGAGACGTCAGTGGCTGCGAGCACCACGCTCAGCGCAGCGTTTTCATCCACAGTAATGTTCGTCGGGGTGGTGATCGAGGGCGCTGCCGAGTCCACCGTGTAGGTGAACTGACGCACCATCTCGGTCGCATTGCCGGCCCAGTCGGTATAGACGATGCGCACGGTGTGCGATCCCTCGGCCAGACCGCTGGCCGAGTAGGTCCACGCCCCCGTTGCGGAGTCGACCGTCGGCGAGCCCAGCAGCACGTTGTTGTCGTACACCTGCAGCGTGGGACCCGTACCACCGGTGCCACCGCCGCTGACGGTGCCCCCCAGTGTGATCGCGTCGCGGTAGATGATGACGCCGTCGGCAGCCAGCAGATTGACGTTGTCGGCGTCCTGGAAGGTCGTCACGGCCAGCGTGGGGTCAACCAGGTCGATCTGATAGGTGTGCGGGTAGGCGGCCGAAGTCACGTCGAAAGTGGACTCCGATCCCGTCAGCTCATCTCGGATCACTGCGGTCACCGTCACGGTGAGGCTGGTGCCAGCTTCCAGCTCCGTAACCGGAACCTGCACCACGACGCGACCCTCCGTGGGCGTTGCGGTGGAGCTGTACCAGGCCCCCCCTGGAGTGATCACGGTGGTTCGATAACTGACGATCGTGAACCCGTCCTCGGCCGTCGAAACGTATTCGCCGGACAGAGTGACCGCCACGTCCACCACCTCGTCGGAATCAACCCAGTTCAAGTCGGTGAGGGACACGATGTTGTCGCTGCCACCGACCGTGACCGACTGGACCTGGAGATCCGGAACGTCCAGCGCGGTGAGGCTCACTGCGTGCTCAGTGGTGTTGCCCGCGGTGTCCGCCGCCACCAGAGTGAATGTGTAGTTCGACTTCGTTTCGAAGTCGAGGCCGGTTCCATTGACGCAGGTCACTCGGCCAGTTGCGTCCACCGCAAAGAGTGCGCCGTCGCCTCCGGAGGCGATGCTCCAGGCGGCGACGCTCACGCCCGTGGCCTGATAGACCACGGTCTGGTTCTCTCTCACCGTGACGGACTGGTCCGACGTGACCTCCGGCGGAGTGGTGTCCACTGTGAACGTGAATGGGCCGGTGAAGGCGGCGTTGCCTGCAACGTCGACGGCGAGAAAAAGCAGGCTATGGGCGCCTTCGGCGAGTTCGGGCGTGGTGAACGAATAGCCCCCTCCCGGGACAAGCGTCGCCCTGCCGATTTCAACGCCGTTGTCAACCACCAGGATGTGGTCAATGCCGCTGCTCCCGTTGTCGGATGCATCGCCCGAGAAGGACACCGTGCGGTCGCGAGTGGTTCCACCCGCCGACAGTGCGCCGTAATCGGTCGTGAGCGTACTGGGCATCGAGATCGTTGGGGCATCTGCGTCAACCGTTACCGTGACTGTTTGGCTGGCAGTCACATTGGTACCGTCGAGCAACTCGACGAGCAGCAAAAACGAGGAATCATAAAATACACGGGAGTCCGAAATGTCTTGGGCTGTAAGTTGGGTATTGAATGTCCCTTGATCGTTGATCACCCCGGTAACAACCGCGTCCCCAAAGGTCACGCGCACGGTCTGCCCAACAGCGAAGTCGTGCCCCAAGGTTCCAGTGAATCCACCGGTGACGGTCCCACCGTGGCCAAAGGTCGCAAAGTTGGCGTAGTTGTTCGATCCAAACTTGACACCAGTGAATGCTGGATCAAGAAGGTTGGCCACCGCGGACGTCTGCGCGCTGGTCACCGTCTCCGAGGTGCCCAGCCCGTCGGTGTAGTTCACGCTCACGCTGATCTGCTTGCCGACGTCGGCATCGCCCAGCGTGTAGGTGGTGCCGGTGGCGCCGCTGACGGCCACGCCGTCGCGCAGCCACTGCACGCTCATCGCGCCCAGGCCTTCCACGTCGGCAATGGCGCTCGTGCTCACGGTGAGCACCTCGTCCTCGGCGACGGTGCCGGTGATGGTGGGCAGCCCCGTCGGGGCGTCGTTCACGTTGGTCACCGCGGCCGTCTGCGCGCTGGTCAGCGTCTCCGAGGTGCCCTGTCCGTCGGTGTAGCTCACGCTCACGCTGATCTGCTTGCCGACGTCGGCGTCACCCAGCGTGTAGGTGGTGCCGGTGGCGCCGCTGATGGCCACGCCGTCGCGCAGCCACTGCACGCTCATCGTGCCCAGGCCGTCGGCGTCGACGATGGCGCTCGTGTTCACCGTGAGCACCTGGTTCTCGGTGGCAGTGCCAGTGATCGTGGGCAGCCCTGTCGGGGCGTCGTTCACGCCAGTCACCGCGGACGTCTGCGCGCTGGTCACCGTCTCCGAGGTGCCCTGTCCGTCGGTGTAGCTCACGCTCACGCTGATCTGCTTGCCGACGTCGGCGTCGCCCAGCGTGTAGGTGGTGCCGGTGGCGCCGCTGACGGCCACGCCGTCGCGCAGCCACTGCACGCTCATCGCGCCCAGGCCTTCCACGTCGGCAATGGCGCTCGTGCTCACGGTGAGCACCTGGTCTTCGGCGACGGTGCCGGTGATGGTGGGCAGCCCTGTCGGGGCGTCGTTCACGTTGGCCACCGCGGCCGTCTGCGCGCTGGTCAGCGTCTCCGAGGTGCCCTGGCCATCGGTGTAGCTCACGCTCACGCTGATCTGCTTGCCGACGTCGGCGTCGCCCAGCGTGTAGGTGGTGCCGGTGGCGCCGCTGACGGCCACGCCGTCGCGCAGCCACTGCACGCTCATCGTGCC
>Ga0209175_10001140_pt1 | contig 13645 bp, 12 predicted proteins | sample JI91814C2DNA_FD_187506 | JGI IMG/M metagenome (GOLD analysis project Ga0209175, IMG submission 187506) | Wastewater effluent complex algal communities from Wisconsin, to seasonally profile nutrient transformation and Carbon sequestration -... | ecosystem: Engineered > WWTP > Effluent > Algae...
AAAGTCTGGGCCAGGCACAGCGCCAGTGCAGCAGCCCGCAAGCGGGCGGAATTGAAGGTCGGCTTGTTCATCACTCGCTCCTTTGGTCGAACCTATGGGTCATTTTGAAAACCTGTTTGTCACACACATCAATGCAGCGACCGCAGGTGGTGCAGTCTGAAGCCAGAATCAGGGGGCTCTCCTGCCCGACCTTCTTGAGGGCCGGGCGGATCACCTGGGGTTCGGGGCACACGATAAAGCAGTCCATGCAGTCGTCGCAGGCCTTGCGGTTGGGCGCCGCCACGCGGACCAGCGCCGTCTTGCCGAGCAGGCCGTAAAACGCCCCCACCGGGCACAGGTGACCACACCAGCCCCGGCTTGCCACCAGCAGGTCGTATAAAAAAATGCCGCCGATCACCAACAAGGCCCCGCCCATCCCGAAGATCAGCGCGCGGTGAAACAGCGACACCGGATTGACCCATTCCCAGGCCAGCGTGCCGGTCAGGGCCGACGCCACCAAAGTGCCGCCGAGCAGCCAGTAACGGGTGTCGGCGTCGGGCACGCGGCCGGTCTTGATGCCGAGGCGGCGACGCGACCACGCGGCGGCGTCGGTGACGACATTCACCGGGCACACCCAGCTGCAAAAGATTCGCCCGCCGAACAAAAGGTAGAACGCGAGCACGATGGCTGCGCCGATGAGCGCCGCCGAATACGGCACATGGCCGGTGGCAAGGGTTTGCAGCAGCAACAGCGGATCGGTCAGCGGCACGACGCCCAGCGTGAGCGACGAGGACAGGTTGCCCTTGGCAATCCAGAGCCCGAACCACGGCCCCGACAGGAAGGCCAGCAGGATCAGTAGCTGGCTGCTGCGGCGCAGGATCAGCCAGCGCTGGCGCTGCCAGAGGCTTCGGGCTGGCGCACAGGCTTCGGCGGCGGGTTTGATCGGGATGCGAATGGTCGCCATGTTTCAGGGCTTCCAGCGGGAGTTGATGCCCTGCGGGGTCTTGGGCGCGGCAGGCGCTGACGGGGCCTGTACGGCCGGGGCCGGCGCGCTCGGTGCAAGCACCGTTTCGGTGGCGCTGCGGCCGGCGGTCGGGCCTTCGAAGCCGCGCACCGGCAATTCCACCTGCTCGCCGATCAGCGAGCCGCCGTGGCGGGCTTTTTCTTCCCAGCCCTTGCGGTAGTGAGCGGGCAGCGCGCCCTGGGCCAGCTCGCGCGGGAAAACCTTGATCGCCGCCTCGGGCAGCACGCAGGATTTCTCACACTTGCCGCAGCCGGTGCAATGATCCGAATGCACCGTGGGCAGCAGCATGGCGTGACGGTCGGAGCGCGGGTTGTGCTGGGTTTCGAGGGTGATCGCCTTGTCGATCACCGGGCATACGCGATAGCACACGTCACAGCGCAGGCCGAGAAAATTGAGGCAGCTCTCGTGGTCGACGAGGGCGGCAAGGCCCATCTGGGCCTGGTTGATGTCGGTGAGCTCCCGGTCGAGGGCGCCGGTGGGGCAGGCCTTCACGCAGGGAATGTCCTCGCACATTTCGCAGGGAATTTTCCGGGCGGTGAAGTAAGGCGTGCCCGTTGCAACCGTATCGCCCAGGTCGGACAGCTTGAGAATGTCGTAGGGGCAATCGCGCACGCACAGGCCGCAGCGCACGCAGGCCGCCAGAAAATCTGGCTCGGGCAAGGCGCCGGGCGGGCGCAAAGCCTGGGCCGGCAGCGCTGACGCGCTCTTTGAATACAGCCCGGCCCCCAGCGCCAGCAGGCAGCCGCCACCGGCAGCGGCGGCGACGCTGTTGATGAACTTGCGCCGCGCCGCCGAAGCCGGTGAAACGGCTTCGGTGACTTTGCGGGGGGCTTTCTTGCCGGTGTCCACGATGTGTCTTCGTTGATGCGTGCGCCGCCTGGAGGTCGGATGTCGGGTTGCAACCCTACGGGCGGCGGGTCGATCAGGCGCGCAGCACCTTGACGGCGCACTTCTTGTAGTCGGTTTCCTTGGAGATCGGGCAGGTGGCGTCAAGGGTGAGCTTGTTCACTAGCTTCGATTCGTCAAAGAAGGGCACGAAGATCAGCCCGACCGGCGGCTTGTTGCGGCCCTTGGTCTCGAGGCGGGCGGTCATCTCGCCGCGACGGGACAGAACCTTGACCACCATGCCGCGCTGCAGGCCGCGCTTCTTGGCATCGTCCGGGTGCATGAACACCTGGGCTTCCGGCACGGCCTTGTGCAGCTCGGGCACCCGGCGGGTCATGGTGCCGGTGTGCCAGTGTTCCAGCACGCGGCCGGTGCACAGCCACATGTCGAACTCGGTGTCGGGCTTCTCGGGGGGATCCTGGTAGGGCAGCGCGAAGATCACCGCCTTGCCGTCCTTGTGCCCGTAGAACTTCACACCCTCGCCGGCCTTGACGTAGGGGTCGTAGCCTTCGCGGAAGCGCCACAGGGTTTCCTTGCCATCGACCACCGGCCAGCGCAGGCCGCGGGCCTTGTGATAGACGTCGAAAAGCGCCAGATCGTGGCCGTGGCCGCGACCGAAGATCGCGTACTCCTCGAACAAACCCTTTTGCACGTAGTAGCCGAAGGCCTCGGATTCGTCGTTGGTGTAGTTCTTGATGGCGTGCTCGTTCACCTTCACCAGCTCGCTCTTCGGAAACTTGTTCACCACCTTGTTGGCGTAGAGCACGTCGTACAGGGTCTTGCCCTTGTACTCGGGCTTCTTGGCGATCAGCTCGGCCGGCCACACTTCTTCAACCTTGAAGCGCTTGGAAAATTCCATGTACTGCCACAGGTCGGACTTGGCCTCGCCCGGTGCCTTGACCTGCTGGCGCCATACCTGGGTGCGGCGCTCGGCGTTGCCGAAGGCGCCTTCCTTCTCGGTCCACATGGCCGAGGGCAGGATCAGGTCGGCCGCCATCGCCGACACGGTCGGATAGACGTCGGACACCACGATGAAAGCCGCCGGGTTGCGCCAGCCCGGATAGATTTCCTGGTTGATGTTCGGGCCGGCCTGCATGTTGTTGGTGGTGCTGGTCCAGTAGCACTTGAGCTTGCCGTCCTTGAGGGCACGGCTCTGGGCCACGGCGTGAAGGCCGATCTTGTCGGGGATGGTGCCTTCCGGCAGTTGCCAGATTTCCTCGGCGTGGTGGCGGTGCTCGGGGTTGGTCACGACCATGTCGGCCGGCAGGCGGTGGGCGAAGGTGCCCACTTCGCGGGCGGTGCCGCAGGCGGAGGGCTGGCCGGTAAGCGAGAACGGGCCGGAGCCCGGGGTGGAGATCTTGCCCACCAGCAGGTGGACGTTGTAGATCATGTTGTTCACCCAGGTGCCGCGGGTGTGCTGGTTGAAGCCCATGGTCCAGAAGCTGACGACCTTCTTCTTCGGGTCGGCATAGATTTCAGCGAGCTTCTTGAGGCGGTCCTGAGGCACGCCGGAGAGCTTGGACACCTTCTCGACGGTGTATTCGGATACGAACTTCTTGAATTCTTCGAAGGTGCTCGGGCGGGAGTCGTTCGGGTTGTTCTTGGGCTTGCCCTCGGCGCCGGGGTAGCCGTTGAACTTGGCGTCCTTTTCAAGGGCGTGGGCGGGACGCAGGCCGAAGCCGATGTCGGTTTCACCCATCTTGAAGTTCACGTTTTTCTTCACGAACTCCTGGTTAACCTTGCCCGTCTGGATGATGTAGTTGCAGATGTAGTTCAGGATCGCCAGGTCGGTTTGCGGCGTGAAGATCATGCCGTTGTCGGCCAGCTCGAAGCTGCGGTGCTCGAAGGTGGACAGCACGTGCACCTGGGTGTCGGTCTTGGTCAGGCGACGGTCGGTGATGCGGGTCCACAGGATGGGGTGCATCTCGGCCATGTTGGAGCCCCACAGCACGAAGGCGTCGGCCTGCTCGATGTCGTCGTAGCAGCCCATCGGCTCGTCGATGCCGAAGGTGCGCATGAAGCCGGTTACCGCCGAGGCCATGCAGTGGCGGGCGTTGGGGTCGAGGTTGTTCGAGCGGAAGCCGGCCTTCATCAGCTTGGAGGCGGCATAGCCTTCCCAGATCGTCCACTGGCCGGAGCCGAACATGGCGATGGAGCCCGGGCCTTCGCTCTTGAGGGCGGCCTTCCACTTCTCGGCCATGATGTCGAAGGCCGCATTCCAGCTGATCGGGGTGAATTCGCCGTTCTTGTCGTACTTGCCGTCCTTCATGCGCAGCAGCGGCCGGGTCAGGCGGTCCTCGCCGTACATGATCTTGGACAGGAAGTAGCCCTTGATGCAGTTGAGGCCCCGGTTGACCTGCGAGTCAGGATCGCCCTGGGTGGCCACCACGCGGCCGTTCTGCACGCCCACCAGCACCGAGCAGCCGGTACCGCAGAAACGGCAGGCGGCCTTGTCCCAGCGGACGGCGGCGGAGTTTTCGGCCGCCTCGGGGGCGCCCTCCTTCTTCGCTGCGAGGGCGGGCAGGGAAATGCCGGCCGTGGCAGCGGCGGTGGCGATCGCCTGGGTCTTGATGAATTCGCGTCGGTTGATGGTCATGATTGAGCCTCCTCGCAGGGGGATTTCAGGGCTTGCGATTGATTCGAGAACGGGGCAGCACTGGTCGGGACGTCATCGAGCATGGCGTCGCAGTGTTCGTAGGCCAGGGTCGCGGCGAGCACTTGCGGCACGCGATGCAGGGCGATGAGGGTGTCGGACATGGCCGCGCCTTCGGCATCCTCGACGGTCACGACGAGCTTGCCGTCGTCCGACATGCCGTGACATTCGACGCCGGGATAGGCGGTAAGGGCGGCTTCTGCTGCAGCGCGGGTTTCCGGGTGGATGCGCAGCACGAGACTGACGATGTTCATGGGAGCTCCGGGACGGGATTGAGAACCGTGCGCGTTACCGCCACCACGGGACAGGGGGCAATGCAGGCACCGCAGCCGTTGCAGGCGGCGTTGTCGACTTCGGGCAGCGGCGCGCCGCCGATGCGCGGACGAAACCGGATCGCGCTCACGTCGCACATTTCACCGCACACGCGGCAATCGACGTTTTGCGCCGCCAGGCAGCCTTCGCTGATGGCAATGCCGAAGGACCAGGGCTGTGCGGCGGTGTCGCGACCGATGGCGCCTGTGGCACAGGCGCGGGAACAATCACCACAAAAGGTGCAGGCCGCCGCCGAGAAGTCGGCTTCTGGATAGCCGCCCGCAGCGCGCACCAGCAGACCGGTCGGGCAGGCCTTGACGCACTCGTCGCAGCGGGTGCAGGCCGTGAGAAAAGAGGCTTCGAGAGTGCTCCACGGCGGTCGAAACGGCGCCGGGCCGGGCATGCGGGCACCCAGGAAACGACGGCGGGAAACATCCATTTTCGGTTCGTGGTTATAGCTAGACGGGGCGATCCTATACCCCACCATAGAAAGAAACCTTGATCTGCGCGAAGGAATTCGACGCTGCGACGCCGCATTGCCAACATCCGCATCGAGCACTCGATATAAACCCGCCGGGCAATAACCTTGGCTCTATCATGGAAATATGAAAAGCTGGCTGAAGGGCAATGCTATATGGATGAAATCTTTGCAGCGCTTACGAGTGCCGACTTTCAAAGCGTGTTTGAAAGCGCGCCGGATCCCTACCTCATCCTGAACCCGCAGTTCGTCATCGTCGGGGGCAGCCGCGCCTACGCCAGCGCCGCCATGACGCAGCAGGCCGGCATCGTCGGAAGAAGTATCTTCGAAGTGTTTCCCGACACCCCCTCGGCTGACGCAGAGCACACGCTGATGGCGTCGCTCCAGCGCGTGGCCCGGACCCTCAAGCCAGACGCCATGCCGCTCCAGGAGTACGACATCCCCAACCCGCAAGCCGAGGGTGGCGGCTTTGCGCAGCGTTATTGGCGCCCCCTGAACACCCCGGTCACGGGGCCGGACGGGGGCCTGCGCTTCATCATCCACCGGGTCGAGGACGTTACGGAATTAGTGCGCATGAAGCGGGACGGCATTACCCCGCGCCAGCTCGACACGGCGCTGCGCGAGCAGGCCGAAAGAATGGAAACCGAAGGCGTCACCCGCTCCCTCGAGGTGGCCGCGAACAGCGCGCAACTCAGGCAGGCCAACGACGATCTGGCCCGCCTCAACGCCGAAGCAAACGTGAAACTGCGCCAGCTGGAGGCGAGTTTTCGCGCCACCTTCGAGCAGGCCGCCGTGGGCATCGCCCACGTGGCCCCGGACGGGCACTGGCTGCGCGTCAATCAAAAACTCTGCGACATAGTCGGCTACCCGCGGGAGGCGCTGCTCAGGCTGACCTACCAGGATCTCACCTGGCCGGAAGACCTGCAGCCGGACCACCCGCTGGCCAGCGAGGTGCTGGCCGGAACGCGCCAGACTTTCACGGTCGAAAAGCGCTTCATCCACAAGGCCGGCCATCTGCTGTGGATCAGCGCTACCGTCTCGCTGGTGCGCGACGATGCCGGCCAGCCGGCCTATTTCATCGCAGTGGTCCAGGACATCCAGCAGCGCAAGGAGGCCGAACTCGCCCTTGAAGAAGAGCGCGAGGTGTTCCGCAACCTCACCGACATCGCCTCGGACTACTTCTGGGAACTGGACGCACAGTTCCGCTTCAAGACGGTTTCGCCGACGATCGTCCGTTCCGGGCTCGATCTGACGGCTTACATCGGCAAGACACGCTGGGAGCTGCCCTGCTTCGGCATTTCGGACGAAACCTGGCAGGCCCACCGGGCCACGCTGGAAGCCCATCAACCCTTCCGCAATCTGGAGCTGGGCCTCCGCAACATCGACGGCGAAGCCCGCTGGTTTCTGATCAGCGGCGACCCGGTCTTCTCGCGGAACGGCGAGTTCAGGGGCTACCGGGGCACCACCCGGGACATCACGGAAAGAAAGCAGAACATGGAGCGCCTGCGCCAGCAGGCCATGGTATTCAACTGCACCGAAGAAGGCGTGGTCATCACCGACCCCTGCGGCGCCCTCATCGAGGCCAACCCGGCCTTCGAGCGGATTACCGAGTATTCGCTAGCCGAGATGCGCGGGCACAACATGCGCTTCATCCAGTCCGACCTGCAGGACGCCGCGTTCTACCAGGAAATGTGGAAGTCGATCCGCGAGACCGGCAACTGGCAGGGCGAGATCTGGAACCGTCGCCAGTCCGGCGACATCCATCTGGTCTGGCTGAGCATCAGCGCGGTGCACGACGACACCGGAAAGGTCAGCAATTACGTGGGCATCTTCATCGACATCAACCGGATGAAACACCCCAAGAGCGAGCTGGAAAGGCTGGCCCACCACGATCCGCTGACCAACCTGCCCAACCGCGTGCAACTGCTCGACCGGCTGGAGCACGCCCTGAGAAGCACCAAACGCCGCGGCGGAAAAGGCGCGGTGCTGTTCATCGACCTGGACCGCTTCAAGCCCGTCAACGACACCCTCGGCCACCAGGCCGGCGACGAGCTGCTGACCGCCGTGGCAGCGCGCCTGACCGCGCGCCTGCGCGACGTCGACACCCTGGCACGCATCGGCGGCGACGAGTTCGTGATCGTGCTCGAAGACGTTCCGGGCGCCGATGGCGTGACGGCCGTCGCCGACGAAGTCATCCGCCAGCTCGAAACGCCTTTTGTTCTCGCAGGCGGACACGAGGCCCGGATCGGCGGCAGCGTCGGCATCGCCCTGTTCCCCGAGGACGGCGAAACCCCGGCAGGCCTCCTCGAACGGGCCGACCAGGCCCTCTACGCAGCCAAGGCCGCCGGACGCGGCATGCATCGACGCTTCAACCGCCCCCCGGGCAGCTGATCGCTCAGGCCTTGGGCAAACGCCCCATCAGGTAAAACTCGTCGTTGGGGCGCATCGAGGTGAGGTTGGCCAGGCGGTTGCTCATGGCGAAGAAGGCGGTGATCGCGCCGATGTCCCACACGGCTTCGTCGTCAAAGCCGTGGGCCTTGAGCGCGGCGATGTCGGCGTCGCCGACGGCGCCCGATTCCAGTGAAAGCTTCATCGCAAAATCGAGCATGGCGCGCTGGCGCGGGGTGATCTCGGCCTTGCGGTAGTTGGTGGCCAGCTGGTCGGCCACCCGCGGGTTCTTCGCCCGGATGCGCAGGATCGCGCCGTGGGCCACCACGCAGTAAAGGCAGTTGTTGGCCCCCGAGGTGGCCACGACGATCATCTCGCGCTCGGCCTTGGTGAGGCCGACGTCCTTTTCCATCAGCGCGTCGTGGTAGGCAAAAAAGGCACGAAACTCGTCCGGACGGTGGGCCAGCGTCAAAAACACATTGGGCACGAAGCCGGCTTTTTCCTGCACGGCGAGAATCTTGCCGCGGATGTCGTCGGGCAGATCGGCGAGTTCGGGTACGGGATAACGGCTCACGGGAAGATCGGACATTGGGGCTCCTGGCGGGGTTGTGCGGGGTTGTGTTCTGGGCGACCGAGTTTACGGAAGGGGCGGCAGGCTCAGCTCACCAGCAGGGCGCGAAAGTCGTTGACGTTGGTCAGGGTCGGGCCGGTCACGAGAGCGTCGCCGAGGGCCTCGAAGAAACCGTGACCGTCGTTGTCGTCGAGACGGCCCAGCGGGCGGATGCCCAGCGCCCAGGCGCGGGCCAGGGTGTCGGGGGTGACAAAGGCGCCGGCGATCTCCTCCAGCCCGTCGACGCCGTCGGTGTCGCCGGCCACCGCAAAAACGCCCGGCGCCCCGTCCAGCGCCACAGCCAGCGCCAGCAGAAACTCCACGTTGCGCCCGCCGCGGCCCGTGCCGCGCACGGTTACGGTCGTTTCGCCGCCGGAGAGCAGCACACAGGGCGCGGCCAGTGGCTGAGCGTGCCTTTTTACCTGCAGCGCAATGGCGGCCATCACCTTGCCCACGTCGCGGGCTTCGCCCTCGATACTGTCGCCGAGGATCAGCGGCGTGACACCGGCGGCGCGGGCCACGCCGGCCGCGGCCTCCAGGGCCATTTGCGGCGTGGCGACGAGATGGGTGACGACGCCGGCGAGGCGTGCATCGCCCGGCTTGAGCGTCTCGCCGGCGCCGCTTTCAAGCAGTGCGCGGGCGCCGGCGGGCAGCTCGATGGCGTAGCGGCGCACGATATCCAGCGCGTCGGCGCAACTGCTCGGGTCGGCCACCGTGGGGCCGGATGCAATGTCCATCGGCCGGTCACCGGGCACGTCGGAAATCAGCAGGTTCACCACCCTCGCCGGGTGACAGGCCGCCGCCAGCCGGCCGCCCTTGATGGCCGACAGGTGGCGGCGCACGCAGTTCATCTCGGAAATCGTCGCGCCCGATTTGAGCAGCGCCCGGTTGATGGCCTGCTTGTCTTCCAGCGTAACGCCCTCACCCGGCAGCGGCAGCAGCGCCGAACCGCCACCGGAGATCAGGCAGATCACGAGATCGTCGGCAGTCAGCCCGCGCACCCGCTCCAGCATGCGCCCGGCGGCCTCGCGCCCGGCCGCGTCGGGCACCGGGTGGGCGGCCTCGACGATCTCGATGCGCTCGCAGGGCACGGCGTAGCCATAACGGGTGACGACCAGGCCTTCGAGCGGGCCGGGCCAGTGGCGCTCCAGAACCTGCGCCATGGCGGCCGAAGCCTTGCCGGCCCCGATCACAAGGGTGCGGCCGGCCGGCGGCTCGGGCAGGAAGCGCGGAATGCACTGTTCGGGCCGGGCGGCATCGACGGCGGCGGCGAACATCCGGGCCAGCAGATCACGGGGTGAAAGATTCATGTCGGTGCGGCCTTCAAAGAGGTTTCGATCGCCTTGAGCGAATCGTGGATGGAGCCGGCGCGTGAGCAGTCCGGCCAGAAAAATTCAACCTGCGGGCGGCCAGACGCGGCCGTGGCGGAGGCAGAAATCGCGGATCAGCCAGTGCGACAGCGTGGCCTTGAGCGGAAAGCTCGTCGGCAAGCGGTCTACGTGAAAGAAGGCTGCGTCCTCGATCTCGCCGGGTGCACAGACGATTTCGCCACCGGCGTAGGCGGCCTGATAGCCCAGCATCAGCGAATGGGGAAAGGGCCAGGGCTGACTGGCGAAGTAACGCAGGTCGCGCACGCGGAGGGCCGTTTCCTCGAAAATCTCCCGGTGCACAGCCTCTTCGGCGCTCTCGCCGGCATCGACAAAACCCGCCAGCACGCTGTAGAACCCCGGCGGAAAATGCGGCGAACGGCCCAGCAGGATTTCCTCGCCCCGCTCGACGGAGACGATGACCACCGGCGACACCCGCGGAAAATGTTCGCGGCGGCAGGCTGCGTTGCTGCAGGCCCGCATGATGGCCGCGCTGCGCTGCACGGTGGGCGCACCACAGGCGCCGCAGAAGCGGTGCGAGCGGTCCCATTCGATGATTTCAAGGGCCCGCGCCAGCATGCCGCCGACGCGCTGGGGCAGGCGGTCGAGCAGCGTCTTGGGGTCGACAAAAACGCCGCCGGGCGGCGCTGCGGCCGTCTCGGGCAAATCGACGGCGTAACAGGGCCGGCCGTCGAGTTCGCCCAACACCTGCAGGCTGCGGGACCCAACCGGGCATGGGCCGACGGGAATTTCGCCATCGGCGCCCAGCAGCAGCTCGCGCCCGCGCAGCACAAACCACTGGCCGTCGGCCTCGCAGGCACCGGACATAGATGTCTCGATCAAGGGATCAAACCTCATCCGCGGGCAGCAGACGGGCCAGCCAGGCCACGAAATCGACGGCCATGTCGCGGGTGATTTCGTGGGCGGCCGGGTAGCGCTGGTGCGTGAAGGGCACGCCAAGGCCGCCCAGCAGCGCGACGCTCTGCTCGGCAAAGGCCACCGGCAGAACGTCGTCGAAATCGCCGTGCAGGACGAGGCCCTGAAGCTTGGCCAGGGCTTCGGCGGGGGCGATCAGCGGGCCGATCTCCGGCAGGATGCGGCCCGAAAGCAGGCCAAAACCCGCCACGCTGTCCGGCCGGGTGAGCGCCAGCCCGGCCGACATCACGCCGCCCTGGCTGAAGCCAGCCACCGCGCTACGCGCCGGAGCAATGCCGGTGCGCGCCTGGAGTTGGCCCACGAAGTCGGCCAGGCGCTGCCGGCAGGCTTCGGCCTGGGCCGCATCGATGACCGGGCCGCTGGCGGTGAAATTGACCGTAAAAGCACAAAACGCCCCCACGCCCATCGGAAAGGGCGAGCGCACCAGCGCCACCGCCACGTGCTCGGGCATCAGCGGCACCAGGCCGGCCAGCGAGGTTTCATTGGCGCCGACCCCGTGCAGCAGGATCAAAAGGGCCGACTGGCGGCCACGGGCGGGGCTTAGCCGATAGGCGAGGTCGAGGTCTTCGACGAGAGGGGGCAGCAAGAAAGGAGCGTTCATCGGGCAGGGATGTGCGGGTCGGGAGGGAGCCCGCACCTTACCCGAAAAGTACGCCATGGCAGAAGTGCCCCGAAGGCGCCCGCTCAGGCCGGCAGGCGCTCGCCCAGGCGGCGCGGGTGCCGGCTGGCACCCCTGCGATCCGGCCCTAGCGGAGCCCGAGGGCCTGCCGGAGCTGGCCGGCGTCGCGGGCAAACTCGAGCGCCAGCACCTTGCCGTCCTGCAGGCGCAGCAGCGTGACGGCGCCGCGCTCCCTGGGCAGATCGGCAAGGCTCGCCGGCTCTCGACCGAGCCCGACCTGGAAGGGCAGCTCGCGCAGCGCCGGCAGCGCAAACATCCGCGAGATCAAGGCCGGCATGGCGCTGATATCCGCGAGGTAAACCGCGTTCAGCCGCTCCAGCACCCCGGCCGGCTGGGCGCCCAGGACTTCATTCGCAAGATCGCTGGCAGCCTTGTCGGCGGTGAACATCACGATTTTTGTGCCGGCACCGACCGACACGGTTTTGCCGTGCTGGTCTTCCAGCACCAGCGCGGGCACCTGCGTGCCGGGGACAAGAGGCGCCGCCATCGCGGCCAGGGGCAGCAGCAAGGCCAGCCAAAGTGGCCGTATTTTCGATCTCATTTCGGGACTCGCTTTGTATCGGTCGCGCAAGGCGCGGACTGACAAACCGGGGATGAGCGAACGCCCCCCGTACCGGCGACTCAAGAGCTTGCCCTGAGGCGCCGGCGGGCGGATTGGATGAAACGCCTACGCGGGTTTACGGGCCATCAGGCCGATCAGGGCCGAGCGGCCCTTGTGGCCGGTGCCTTCGGTGATGTCTTCCTCGTATTCCACAAGTTCTTCGATTTCCCAGTCGGCAAAGGCGTCCCTGAGGATGTCGTCGGTATAGAGGTTTTCTGCGGCCGACGGGCCGCCGGTGCGGTATTCGAGCTGCTTGACGGTGTAGCCCTGGAGCAGGATGCGGCCCCCCGGGCGGGTGAGCTGCTTCATCGTGTCAAACTGCCGATCACGCCATTCGGGGCCGACAAACTGGATGAAGATGCCCACCACCCAGTCGAAGGCATTGTGCAGTTCGGCCGGCGGCCAGCCCGGCGCCAGCATGTCGGCCAGCTGGAAACTCACCTCCACCTTGCGCCCGAGGGCCAGGCGCCTGGCCTTTTCGATGGCCACGGCCGAGATTTCGATGGCGGTGACATCCAGCCCCTGCTCGGCCAGCCACACGGAGTTGCGGCCTTCGCCATCCGCCACCGACAGCGCAGTGCGGCCGCTTTGCAGCAGCTCAACCCGGTGGGCGAGAAAGCGGTTCGGCTCGGTGCCAAACAAATACGCCTCGCCGGCGTCCCGGTAACGATTGCTCCACGTGCTTTCCTGGCTCATGCGGGAGTTCTCCTTCTTGATGTCGATTACGTCCTGGAGGGCAGCGCTGCAGGCCCCGTTTGCCGGGGCATTCTTCAAAAGGGACACCGCGTCTGTCGCGGCGTTCAAAAATCCGGTCATCGCGGCCATCGCCTGCGTCAGCTCACCGTACTCATCATGGCTGCCGGGCATCAAGAACAAGCTGACCCGTTCATCCCGCCGGTTGGCATAAATGCGTTCGGCATCGCCAGTCGGCACGGTGGCGTCGTCGGTGCCGTGGGCCAGCAGCACCGGGCAGCGGGCCTGGCGGATCGTGTTGCACGGGGCGATGTCGTCAAAGCGGTGGCCGATCACCCACTGCACGTAAAACAGGATGTAGGCGCCCAGCGGCCGGTAGGGGATGCCTTTCCAGGCCAGCCAGCGGCGCATCATTTCCGCCGGATGGGCAAACGCCGCCAGGCTGACCACGGCCGCCAGACCGGGGCTGCGGGAGGCCACCAGCAGCGCCGCACCGGCGCCCACCGAATGCCCCACCACGCCCACCCGCTGCGGGTCCACCTCCGGCCGGGCCTTGAGCCACCGCACGGCGTGCTCCAGGTCCTCGGCAAAGCGCGGCAGCGACGCAAAGCTGTCGCCGTCGCTGCGGCCATGGCTGCGCGCATCGAAGAACAGCAGCGCGTAGCCAGCTTCGTGCAGGGGCCGGGCGAGGGGCAGCATCACCTCGGCGTTGCCACCCCAGCCGTGCAGGATGGCCAGCGCCGGCGCCGCCCCGCCCTGGGCCGTGGCGGCCGGAATGAACCAGCCGAACAGGCGCTTGCCCCGCGGGCCGGGCACGCTGACTTCGATCCACGGCAGGCCGTCGGGCACCCCCGCCTCCACAATCCGCGGCGCCGCGAGGCCGCGGCGGATCAGCCGGTTGACGCCCAGCACCGCCACCACCAGCACCGCGCCCAGGGCGACGAGGCTCACAGCGCCCGCCCCTCGCCGGCTTCCTCGAAGGTTTGCCCGTCGCGGATGTGATAGATGCGCCTGAAGGTGGGAATGATCTTCTCGTCGTG
>Ga0209175_10001142_pt1 | contig 13641 bp, 9 predicted proteins | sample JI91814C2DNA_FD_187506 | JGI IMG/M metagenome (GOLD analysis project Ga0209175, IMG submission 187506) | Wastewater effluent complex algal communities from Wisconsin, to seasonally profile nutrient transformation and Carbon sequestration -... | ecosystem: Engineered > WWTP > Effluent > Algae...
GTAATGGGCCGCAAGGCTTACGACGTCGTTACGTTGTTTCCAGAAATGTTTTCCGCGCTGTCGGGTTTCGGTATTACCGGCCGGGCGCGGGAGCGTGGGCTCTACGAGCTCAACTGCTGGAATCCCAGGGAATTTGCCGAGGATCGCCATCGTACGGTCGATGATCGTCCTTATGGCGGTGGCCCGGGTATGGTGATGTTGCCGCTGCCACTCGAGAAATCGATTGCTGCGGCGAAAGCGCGGCAGGCCACTTCAGTCGGCGCGCCAGGCAAGGTCATCTATCTGTCGCCTCAAGGGCGTCCGCTCGATCATCGGCGGGTTCTTGAGTTGGTTGCAGAGCCCGGGGTGATTTTGTTGTGCGGCCGTTACGAAGGTGTTGATCAGCGTCTGATTGAACGTTGCGTCGACGAGGAGATTTCCCTCGGCGACTTCGTCCTCTCGGGAGGCGAGCTTCCGGCGATGGTTCTGCTCGACGCGATGATTCGACAATTGCCGGGCGCACTGAACGACGAGGATTCAGCGGTCGAGGATTCTTTTGTGGATGGTCTGCTGGATTGTCCGCATTACACCCGACCCGTTGTATACGAGGGAATGGCAGTACCGGATGTGCTGTTGTCAGGCAATCACGCTGAAATTCGGCGCTGGCGTCTGCAGCAGTCTCTTGCTCAGACCCGCTTGCGGAGGCCGGATCTGTTGGCTGGCCGCACGTTGAGCAAGGAAGAATTCCGGCTGCTGGAAGCATTCCGGCAGCCAGAACAGAAGGTGGAAAGCTAGTTTTCTGCTTTCATAAAAAAGGCGTGTACCAGGTGGCGACCTGCTCTGCACGAACGGCCCAAGGCCTTATTATTTTTTTGGAGTTACGCATGAACCTCATTGATCAGCTGGAACAGGAAGAAATCGCCCGCCTTACCCAGGGCAAGACCATCCCGGAATTCGCTCCTGGCGACACCGTGATTGTTCAAGTCAAGGTGAAGGAAGGCACGCGCGAGCGTCTGCAGGCTTACGAAGGCGTTGTTATTGCCAAGCGTAACCGCGGTCTCAACTCCGGTTTCATCGTTCGCAAGATCTCCTCCGGCGAAGGCGTGGAGCGTACGTTCCAGACCTACTCCCCGCTGGTTGCCAGCATCGAAGTGAAGCGTCGCGGTGATGTGCGTCGCGCCAAGCTTTACTATCTGCGCAGCCGCTCCGGCAAGTCGGCGCGGATCAAGGAAAAGCTGGACTACAAGTCCTTTGCTGCAAAGGCTGCTGCCAAGGCTTGATTCTTGGTGGTGTAAAAGAAAAACGGAACCTCGGTTCCGTTTTTTTTCGTCTGCAGTCCGGGAATTTTTCGGCCTTCCCGCCGTTTGCGGCGGGCTGGGCATGGAATTATTTCGTGCGCTTGTCTTGCTCGATGAGCGCGTAGGCGGAGTGGTTATGGATCGATTCGAAGTTCTCGGATTCGACCACGAAGGCGTCGATGCGCGGCTCACCGTTCATTACGCCAGCTACGTCGCGGACCATGTCTTCGACAAACTTGGGGTTGTCGTAGGCGCGTTCGGTAACGTACTTCTCATCCGGGCGCTTGAGCAGGCCGTAGAGCTCGCAGGATGCCTGGGCTTCGACCATCTGCACCAGTTCTTCGATCCACAGGTGGTCGTTGGTGGTGGTGGTGACGGTGACGTGGGAGCGCTGATTGTGGGCGCCGTAGGCTGAGATTTTCTTGGAGCACGGGCACAGGCTTGTGACCGGAACCACAACTTTCATCGTGAACTCGTAGATGCCGCCGACACGGATTTCGCCGATGAAGGTGACTTCGTAGTCCATCAGGCTTTGCACGCCGGAAACCGGGGCGGCCTTGTTGATGAAGTAGGGGAAGGTCATTTCGACGTGGCCGGTTTCGGCTTCGAGCTTTTGCACCATTTCCCGCAGCATCGGCTCGAAGGATTCGACCGAGATCTCGCGTTCGTGGCCGTTGAGGATCTCCACGAAGCGGGACATGTGGGTGCCCTTGAAGTTGTGCGGCAGACCAACGTACATGTTGAAAACGGCGATGGTGTGTTGCACCCCTCCGTTTTTGTCCTGCACTTTTACGGGGTGGCGAATGGACTTGATGCCAACCTTGTTGATGGCCAGCTGGCGGGAGTCTGCTGAACTCTGGACGTCCGGAATGGGGGTGGGGGCTTCACACGTGGTCATGGCTGTTCTCGGTAGGTCTCGTTGGGAGTGGGGCTCTAGGACCCCTCGATAGGTTTGATCCTATCATTCCCGACAAAAGCACTCAACTATTCGGCCGATAGGCCTCTTCAATGTTCTTCTGGATGCCTGCGGCGTCGAGGCCGATTTCGGCAAGGAGCTGACTCTGGTCGCCGTGGTCGATGAAGCGATCGGGCAAACCGAGTTGCAGCAGGCGGGCTGGGCTGCCGGCTGCCTGGAGGATGCGGGCAATTTCCGAGCCGCCGCCGCCGATGATCGCGTTTTCTTCGAGGCTTACCAACAGTTCGTGTGTGCTGGCGAGTTCGAGGATGAGATCCCGGTCGATGGGCTTCACGAAGCGCATGTTGGCGACCGTGGCGTCGAGTTGCTCGCCCACCTGCAGGGCCTGGCCGAGAAGACTGCCGAAGGCGAGCAGCGCAGTGCGCTTGCCCTGGCGGCGGATTTCGCCTTTGCCGATGGGAAGCAGGCTCATCGCGGCTTGGGGCTTGGCGCCCAGGCCGCCGCCGCGCGGGTAGCGGACGGCAGTGGGGCCGTTATGCTGGTAGGCGGTGTGGAGCATCTGCCGGCATTCGTTCTCGTCGGCGGGGCAGAAGATCGTCAGATTTGGAATGCAGGCAAGGAATGAAAGATCGAAGGCGCCGTGGTGGGTGGCTCCGTCGGCGCCGACCAATCCGGCGCGGTCGATGGCCAGCATCACCGGCAGGTTCTGCAGGGCGATGTCATGGATGAGCTGGTCGTAGGCGCGCTGCAGGAAGGTGGAGTAGATCGCCACCACAGGCTTGAAGCCTTCGCAGGCAAGGCCGCCGGCGAAGGTCAGGGCGTGTTGTTCGGCGATACCTACGTCGTAGTAGCGATCGGGGTATTCGTGGGCGAAACGGACCATGCCCGAGCCTTCGCGCATTGCCGGTGTAATGGCAACCAGGCGTTTGTCGATGGCGGCCATGTCGCACAGCCAGTCGCCAAAAACCTGGGTGTAGGTGAGCTTGCCGCCGCCTTTGGCATCTCCCCCGGTGGCAATGCCCGCGGTATGGTCGAATTTGGATACGCCGTGGTAGAGGATCGGGTCGGCCTCGGCCAATTTGTAGCCCTGACCCTTGCGGGTGATCACGTGCAGGAACTGGGGCCCTTTGAGGGTGCGCAGGTTCTGCAGGGTGGGGAGCAGGGCCTCAAGGTCGTGGCCGTCGATGGGGCCGATGTAGTTGAAGCCGAATTCCTCGAACATGGTGCCGGGCAAGACCATGCCCTTGACGTGCTCTTCGGTGCGGCGGGCCAGTTCGATGACCGGTGGCGGCAGGTTTTCGAGGACGCGTTTGCCGATCTTGCGGGCACCGTTGTAAAGGCGGCCGGACAGTAGCCGGGAGAGGTGCTTGTTGAGGGCGCCCACCGGCGGCGAGATGGACATCTCGTTGTCGTTGAGAATGACCAGCAGGTTGGTGTCGTGGATGTCACCGGCGTTGTTGAGGGCCTCGAAGGCCATGCCGGCAGTCATCGCGCCGTCTCCGATCACCGCGATGGCGCGACGGTCTTCGCCGCGCAGGCGGGCTGCTTCGGCCATGCCGAGCGCTGCCGAGATCGAGGTGGATGAATGTGCGGTGCCGAAGGTGTCGTAGGGGCTTTCGCTGCGCCGCGGAAACCCGGACATTCCCTGGTACTGGCGCAGGCTGGTCATGCCCTTCCTGCGGCCGGTGAGCACCTTGTGGGCGTAGGTTTGATGGCCGACGTCCCAGACGATGCGGTCTTCGGGGGTGTTGAAGACGTAGTGCAGTGCGATGGTGAGCTCAACCGTGCCCAGGTTGGACGACAGGTGACCACCGGTGCGGGATACGGAATCGATCAGGAAGTGGCGCAGTTCGTTGGCCAGGGTGGGAAGTTCGTCCGGCTCAAGTTTGCGCAGGTCTGCGGGCGACGCGATCCTGTCCAGCAGGCTGGTACGGGGTTGGGCTGGCTGCGTTGCGTGAGGCATTCCGGGTTACCGGGTGGTTGATCGGTGTTGTTCGAGTTGCGCCTGGTCGGCTTCAGAACTGGCGGCGGACGATGTAGCGCGTCAGCTCCGCGAGGCGCTGGCTGGCATCGCCGAAGGCGGCGAGGCGGCCGAGGGCATCCGCGCACATTTCTTCGGCCAGCTCGCGGGCGCGGTTTACGCCGAGCAGGCTCACGTAGGTGGGCTTGTCGTTGGCGGCGTCCTTGCCGGCAGTCTTGCCGAGGGTGGCGGTGTCGGCTTCGGTGTCGAGGATGTCGTCCACCACCTGGAACAGCAGGCCGATAACCTTGCCCACATGGTCGAGGGAAGCCATTTCATTATCGCCGAGCCGGCGGCCGCATTGTACGCCAAGGTTGATCGAAGCCCGGATCAGCGCACCGGTTTTGTGGATGTGCATGAACTCCAGTTCGGCAAGGCTGAGCTGGAGGCCGACCGCGGCCAGATCGATGGCTTGCCCGCCGCACATGCCGCGGGAGCCCGAGGCGAGGGCGAGCTGACGGATCATGGCGATCTGGCCCTGGGGGCTGTCGCACACCGGAGCGTCGGCGATGTGCAGGAAGGCCTGGGTCTGAAGTGCGTCGCCGACCAGCAGTGCGGTGGCCTCGTCGTACTCGACATGAACCGTGGGCTTGCCGCGGCGCAAGACGTCGTCGTCCATGCAGGGCATGTCGTCATGGACCAGCGAATAGGCGTGGATCATCTCGATGGCGCAGGCGACTCTGTCCAGGCGTTCGGGCGTGGCACCGCTGAGCTGGCCCGCAGCATGTACGAGCAGCGGGCGGACCCGCTTGCCGCCGCCCAGCGCGGCGTAGCGCATGGCTTCGTGCAGGCGGACGGGCGCGATGTCGGCGGCCGGGAGGGCGCAGTCGAGGGCGGTTTCGGTGCGTTGCTGGATGTCGCTCATCCATTGACTGAACGTGGCGGCGGTCATGGCTGGATGTCTCCTGGTGTGGCGTCGGCTTCGAGTACCTTGATGGTTTGCTCGGCCCTGGTGAGTTGACCCTGGCATTGGCGGAGCAAAGCGGTGCCGCGCTCGTAAGCAGCGAGTGCCTGCTCGAGCGGCAGCTGCCCGTTTTCCATCTGCTGGACGATGGTTTCCAGTTCGGTGACGGCAGATTCGAAGCTGGCTGATTTGCTTGAGGATGTCTTGACCATGTTGACCTGACCGTACGCGGCCGGAATCGGGGTGAGGCAAACCGTAAAAATAGCCTATCGCCGGGCTTTAGGTCAAACCGGTAATATCATATAATGCTCGGCTTTACGTTTCGGGCTTTCGCTTTGAATCAGGGGGTTCGGGATGTCTGACATCGCCTCTACGGCACTTCTTTCGTCGGCAGTCTCCCAATTGCCGGTTTCTTGGTATTCGGACGAAAAAATTTTCGAGCTGGAGAAGCGTCTCCTCTTCGATGCCGGTCCTGGCTATGTCGGCCATGAGCTGATGGTGCCGGAGGCCAACCAGTTCCGCTCGCTCGAATGGCTGGATCATTCAAAGACGCTGATCAACCGGGATGACGGTTTTTACCAGATGTCCAACATCTGTCGTCACCGTCAGGCAATCATGCTGCAGGGCTCCGGCGTGGCCGACCGGAACATCGTGTGTCCGATCCACCGCTGGACCTACAACCCGGATGGCTTGCTGATCGGTGCGCCGCATTTTCCGGAAAAGCCCTGTCTCGACCTGCAGCGCGACAAGCTCGAGCGCTGGCAGGGCCTGCTGTTCAAGGGGCCGCGCTCCGCGAACGCGGATCTGGCCGGCATGCAGGTGGCTGGCGAACTGGATTTCTCCGGTTACAAACTCGATAAAGTCGAGATCCACGAGTGCAATTACAACTGGAAGACCTTTATCGAGGTCTATCTGGAGGATTACCACGTTGTGCCGTACCACCCGGGGCTTGGCCATTTCGTTACCTGCGACGATCTGACCTGGCAGTTTGGGCAGTGGTATTCGGTTCAGCGGGTGGGTATCACCTCGCTTAAAAAGCCTGGTTCGGCCGCCTACAAGCGCTGGCACGAGGCGGTGCTTAACTATGGCGGCGGCGAGATGCCGAAGCATGGCGCCATCTGGCTGACCTACTTTCCCAACATCATGGTCGAGTGGTATCCCCATGTGCTGGTGGTGAGCACCCTGATTCCGACGGATGTGGACAAGACCACCAACGTGGTGGAGTTCTACTATCCGGAAGACATCCTGGAGTTCGAGCGTGAGTTTGTCGAAGCAGAACAGGCGGCCTATATGGAAACGGCTGTCGAGGATGACGATATCGGCGAGCGGATGGATCGGGGCCGCCGGGCGCTGATGAAGGAAGGTCGCAACGAAGTGGGGCCGTACCAGTCGCCCTACGAAGATGGCATGCAGCACTTTCACGAGTTCTATCGCCGGATCATGCAGCCGCATCTGCAGGCTGCAGGCGTCAAGCTGTAAAGCTGTCGCGTACTTCATTCAGTACAAAAAGAAAGGGAGCCGCTCGGGCTCCCTTTCTTTTTGTAGCCGCCACCCGGAGGTGGCGTCGGTTTATGGTGATGTTCAGCGGTTTGACTCGCGGATGATCTTCCATTGGCCGTTTTCCAGCTGGTATTTGAGCGTCTTGTTCATGCTGTCGCTGTAGCCGCTGGAGCGGTAATGCTGAACAAAGCTGGCCTCAATCGTATCGGGAGACAGGTTGCGCACCGTCAGGTTGTCCACCTCGACAGAAATGGCTCCCGGCTTGTTGATCCGCTTGTCACGGTTCGTCGTCCAGTCTTGCAGGCTGCCCTGTTCAGGCTTGAACTGGCTGGAGTAGAAGTTCGTGTAGGCCTTCACGTTTTTCGCCGACCATGCCGCAGCCCAGGATTTGACAAGGGGTTCTATCGTGGGGGCCGCAGCCGGGGCGCTGGCAACAGCGCTGGACGCCACGGAGCTTGCAAGTGGCAGGGGTACGGCGGCGGGTTGCGGACGGCCCTGCATCGCACCGGCTGTGTCGAGGGGCTGGACGAGCGGAAGCGTGGTGCTGCACATCAGGCTTTCATCTTCGGTCGGCTCGGTAACGCCGGCTTCTTCGGGGCCGTTCTTGGCAACGGAGGCGAGCTGGACGCTGGGCAGGATGCGGTGGGTCTGGGTGAGGACGCGCAGTTCGGCCTGGGTCAGGTCGTAGCGGGCACGGGCGCTGGCGCGCTTGGCGTCGAACAGTTCGTTCTCGGTGTTGAGCACGTCGAGGAGGCTGCGCTGGCCGATGTCGAACTGCTGGCGGTAGGCGTCGCGGGCCTTTTCGGTGGAAAGCTGGTGCTGTTCGAGGTAGCCCAGTTGTTCCTTGAGTTTCTTGACGTCGTTCCAGGCGATGGCAGTTTGCTGGCGGATGTCGCGGCAGGCCTTGTCGCGCAGGTCGGTGGCGTTGTAGTGCTGCTCATGGGACTGGCGGATCCGCGCTTCGTCGGCGCCACCCTTGAAGAGGTTCCAGTTCATCAGCACTTGCACGGCGCTGGAATTGGTTTCGCCGGCTGCGCCCAGCAGGTTTCTGTCCATACCGGTGCTGGCGCGGAATTCGACGGTAGGCAGGTTGTTGGCCCGCTGTACGTCGATGTTGGCGCGGGAGGCCCGGATGTTGGCCACTGCGGCGCGAAAGCCCGGGTTGCTCTCGACGGCTTCCTTGAGCACATCTTGCGCCGCGGGCAGCTTGTCGCTGAGCCTGGGCGGGGTTTCGAGCTTGTCGGCCGGGGCTTCGCCAACGATGCGCTGGTAGCGCTGGCTGACGTCGTGCAGGTTGGAGCTTTCGGTGAGCCAGTTGGACTGGGCCAGGGCGAGGCGGCCGAAGGCTTGTTCCAGGTCGACCCGACGGCCTACGCCGGCTTTTACGCGGCGTTCGATCTGGTCGACGGTTTCCTTGTGGATGGCCCAGTTTTCCTGGGCGAAGGCGGCCAGTTCGCGGTAGCGCAGTACGTCGAGATAGGCGCGGGCGGCTTCGTAGGCTACTTCGTCAGTGGTGCCGAGCAGTTCGAAGTAGCGGGTGGCGCGGGCAAAGCCGAGGCGCTTGACGTCGTTGCGGGTGGCAAAGCCGTCGAACAGGATTTGCCGCAACTGTAGCTGGTAGCCCGGCCGGTTGTAGCTGTTGGGCAGGCTGGTGGGGGTGTCGCGGCGTTCGCGGCCGGTGTAGCCCTGCAGGTCGACCCGCGGGAAGAATCCGCCACGGGCGACGTCACGCTCGGCGTCGGAGGCCTGGTAGTCGTGGAGGCGGGCGAGCACTTCCGGGTTGCGCAGGACAGCCTTTTCGATCGCATCGGGCAGCGTGCCGGCGTTGGCCGCGAAAGCGGGTGACATGGCAAGAAAGGAAAGAGTCAGGCAGATGGACAGCTTTGTTACTTTGAACATTGTCATCTCGATAGCAGACAGGCCGGGTTTCGAATAAAGAGCAAAAGTGTTTCAGCAGGAATGGCTGGATTCTATGCGCCGGTGATCCGCAGCATTGCGCAGTATTTGTGCTTTTAGCGACCTAAACGGCCAATATACAGCCGGAGAATTAATTTTTCACAATTGACGGCTCTTTACGCCGAAACCTTAATTTACCGAAGAAAATGCCGTTGATCTGTAGCTGATCAGGCCGGCCTTGTTGTGCCTGCACGCGGTGCTCGATGTTTTGTCCGACTGTGCGCTACGGTTTTCCTGCTGACCCGCTTTCAACCTTTCATGTCCGGATTCCCTTTTTTCCGCTCAAGCCGCAGTCTGGCGACCGCTTGTCGGCGGTGGGTCGGGGCGGGCCTGGCGTTTCTGTTTCTGGGCGGGGTGGCGTCGGGAGGCTTCGAGATCGAGCGCATGCGCCAGTCGGCGGTACAGCGTTTCGGCGTGTCGGCGGGCGAAGCGGTGGATGGGTGGCGCAGTGCGTTGGCCGGATGGCGCGGGCTGTCCGAAGAAGACCAGTTGCAGCGGGTCAATGAGTTTTTCAACCGGCGCATCCGTTTTGCCGACGACCAGGTGGTGTGGAACCAGTCAGACTACTGGGCGACGCCGCTGGAAACCTTGAGCAGGGGCGTCGGTGACTGCGAAGATTTTGTGTTTGCGAAGTACTTCAGCCTGCGCGAGCTGGGTGTTGCCGAAAGCCGCCTGCGCATGACCTACGTGCGGGCGCGGATCGGCGGGCCGGCCAGCAGCGTGACCCAGGCCCACATGGTGCTGAGCTATTACGCGTCGCCCGAGGCGGTGCCGCTGGTGCTCGACAACCTCATCACGACGATTCGTCCGGCGAGCAGCCGTCCGGATCTCGTGCCGGTTTTCAGTTTTAACGTGCAGGGTGTTTTCGTTGGCGGGGCCAGCCAGGCTTCGACGCCGGTCGACCGGTTGTCCCGCTGGCGGGAAATGCTCATGCGCATGAGTGCAGAAGGCTATACGCCTTGAAGGAATCGATATGTCCCTGTTGAAGCGGTTGTGGATCAGCGTGGTTGTGGCGATGGGCGTGGTGCTCGCGGGAGCGTTTGCGGTGAGTTTGCTGACCGCGCGCAGTTACTTCGAGCAGCAGCTCCAGGCCCAGGCCAGTGACGGTGCGGTGTCCCTGGCCTTGTCCATGTCCCAGCAAAGCAAGGATGCGGCGACCGCCGAGTTGCTGGTAACCGCCTTGTTCGATGGCGGGCATTACCGCCTGATACGTTTTACCGACGCCAGCGGGCGCGTGGTCGTCGAGCGCAGCCAGCCCGATTTGGGCGAGGGTGTGCCGGAGTGGCTGCCCGCGGTGTTGCCGATGCACATCCGGCCCGGCCAGGCGCAGGTGAGTGACGGTTGGCGCCAGGTGGGGCTGATCACCGTGGAGGCGGCGCAAGGGTATGCCTACCGCTCGCTGCTTCGCGGCGTGCTGCAGTTGGGCAGCCTGATGCTGGCGATCGGCTTGTTCTGGGCGATGGGCGTGTCGGCCCTGCTGCGCTGGGTGCGCCAGCCGCTGGCCGAAATGGCCGAACAGGCGGAGGCCATCGGGGCAGGGCAATTCCGGGTGCTGAAGGAGCCGAAGGTGGCCGAACTGCAGAGCATGGCACGGGCGCTCAATCACATGTCGGATCGGGTGCGCACGCTGTTTGCCGAGCAGGCCGGGCGGATCGCCGAGTTGCGCGACGAAGGGAGCCGCGACCCGGGCACGGGCCTGTTCAACCGGGCGTGCTTCAACGGTGAGCTGCGCCGCGTGCTGTCGGATGCCAGTGTGCCGCCGGCCGGCTGTCTCGGCATGCTGCGGATCGTGGATCTGGCGGCGCTCAACCAGCACCTCGGGCGGGCGCGTACCGACGAGTGGCTGGCCGCGGTGGCCGATGCACTGCAGGGCAGTCTGGTGGCGCTTGAAGATGTGTCGCTGGCCCGCGTGGGCGGCGCCGAGTTCGGTGTCGTGCTGCCCGGTGTCGTCCTGGATGACGCACGGAAAATTTTCGAGCGGGCGCTAAGCGCGGTGGCGACGCTCGACCTGCAGGTGGACGGGGCGAATGCCTTGCGGATGAATGCGGCGGTGGTGGGCTATTGTCACGACGAACAACCCGGTGCGGTGCTGGCGAGGGTGGATTCCGCGCTGATGCGGGCCGAATCGGCTGGGGTGCTGATTGCCGAGACGGACGGAGCGTCGCTGCCGATTCCGGTTCCTGGCGAAGGCGCGTGGAAGGCATTGCTCGACGGGGCGCTGGTCTGCCATGAGTTTTCACTGGTGGGTTACCCGGTGCTGGCGGTCGATGGCAGCCTGGTGCACCGGGAGTTCATGTTGCGTCTGCCCATGCAGGGCGGTGCCGGTACGCTGACGGCGGGTCAGTTCATGCCGGCTGCGGTGCGGGTTGGCCTGGCGTCGGCCTGCGACCTTGAAGCGCTTCGTCTTGGTATTGCGAAGCTGCTCGATTCGCCGGATCCGGTTGCCATCAACGTGGCACCCCGTTCGCTGATCGAACCGGATTTTCTGGATCGGCTGGACGTGTTGCTGGCGACGGCGGGAAGCGCTGCGGCGCGGATTGCCGTCGAGGTCAGCGAGCGTGGACTGGACGCCAACCTGGCCGGGCTGGAGGCGCTGGCCGAAGTGCTGGCCCGTCACGGGGCCCAGCTGGGTATCGAGCACTTTGGCCGTCAGCTGGCGGCCTTGCCGCGCCTGTACGCGATTCGTCTGGCGTATCTGAAGCTGGATGGGAGTTTTGTGGCGGGCCTTCACGAAAACGCGGGGCACCAGCGGCTGGTGAAGGCGATCGTGGATGTGGCCCGCGGCCTGAATGTTGCCGTGTACGCCGAGCAGGTTCATTCCGCGGAAGAGTGGGCCGCGGCAGCCAGCCTTGGCGTGAGCGGCATGACCGGGCCGGAGGCTTCGCGCCGCCTCGCCGGATGAGGTGAATGGCAGGCCAGGGTGCCTGTGCTGCGTGAGATGAATGCAAAAAGGAGGCCGTCGAAAGAGGCCTCCTTTTTTGTGTCACTGCAATTTAACCCGGGGCCCGACCCGGCAAGGAAAACCTTGCGGGGTCGGGCGGATTGGTTGGCCGCTTCAGTCGCTTAGTCGGTGTGGAGCTTTCCTTTGAGGAGCAGGTCTTGAATGATCTGCGTGTCGGAGGACAGCGCGCCGCTGTTGGTGAGATCGACGCCCTGGAGCACGATTTTCTGGTCGGTGGCACCGGCGACGAAAGTGCCGCCGGTGTAGCCGCCGGTGGAGCTGACATGAACCACGGTGTCGGCGCCCGCCTTCTCGAAGTGCAGGTAGTTGCCCAGGTTGCCGCTGGCCTGGCTTTCGCCCTGAAGCAGGTCGTGCAGGTCGAGTACGTCGCCACCGTTGATGGCGCTGGCCGTGTTGAAGTCGGTGATGGCATCGACGGCAGGCTTGGTGGTGGTGACGGTATCGGCAAGGCTCCACTTGAAGGTGTCGGAGCCGAGGCCGCCGGTCAGGGTGTCGTTGCCGGCTCCACCTGCGATCAGGTCGGCACCGCCGCCCGCGCGGACGATGTCGTTGCCGGCGCCGCCCGAGATGTCGTCACGCCCGTCGCTGCCGGTGATGTCATCGTTGCCGTTCGAGCCGGCAATTTGCGAGCCGGTGCGGATCAGCCACTGGCCGTTCTGGGTGGGGTCTTCGATGATGTCCTGCAGCGCGTTGAGAGTGGGCGCGCTGGTCGGGGTGAAGAGTGCGAACTCGTCGGTGCCGAGCGTCTTGTAGCCGGTGTCGGGCTCGCCGGACAGTTTGACTTCGACGCGCAGGCGGGCATTGCCGCCCTGTTCCCAGTACAGGATTTCAATGGGCTGCAGGCCGGCGGCGAGGCTTACGTTGGTGTAGGTGCGGGCGGTGGGCGACTGGATGTTGTCGAACATGGCCACCGTCCGGCCGGCGATGTTGAGCCGGAAGCCGTCGTCGGCGGTTACGCGGATGTCGTAACTTCCGCCACCGAGATTGACCAGGCCGACCATGCGCATGCCGGAGTCGGTGGTGTTGCCGATGCCGGTGGTCGTCTTGAGTTCGCTGCTGTCGGAGCCGGTGGTGCCGCCGCGCAGGAAGTTGTAGAGCGCGCCCGAATTGATCGCCAGATTGCTGCCCAGCAGGGTGGGGTTGTTGCCGAGGTTGCCATCGACGGCGCCGACGCTTGTGCTGCCGGTGGTGTAGCCGAAGCCGTAGTCGATCTTGTCGGCGCTGAAGGTGGCGTCTGCGCCGGTGGCCGTGGCGGCGTTGTAGGTGCCGACGATGGTCTGGCCGCTGCGGCCGTCAACAATTCTGGTCATGTCGGAGACACGGTCGAGATTGCCGAGGGTCCTGTCGTCGGCGTGAAAGCGGGTGCTCGTGGTGTTGCTCGTTTCGTTGTAGCCGTAGTACTCACCGGTAAGGCCGAGGCTGGCCTTGGCGATGGCAGAGGTTGTGCTGCTCAGGACGATGTTGTTTTCGGCAAGGCGGCTCACGTCGAAGGTGATGCTGGAGCTGCCGGTGTCGCCGTCCTTGTCGGCCAGCACGAAGGAGAAGCCGTCTGTCACCTTGGTGCTGATCGTGGAGATCGGTGTGTAGGTGTAGCTGCCGGTGCTCAAGTTGATGGCCAGCGTGCCGCCGGCTGCGGTGGAAACCGTGAGCTGGTGGCTGGTGGCGTTGTAGCTGCCGTGGCTTGTTCCGCCCGATACGGTAACGCTGCCGCTGCCGGCAGGATCGTAGGTGTAGGTGACACCATCGACCGTGACGGAGCGGATACTGCCGCCGTCTGCGCCGAAGCCACTGGATCCCCCGAGCAGGCCACCGGAGAGGAGCTCGCCGCTGGCCGGCTGCGGCACGGTGGCTTGCAGGGCGGTGGACAGTTGGTTGAAGTCGCTGATCACCTGGCCATTGAGATTGGTGTTGGTGACGCCGTTGTAGGCAATCGGGTCGAGCGGGGCCTGGGTGGCTCCGGTGCCCATGCCGAGGGCGAAGCTGGTGATCTGGTTGCTTTGCAGGAAGCCCTTCCAGGCGGCTTCGTCGCCCGCGCCGATGGCGGTGCCGGTGTTGGGCTGGCCGTCGGAGAGGAAGTAGGCGATGTTCTGGCCCGATGCCAGCTTG
>Ga0209175_10001145_pt1 | contig 13616 bp, 8 predicted proteins | sample JI91814C2DNA_FD_187506 | JGI IMG/M metagenome (GOLD analysis project Ga0209175, IMG submission 187506) | Wastewater effluent complex algal communities from Wisconsin, to seasonally profile nutrient transformation and Carbon sequestration -... | ecosystem: Engineered > WWTP > Effluent > Algae...
GGCCGAGTTCGTTGCGCTTCGGGGCACCCGTGGGTAGCGCGAGCGAATGCATGCACCTACCTTCCACTCACTCCATGTCCACCGCAGCGACGCCATCCAAGTCCAAGCCAAGAACCAAGCCTGCCGCAAGCGCCGCGAAGGCGAAGGGGACAAGGAAGGCCCCGCTGCCAAAGTCGGGTCACCTCCACCTCGATGCGCCTGACATGGACATTCATGTAGGCGACTGTCGATCCCTCTTGCCCACGCTCGAACCCGTGAAGAAGGGGCTCGTCGATCTGGTCTTTGCCGACCCGCCCTTCAACTGGAAGCGCGCGTACGACCGCTGGGACGACGACATGCCCGAGCGGGAGTATCTGGATTTTACCTATGACTGGATCGACCTGTGCGTGCGCGCCCTGCGCCCGGGCGGAGCCCTCTGGATCAACATTCCCGACGACTGGGCCGCCGAGATCGTGTGTTACCTCAAGGGACGCCTCGATCGCAAGCCCGCTGCCGGCGCCGATGGCTCGTTCGCTCACATGACGCTCGAAAGTTGGTGCATCTGGCACTATCGCTTCGGCCAAAACACGACCGCCCGCTTCATCAACAGCAAGGTCCACGCGCTCTACTTCGTCAAAGCCGAGGGCACCAAGGCCAACGAGAAGCGCACGTGGAACGCCGATCCGATCCTCGAACTCTCGGATCGCATGACGACCTACTTCGATCCGCGCACGCTCGACAAGAGCGACGGCATGCCCGCTGGCAAGCGCGTGCCCATGGACGTGTGGTACGGCCAATACTGGGGGCGCGTGCAGGGCAACAACACCGAACGCCGCGGCTATCACGACAACCAGTTGCCCGAGGCCTATCTCGAACGCGTCATCCTCGCGTGCAGCAATCCGGGCGATCTCGTGATGGATCCCTTCACGGGCAGCGGAACGACCGCCGTCGTCGCGCGAGACTATGGCCGCCGCTACGTGGGGACCGAGTTCTCCCCCGAGAACGCGGCGAGCGCGATGAAGCGAGTCGAGTTGGGCATGGTCCGCAAGGGCAAGGCCCTCCAGCAGTCCTCGGCGATCTTCAAGCCACGCCGAACGAAGCCTGAGAAGTATCCCGGCGCAACGCCCCCCGATGGGAACGGCTCCAAGGGCCGATCATCGAAGGAATGAGGGTCGCGATCATCGCCCCGTTGCGCACGAGCGCATCGGTCAGTTTGGCACCGTTCAACTTCCCCATGCACCCGCACGACGCATTGCCCACGCGTGCATACGCCACAAGCAGGTAGACACCAAACGCGGCTAAGAGTGCCGTCGTTACTATTGCGGCTTGTCTCGCGCGAACATGCGATAGCAGCCACACCCCGACGCATGCCTCGACCACGATCGAGCCCACCGCGGCGGCGTACGCCCACGCCTCGGGCACAATCTTGTGGTCCTTGATCACCGCAGCGAACGTCGCAACGCCGTAGTGAGCGCCGTTCTCGCCCGGCCCGGAGAGCGTGAACTTCGCGCCCGCGGCGAGGAGCAGAAACCCGCCCACCACGATCCGGAGCGCCGCCGCGATCCACCATCCATGCCTCGAAGTAGTGATCTTCACGATGCGCCCCGCCAACGCTTCCACGCTGCCCACCCCGATGCACCCATCGCCGCGAACACGCCTAACAACCACGCACGGCTCCACCATCGACCCGAGGAGCGCCCGGAATCGCCCCCCGAGTCGATCGTGAACAGGTGGCTCGATTTGTCTGGAGAGCGCACCTCCCCGGTCGCCTCGTCAAAGTACCGCACGTTCAATAACACCGGATCAAAGATGAGACCCGCGATCACGTCCGCAGAGTCCCGCTCGAATCGCTCGAGTGTCGCTTCGCCATTGCGAGCCTCACGCGAGCCGTCGGCATGGATGGTGATGTGACGCATGAGCCGCGGGATCGGAATTCCCCCGACTTCATGGAAGTTGTCGTACTCCCAGCGCAAGCGGTCTCCGTCGATGCCTAGTTCAAACGCGAGAACCTCGCCAGCATGCCCAACCTCGAGCGCGAACGATCCGGGCCGGCCGATGTCGGACGCCTCGTACCGTAGTCCATTGCCAAGGCTGATCGGCGCGATCCCTCTCGCCGCGAACTTGTCAAGCCACGCCTCAACGCGTGCCCAAGGTGCCCGGCCACACTGTGGCGCTGGATCGAGCACATCAGGCAACTTTGGCAGGGTCGTCTCGGTGTACCGCGATCCCTCGCCATACGCGCTCCAGAGGCGCACGCCATCGCCAAAGACGAAGTACACCGGGAACTGATCTGCGGCAGACGGGCGATCCAGCGTAAACCGGTGCTCGGTGTTACCGAATCGCCCATCTCTCGCGACGGCCGTCCTGCTCCGCCGAACTTTCACGGTTCCATCGGAGCCTCGCGTGTGATAGACCCACGATGCGCGTGCTGCTTCGACGCCCGCATACGGGCGGGGAACGCTCTTGGACGTGACATCATTCGAGTTCATGGGTTGCCACGCACCCGCAACGCTGGTCGCGCAAGCGATCGCAACACCCAACACCAGGAACGAGAAAGGTCGGACGATGCATCGGTGGAACATGGTTGTGGGCTAGTTGCAGCCGTCGAGGCACACTTCGACTTTGATCTCGTCGGACATTTGGCGCGGATCGTCGAGATCGCCCCCGACGCAGCGCCCCTTCACCGGGTCCCATGTGCCGCCGCCATACGTCTGGCACGTGACCTGCATGACCTCCGTGCGAGCGATGCGCAGGTTCACCCTCCCGGCGAAACAACGAATCTCCTTCGGACAGTTCGTGTACGACTTGCATCGCGAGCCGCCGAGATCTTCGTACTGGATGACCCCCGCCCACATCTGCTCGAAACACAGAACCTCACCACCGATATCGGCGCACGCCAAACCAGCCGCCACGCTCACTGCCGCTACGCCCATCGCCGCTCGCCACTTCATGATCGCTCCTTGACAACCATGCATGCCATTGTGATATCGTGGACACATGTCCAGCGAATACGCGCGAGGCACGCTACCGACTCTCACACGCTCACGCAAGATGGGAGACCGTCCGCCGCGGCACCACGCTCGTGTGGGAAACACAAGTCTGTGTCATCGCAGTGAGCATGGGCACACACTTGTGGAAATCGTGGTTGTTATTGTGCTCGTTGGCACGCTTGTGAGTATTTCATTTTTTTCGCTCTCAACCGCCCGCTCTTCGGCACGGCTCACGCTTTGTACAACCCGCCTTCGAAGTTGCCTCGCACTCCACTTCGACCACGCCGCATCCAATCAAGACCGTTTCATCAACGCTGGGCCCGACGAGCACCTCCAACCATCCCCGTCGGGCACGCTCGTCAGAGTCGGAGGATCCCGCGGCTATCCCAATGGCACCTGGGCCATCGCCCTTCCCGATGAGTGGACAGGCACCGCGTTTTCCCGTGCGCTCCGCTGCCCGCGAGACCCATACTGGAACAAGGGCAGTCTCGGCACTCCATCTTCGTTCCCGGCCTACTGGATGAGTTTGGCCCTTTGGCTCGACCCGGCTTCGCTCCGCGAGCCAACTCCAGCCGACGCGTTGCGCTGGCACTCCAACCGTGTGGGCGACGTCCTCTTCCCTTCGCGCAAGGTGCTCCTGTTCGAACAGGTCGCGTATTGCACGGCCAACCCTCGCGCCGCGACCGACATCCAGAATGGTCACACCTTCACCTGGCCAGCCAGCCTGGGGTTCGTCGATGGTTCTGTCCGGAGGTTCGCACGCAGCGATGGACTCCCCGGCCATCATTCCCTGCCGTTCGACGCGACAGTCAACGGAGTTCAGGGCGTTGACGTCCGATAAAACTGGGATGCCGTCTGTTTCGGCGCATTTTGCTCCTTGATCGGCGACGAATCGGCCGGTTTTTGGGATTGCGTTCGGGGGTGTTGGAGAGGATACTGAGGGTGCGGGTCGGCATCGGATCGCCAGCCCAACGCCTGTGGGGCTCGGGAAGTCCCTTGAGGAGTGACTTATGCGCACACGATTGAACCGAAACTCAGCAATCTGGCTGGCGGCAATGTCCATGGCTGGAGCGACTGCTGGCATGGCAATGGGCGAGCCGACACCCGGGAAGACGGCCGCCTTCGCTGCCGCGGTCTCGGAGAACTCCCAGAACCCACAACACCAACCCCTGCTCGTGCAGATTCCCGAACTCGGCAAACTGCACGTCACGTCCACGGGCCGCATCATCGCGGACACGTTCAACGAGATCGACCAGGGCGGCCTTCCCACGACGCGCCTTGACTGCCCGGGCACATCGTCGCTCACCACCGCGAGTTTCACCGGCGGCACATACACCGCGCAGGGTGGCTTTGGCGAGGGCGAGATCTGCGCCGCGACGTACACGCTCCCCGCCGCATACTTCCCGCTCAAGATTCTCACGCTCGAGTTCATCCTCGCGCAGCAGAACGCGACGGTGCAGACCACCACCGAGTGGTCCTTCCTGGTCTACGACGGCCTCCCCACCGATCCACAGCCCGACGGGTTCCCGATCTCCTACTCCTCCGATGACACGATCCTGCCCCACGCGCGCATGCAGCCCGGCACGCAAGGACTCAATGTGCAGGTCTCGGTCGATCCCAACGATCCCGAGCAGATCTATGTCTACAACCCCAACAACCTCGCGAACAAGTCTTTCACCATCGCGTTCCGCATCGACAACCACAACAACCAGACCGCGGATCCGTGCCTGACCGCACCGCCATCAAACAGCAACGCCTTCCCCGTGACGGACAACACTGTGATCGGGTGTGGAACGGGCTATGGCTCGCTCAACTTCCCCAATCAAAACTGGCTCTTTGCACTCAACTGCGGCGCCAATGGCTGCCCGCCCAATGGCGGCTGGACACGCCTCGGCAACCTGCAGGCCGACTTTAACTTTGGTGGTGGCCTCTGCATCACCGGGTGTCGCCCGCGTGGCGACTGGGTCATGCGTGCGACTTGGGATCCGACCAACTGCCCGCCTCCCGAGGGCGCGTGCTGCTTTGGCACCGCCGGTTGCGCCATCATGACACAAAGCGCTTGCGCCGCGACCGGCTCGGGCACATGGCAAGGCCCGGGAACGACCTGTGGCACGTTCAGCGGCGGTGTGTGGAGCGGGTGCGCCGCCCCCGTCAATCAACCTCCGGTCGCCAACGCCGGCCCCGATCAGACTCTCACCGATTCTGACAACTCGGGCGGCGAAGTTGTTGTCGTCGACGGCTCGGCCTCCTCCGATACTGACGGCTTCATCTCGCAGTATCGATGGACGGAAGGCGCGACGGTGCTGCAGGATGGCCCAGCGTTCTTGTCCACGTCGCTCAGCGTCGGTACCCACACGCTCACGCTCCGCGTCACCGACGATGACGGCGCCATCGCGACCGACACCGTTGTGATCACCGTCAACGGCGGGCCCGCCCTCTGCCCCGCGGACCTCGACAACGATGGCGACGCGTCCAACGGGCTCAACCCGGACGGCGGCGTCGATATTAATGATCTCTTGGTGTTCCTCGGCATGTTCGAAGCCGGTGCCGCGGGTGCCGACCTTGATAACGATGGAGACCCGGCGGCCGGTAACCCCGATGGGGGCGTCGACATCAACGATTTGCTCTTTTTCCTCGCCCATTTCGAATCTGGGTGCTGATCCCTGAGGGTCCAACGGTTGGGCCCGGGCAATAATCCGAGGTGTGGAAAGCCCCGGCGTGACACGCCTTGGGGCGAGTGGTTTTCTGTCCGATTGAAGCAAAGCGAGCGACGCATGAATCAGGCCCGATGGATCGCCACCTCCGGTACGTTGTTCCTCACCGCGATTGCGGGGCAGGCGCACGCACAGTTGCGCGTTGCCAACTGGAACATCTCCGCGTACACCGGCGGGCGCACCGCCGAGATCCAGACCGTGACCTATGGCGTGAACGCCGCCAACGGCATCACGATGCGCCCCGACATCATTCTCTTGCAAGAGATTTCATCACAAGCCGCCCTCGACGCGATGGTCGCGAACCTGAACACCGCTGCAGGCAGCCCGGGCGACTGGGCCGGCGCAACCTACTCCAACGGCCCGGACCTCGACAACGCCGTGGTGTATCGCACGGGCAAACTGACGTACTTGGGTCGCGTGCAGTTGCTCTCGGGCGGCGCTTCGCCCGCCGTCCCGCGCGACGTGTTCCGTTACAACTTCCGCCCGGTCGGCTACACCTCTGCCAACACGATGATCGCGATGTACTCCTCGCACATGAAGGCGCAGGACACGGGCAGCGACGACGATAATCGTCGCCTCCTCGAAGCACAGGCCATCCGCACCGACGCACAGAACCTGCCCGCGGGCTGGCACTTCATCTATGGCGGGGACACGAACATCCAGTCCTCATCGTCAACTGAGTATCAGGCGATGGTCGGCTCGCAGGCCAACAACGTCGGGCGCTTCTTCGACCCCATCAATCGCCCGGGCTCCTGGAACAACAACGCGACGTACGCCGTCATCCACACCCAGGACCCGTCGGGCTCGGGTGGCATGGACGATCGCCACGACCAGATCCTCATCGGCGCCAACCTCTTCGACGGCACCGGAATCGACTACGTCGGCAACCCATCAATCGCGTACAACCTCGCGAACTGGAACGATCCGAACCACTCATATCGCGCGTGGGGCAACGACGGCACCAGCATGAACCTGCCCATGACCACCACGGGCAACACGTTCGTCGGCGCCGCGATCGCACAAGCCGTCCGCGATTGCGCTGTCAATGGCGGGCACATCCCCGTCATCGCCGACTTCAAGATGCCCGCGAAGATCTCGACCAACACCGTCAACATCAACTTCGGCACCGTTGCTCAGAACGCCGTCGCTACGCAGAACGTCACGGTCAACAACGCCGGAAACACCGCCCTCTGGACCGTCAACGGCTTGCAGAGCCTGACCTACACCTTCGCCGCGAGCAGCGGATTCACCGCGCCCGTGGGCAACTTCTCCCGCACGCCGGGCAGCGCCGGAGCCGTCCACTCCATTTCGATGAACACATCGACCCTGGGCTCCAAGAACGGCACTGTCACGATCACGAGCAGCGATCCCGATGTCCCCAGCCTCGTGATCAATCTCACGGGCCAGGTCGGCGCGAGCAACACGGCCCCGATCGCCAACGCCGGACCTGATCAAACGCTCACCGATACCGATCTCAACGGCGTCGAGACGGTCACGCTCAATGGCTCGTTGAGCACCGACGACCAGGGCATCACCAACTATCGCTGGAACGAGGGGGTCACGGTCATCTCTCAGGGAGCCGCCGCGACGCAGAACGTCGTCCTGACGGCTGGTGTGCACACCATCACGCTGACCGTGTCGGACTCGGCTTTGCTGACGTCCACCGACCAGGTCGTTGTCACCATCAACACTCCCGCGTGCCCCGCCGATCTTGATGACGGAACCGCCACTGGCACTCCCGACGGCGGGATCGATATCAACGATCTGCTCTACTTCCTCGGAGCGTTCGAGCAGGGCAGCAACGCCGCCGACCTTGACAATGGCTCCGGTACCGGCACCCCCGATGGCGGCATCGACATCAACGACCTGCTTTTCTTCCTCTCCCACTTCGAAGCAGGCTGCTAAGCACTTCTTCGAGACGGAGTTTTACCCACCACCACCTTTCAGAAAGGTCGGTTGCGCGCATCTCGGCCGGTTCTCGGTCGAATGCCTCGCCAATTTGGACTTTGGGCGCTGACGCAACCTTCAAAATCCTGTAACGTACCTGTCTCGCCCAGGCCTTCCGTGCCGGGGTTTGTTTCGATGGCCCCGGTTCGGGCCTTCGTGGGGTATGGACGAAGGGAGTTTTGCATGCGCCAGGGTGAGAAGCGGGTTCGTACCAAGCACAACATCTTCGGAACGTGTGGCTTGGCGGGTGGTCTGGCTCTGGCCTTCGCGAGCGGGCACGCCCTCGCAATCGACGCCCCGCCCAACGCCGCCATGTTCTTCCCCAACTTCGGCAAGCACGAGGCGATCAAGGCCCCGGCGCTCGACGCGCCCGCCGCGCTCTCCCCCGAAGCCCAACGACTCATGAACCGCTACCCCGGCGCCCGCCCCATGACCTGGCGTGGCGAAGTGCTCGGGTTCTACGGCACGCCAATGACCAAGGGTGCAACCCCTGCCGACGCCGCGGCGTCATTCATCGCACAGCACGCCCGCGCGTACGGCGCAGGGGATCTGAACCTGAACCCGACGTGGAACGGCTCGCTCCGCGACGGACGCCACCACGTGTTTCATTACACGCAGTTGATGGATGGCCTGCCCGTTGAGTTCGGCCGCTTCAGCGTCGTCGTCCGCACCACTCCAGAGAACCCGTGGGGCGATCTGCACAACCGCGTCGTGCAAACCAAGGCACGACTCGCGAAAAGGCCCGCCGAAGGGTTCAAGCCCGACGTCGTCACCGCAGCGACCGCGTCCGACATCGCCAAATCGCTCGAGTCGTACCGCGACCTGACGTCATGGAAGGCGCCCAAGCAAGTGATTTACTTCGGCGAAGGCGACTTTGAAGCATGGATCACGCCGATCCGCGCATGGAAGGTGCAAGGCGAAATCCCCGGCACGCCACGCACATTCTCGTTCTTCATCGACTGCTCCACGGGCGAGATCGTCCACATCCGAGGCGAGGCTTCATTCGCCGACGTCACGGGCACCGTGCAGGCAAACGTCACGCCCGGCAGCGGTTCGGACAACCCCGCCAACCCGCCCGTCCTCCGCTCCCTCGATGACATCTTCGTGACCAGCGGTGCCGCGAGTGCCCTCACCGATGTTGCCGGCGCGTACACGCTCAGCCTCGCAGGTGCCGGGCCCGTGAACGTCACGACGACCGTCGGCGGCGGTCAGTGGGCAGAGGTCTTCAGCCCGCAAGAACCAACCACGCCGATCCTGAGCGAGACTGTGTCAGCCCTGCTGCCGGGCTCCGCATCGTTCGTGCTGAATTCGACGCCCAGCGAGTTTTCAACCGCGCAGGCCAATGGCTTCTACTACCAGACACTCACGCACAACTACCTGCGTGCGCTCACACCCGTGACCTGGACCGCGATCGACTTCATGCTCCCCGTGAACGTGAATCTGACGGAAGCCAGCGGCATCACCAGTTGCAATGCCTTCTACAACGGCGTGTCCACCAACTTCTTCATCAACACCGGCGGGTGCAACAACACCGCGGGCGGCTCCGTCGCCTCGCACGAATACGGGCACCACATTGTCAATCAACTTGGTCTCGCGCAGGGCGCTTTCGGCGAGGGGTTTGGCGACACCATGTCCATGATGATCTTCGACGACCCCATCATCGGGCGCAACTTCACCACCGGCGGCGGGGTGGTTCGCACGCCCGACACCGCCAACATCCAGTATCCCTGCTCCGGCACCGGCGTTCACTTCTGCGGCCAGATCCTCGGCGGCAGCCTTTGGGAAATCCGCAAGGCCTACGGCTCGTTCTATGGCTCAGCCCCGGGCCTTGCGCTCGTCCGCCAGCAGCACGCCGACTGGGCCATGATCACGGGCGGCGGAGTCGGCACCGCCTCCGCCCACCCGCAGACCGCGATCGACTGGCTCCTCATCGATGACACCAACGCCGATCCGGACGATGGCTCCCCGAACTACTCACGCCTTGCCTCGGCTTTCGGCCAGCACTCGATCCCCGTCCCGCCATTGGTCGCGATCGATATCGATCTGCCCGATGGGCTGCCCGAGAGCGTCCGCCCGGGACAGTCCGCCGCGATCCGCGTGATCATCGAGAACGTCAGCGCCACCGCCAACGCCTCCACCGCCAAACTCTTCTATCGCAACGGGTCTTCCGGCGCGTTCACAGAGTCCCCCATGACACTCGTGAGCGGCAACGAGTTCCGTGCGATCGTGCCCACCAGCGTGTGTGGCAACGTCGAGTACTACTTCAGCGTGCAGAGCACCCTCGGCGCGACCATCACGAGCCCGGCGAACGCGCCAACCACCGTGTACGCACTGACGGCCCGCACGGTCCTGCCCAACGACTTTGAGACGGACGCGCCGGGCTGGACGGTCACCGGCACCGCGACGACGGGCGCCTGGGTCCGCGGGGATCCCAACGCGAGCGATGCACAGCCCGAAGACGATCACTCGCCAGCAGGCACTAACTGCTGGTTCACCGGGCAAGGCCCCGTCGGCGGCGCGGTCGGCACGGCCGACGTGGACGGCGGGCAAACCACCCTCACCAGCCCGCAGTTTGACCTCGCCGGCGCAACCGATGCGCAGTTCCGATTCTGGCTCTGGTACAACAACTTCGCAGGCGCTGGTCCCAACGCCGACGTCTTCACAACGCAAGTCTCCTCCGACAACGGCTCCACCTGGTTCAACGCGGACGTCGTCGGGCCCGACACCCAGACCAACTTCAATGGCTGGGCGCTCCGCAGTTTCAACCTGCTCAACGTCCCCGGCCTTACCGTCACCAATCAGGTGAGAATCCGGTTCATCGCGGACGACTCGGGCTCTGGTTCGATCGTCGAAGCCGCCATCGACGACCTCACCTTTGAGCCAGCGATCTGCAACCTCTGCCTCGCCGACCTCGACGACGGCTCAGGCGCGGGCACGCCCGATGCCGGTGTCGATATCAACGACCTCCTCTACTTCCTCGCCAAGTTCGAGTTGGGCGACGCCGCCGCCGACCTGGACAACGACGGCGAAACGTCCCAAGCCCTCCCCGACGGCGGGGTGGACATCAACGACTTGCTCTTCTTCCTCGCCCGTTTCGAATCTGGGTGCTGAGCCCAGAGCGGAGGAGACAGTCAGGGAAGAATTCCGCCCGCGAGCACTTATCCGCTCGCGGGCGTCCTTTGTCCGATGGAGGCGTTGGCGATTCCCTTCCCCCGCATGGGGAGAGGGGTTATACTTAGTTCTGCTGCCCGGCTTGGGAGGTTAGTGCGTGTCCGGTGGGATGCGAAAATCGTGGCTGCACACTTTGGCTGGCGCGGCGATCGCGAGTTCCAGCACTTTTGCATGCGCGCAAGGCGTTGTGTCAACAGACCTTGGAGCAAATCTCGAGCGTGTGCGAGATTGGTCCCGCACCGGTGCGTTTGTCGACGTCGTCAAGCAGTCGCGCGGCTTCTATCAAGTGGGTCAGGGCTTGACACAACCGGCGGCGACCGACGCACGCGGGTGGCCCACTGAGGACTTTGACGTTGTCCTCATGACCGACATCACGGGTCAGCAGGGGCTCGTTGGGACGTACAAGGTCTCCGGCACCTGCAACCAAGCGCCTGCGATTCTCGCGGTGCAGGGAGAGGTTACCGTTTCAAACGTCGTTCACAACGGCGCGACCAACACCTTTACCGCAGACGTCACGCTCGGTCCTGCCTCGGAGGGGTTCATCCTCTCGTTCCGCAACACCGCAGGTGGCATCCAAGACCTGCGCGTGATTCGTCCCGGCTACGACGCGACGAATCCGCCGATGTTTTCCACCCCATTCCTCTCGCACCTCGAGCGGTTCAAGACGATCCGCGTGATGGAGTGGACCCAAACCAACAGCCATCCCGTGTCCCAATGGAGCGATCGGACACCCGCTGACTCGCCCTCCTACTGGGTCGAGTCTGGCGTTCCCTGGGAAGCATGCGTTGACCTTGCAAACCAGACGCAGAAGAACCTGTGGATCAACGTCCCGCACCTGGCCGACGCGGTGTACGTGAAGGAACTGGCGGGGCTCATCCACGAGCGTTTGGACCCCAATCTCACCCTCTACCTCGAGCACAGCAACGAGGTGTGGAACGGCTTGTTCGGGCAGTTCCAGGACAACCTCACCGCCGCCCACGAGCGAGCCGACGAACTTGATCTGTACTACGACGGGACCACGGCGGACACCATCGTCAACGCACGGTACCACGCGTATCGCACGCACGAGATCGCCGAGTGCTTCCGCACGGTCTTCGGCGAACAGTTCCACGATCGCGTCCGCGTCGTCCTCGCGGGGCAGCAGGTCGAGCCCGCGATCCTGTACTCCGGGCTGGACTACCTGGCCCGGACGTTCGGCGAGCCGTCGGACTTCCTGTACGCCGTCGCGACAGCGCCTTACTTCAACATGGGCGACGTGCAGTTCACCGATGGCCTCACACCAAACGATGTGATCGTCGCCTTGCGTGACAGCGTGAATCACCTCGCGGAGCGAGAACTGTTCGAGCAGAACGCACGCCTCGCCCGCTGGTTCAACCTGCCCATGCTCGCATACGAGGGCGGCTCGGACACTGCTGGCGGTGCCTCGCTCGAAGCCAAGCGCACCGCCATGTTCGACCCGCGCATGTTCGACCTGTGCACCGACTACATGCGCGAGTGGTACTCGTGGGGCTTTGGCGAGTTCCAGTGGTTCACGGGCGGCGCCACCAGTTGGCGCACGCCCTCGGGCGCGTGGGGCCTGACCGAAGACATGGCGGTCCAGAACACGTACAAGATCCTCGCGCTCGACCAGGTGAGCACCTGGAGCGAACACCCCGTCACCAAGGGGTACTTCGTTCCCGGGATCTTCGACGCGCGCAAGCACGTTGATCGCCCCGCCGACTGGGCGACCATCGGCGAGTCGCTCGATCACGTCATCCTGAATCAGGACTTCGACTACATCGTCAACGCGAACATCGCTGGTGCTCTTCGCGTGCGCGTCGCGATGGGGTGCGAAGTGCCCGATCGCCACCTCCGCATCTCTGCCAACGGTGCCTTCGTAGGCGACATCAACGTCCCGGTCACGGGCGACTACTACACCTATGGCTTCTCCGAAACCATCCACGTCCCCTTCACCGAGGGCATCAACGTCCTCCGCCTCACCGCTCTCTCTCAGGGTCAGTACACAATCCTGGGAGTTCAGGTCCTCTGCCCCCTTGACCTTGATGACGACGGCAACGTTTCCAATGGCCTCAACCCCGACGGCGGCGTCGACGTCAGTGACCTCCTCGCGTACCTCGTCCTCTTCGAGAGCGGCGACACTCGGGGCGATCTGGACAACGACGGGACAATGCCCCCCCAGCCCGACGGCGGCACGGACATCAACGACCTCCTCTTCTTTGTGAGCAGGTTCGAGGCCGGTTGTTGAACCCGAAACTCCCTTTTCTGGGGTTCCTTTGCCCTTGCCGTGGATTAGGCCAAGTGCACCTAGAGATTTCAGGCGGGAATTGGCCAACGAAACCGGCAGACCCCCATTCCAAAAAAGGCGGCTGTTTGGTATGATCCTCCGACCCGCGGCGGCGTGTGCCGCCCGGGAATGTCTGGACCGATGCGATGTGGCCCGGTGGTCGACGGCGGTTCATGGTTGATGGTCTGACACCGGGCAAGGGTCTGGGCGATGATGAATATCTATGTTGGAAACCTCCCGTACAGCGCGACCGATGCGGACTTGCAGCAACTCTTCTCGCAGCACGGCCAAGTTGTGCGCGCGCAGGTGCTGATCGACCGTGAGACAGGCCGCTCGCGCGGCTTCGGCTTCGTCGAGATGGCAAACCCCGAAGAAGGCAAGGCCGCGATCGCAGCACTCAACGGCCAGGACATGGGCGGCCGCGCCCTTCGCATCAACGAGGCACAGCCCCGTGAAGCCGGCGCAGGCCGTGGTGGATTTGGTGGCAATCGCGGCGGCGGCTTTGGTGGTGGTGGTGGCGGCGGCGGTTAT
>Ga0209175_10001147_pt1 | contig 13593 bp, 12 predicted proteins | sample JI91814C2DNA_FD_187506 | JGI IMG/M metagenome (GOLD analysis project Ga0209175, IMG submission 187506) | Wastewater effluent complex algal communities from Wisconsin, to seasonally profile nutrient transformation and Carbon sequestration -... | ecosystem: Engineered > WWTP > Effluent > Algae...
GCACGAAGTGATTTGTTTAGTTTGGGAAGTGTCGTGTATGTAATGTGTACAGGACGCCCACCTTTCCGAGCTGAATGTTCGTTAGGAATTCTTCGAAAAATTACGGATACGGAGCCTGCTCCGATTCGTGCGATCAATCCAGCCATTCCGGAGTGGTTGGAAGGTTTGGTAGAGAAGCTGATGGCAAAACGAATCGAGGATCGATTCCAATCCGCTGCAGAGGTTGCCACCATCTTTGAGGCATGTTTGGCCCATGTTCAGGAACCGTTGCGGCATCCGTTGCCGAAGCGATGCCAGCGAACTTTACTGCGACGATTGTTTCCGTTTAGGAGTTTACATAGTTTTATGAATGATAAAAAAGTTCTATCGATCATTGGCCTGATATTGTTCTTGGCTGCGGTGTTGGTCCCGTTTTTATTGGCAGGCGTTGCCGTACGAGAGGAACATCTGCTGTTATTTGCGGCGATTGCATTTGGATTTTCGGTAGTATTCGCGATCATCTCTCGCAAAGAACTCTTCAGTCGTATTGTGCTCATCACTACCGGGGCAGCAGTGGTTGGTGGTGTACTGGCGGCGATTGTCATGGTCCCGTTTTGGGGGATGACTAGGTCGCGAGCGCTGGCCGATGAGAGAAGGCGAATGGAATATGAGGTTGAGCAACTTCAAAACAGAACGGTGACATACGCCGATGGAACGCTGAATGGTGTTGGACGAGCAGAGTGGGAACATGAATATCTGAAGGTAGTCGAAGAAGGTGTGAGCCAGGGAGAAAGTTACAGGCAAATTGTTGCTGGCCTGAAGAGGTACACGACCCAGCGTTCCTATCGCAATCTACAAGTGGTGCCGTTTGGCGAGGAAGCATTAACGCGTGATGCGAATGGGAACATTCTCTGCAATTTTCCCGATGGCTTCTTGAATCCACTAACTCCGCAACGAGCCGTGGCCATTGCGGATGAATTAGGGGAAAACGCAGTTGCTTTCGCGACCATTCAAATCAATGCGACAACCATTAATGCGAATTCTCCGAGTTCACCTTACGGTCCTGCTCCTAGAACTTCTGGTTTGAATGGCTATGCCGTCGAGCAGCATGAGTCATCCGCGTTGCGCATCATCGTCTTCTTTAATTCCGAAGGGAAAAGTATGGCGTTTGGCGTGGATGGCGTTTACGTGCATGCAGGAATCGGAAAGGAAAAAAAGTTAGATCCTGAAGACGGTGGAGAGGCTGGCAACGCAGAGGTAAACGCGTTCCCGCCTGCGGAGAAGAGTTCAGGCATAGACGCCAATGAACCCGAGAGGCCAGCAGAACTCCCCCCTTCACTGGAAGGTAGCATCGAAGCGGGTGATAAAGAAACTGCAGACAGCGAAGCGACTGACAAGACCGAGTCGTTATGAATGTTGGCGTGATTTTGGCCCCCGTTGACGGAAAATTCGCCAATCCTCCGACGGGCTTGGCTCGCCTATCAGTAAAAAAGCAAAGGATTTCTCTCGAAAAAACAAACTTTCAAGCGTTTTAGTGGGCAAAGTCGGAGTTTGGATTGCCGCTTTCTTGAAGTTTCGGCGCAGCATTTGCTACCTCGACCCGTTGCAGTCATCATGGAACTGAACGGGTTAAGTGCCCTAGTCATACTCCACATCATTTTTGAGAGCGTATGCAGCGAGGTCGGCGTCTGTACCCACAGCACGTAGCCTCCGCTGCACTACAGCTTCGGGGTGAACGAAGCCTGGCTGTCATTGTTTCACAAGATGATTTTGATACGTCAGAAGATGTGTAGTAAAGCTAGGTTAAGAGCAACGGTGCGAGGAAAGAGAAGTGACGAACAAATCGGTCGGAAGTAATCGCGGATTTACATTAGTCGAGCTATTGGTTGTTATCGCGATCATTGGAATCTTGGTGGGCTTGTTGCTTCCCGCTGTGCAAGCGGCTCGCGAAGCAGCTCGACGCATGCAATGCTCTAATAATCTCAAGCAAATCGGCTTGGCATTGTTGAACTACGAGGGTTCCTACAAAAAATTCCCACCGTCGGTTATCGTCAATCTCAATGTTTCATCGACAGGCAATAATGGTTCATGGGGTGTGCATGGAAGAATACTTCCCTACTTGGAACAAAGTAACGTATACAATGTGGTGGATCTGAGTATTGCTTGGGATTTCCAATTGGCAATCAACGATCTTAGGATTCCAACATACATTTGTCCGAGCGATGCCAAAGGTACTCAAGTGCGAGTAACAGGTTCGGGACGCCCGAACCTCTATCCAACAACTTATGGCTTCAACTTTGGGACTTGGTTTGTCTATAACCCTACGAATCGCTCAGGTGGTGATGGGATGTTCTTTCCCAACTCCTTCCTCCGAATCGCTGACTGTGTTGATGGTACCAGCAACACGTTGTTTGCAGCTGAGGTCAAAGCGTGGACTCCTTACACACGCAATGGTGGTCCCGCTTCGATCGCTATCCCAGCGAACCGTGCGGCGGTAGAGGCCAACGTCGCCAGTGCAACCGATTTCAAAGATACGGGGCATACTGAATGGCCCGATGGGCGAGTCCATCACACCGGCTTTACTGCTACGCTGCCTCCCAACAGTTTGGTGAACTACACTAACGGTGGCGTGCTCTATCCGCAAGCAGATTACAATTCATGGCAAGAAGGACGGAATGGCAATGCGGGGTTGCCAACCTATGCCGCAATTACCTCACGAAGCTTTCACCCCGGAGTTGTGAATGTCTTGCGAGTCGACGGATCGGTAACATCGGTGGCCGAGACAATCGATTTGGCAACTTGGCGAGCTATGGCAACGCGGGCCTTTGGCGAAGTGACGGGCGAGATTCCTTAGTCTGGATGTTTCACCGTTGCGAAGATCTTGCCATCGGTTAGCCGCATTCGCTGGGAGTGTTTCGGCGACTTCTCCACGAATTTGCGGCTAGTTTTGTTGTGACGCCCCAGGGCTCCCTTGCGGAACGAATGGTTGTAGAAACATACTGATACGTAGATTTCTGTAGCTCGACCATTTCATTCCCTAAAGGCCCGCAACACCCGCCGAATTGCTGTGGCGTGCGCTGCCCCATTAACGACATGAACGACAATCTCATGCCACGCCCCTTTCGTTCGCTGCGCATCCGATTGTTGATCCCCTTGTTAACAACTTCGATCGGAATAGCCATTGTGGTGGCGGTCGTCTCAGCTTGGCTAGGATCGCAATGGGGAAAAAGATCGGTCGACGTGCAGTTTGTCGGCATGGAGCAGACCCTACGCAAGTCTTCATTTCCAATGACGGAGCCGGTGCTAAAGTTGCTGGCGGAGTTAACTCAATCACAACTCATTAGCTATGATCATGCTGGAGATCGGTTGCATTCGACGTTCGCAGGAACTGAACTTCCTGAATGGTTGGACCATTCCACGAACTCTCAGGAACGGTTTTCGATTGCGGGACCTAACTTCGAAAATGGTCAATTAATGGAGCTCAGCGGTCGCAAGTACCACGTGTATCGTGTCAGTCGCGATCCATCGTTGAAGAACAGCGATAGTACGGCCATCATTCTTGTTTTCTTTGATCATCAAGCAGTAGCGGCGCTTAGTTTTCGAGCAGCACTTTTGCCGCTTTTCGCGGCCTTGCCGACCATTGTGATACTAGCGAGTGTGGCCTACTATTTATCCAATCGATGGATTGGGCGTCTGAGGGCTTTGCAACAACATGTGGGCAGAGTCGCCACCGGAAATTTTGACAGCCAGATTGAAACAGAATTAGAAAACGATGAAGTTGGCGGATTGCAACAATCCGTTAATAAGATGTCAACGGAACTAAAGCAACTATGGGGGATGGTTCGGCAGCAGCAAAGTTCTCGCGTATTGAACCAGCTTGCCAGCGGCCTAGCCCACCAGTTGCGCAACACCTTGACAGGAGCGCGAATGGCACTTGAGCTCTTCCAACGCAGGCAAACAGTCAACGAAGAAGAGATAGATGTCGCCCTGCGCGAAATGCAGCAGGCCGAAGAGTACATTAAGCGACTGTTGCGAGTGGGTAAGGGAGAACGCGAAGCCGAACAACCTGCAACCATTGAAGCATGTATGCAGCATGTTGATGCTAGTTTGAATGTGATGGCTGCTCATTTAGGGGTTCGCTTATCTTGGCAGATTGCTGAGACGGCCAAATCACTGCGAGTTCGCGACGGCGCCAGCTTGATCGCGGCGGTTAGCAATTTGGGCATTAATGCTATTCAGGCAGCCGATGAAGTTTCTATTCAAATCGAGGTTTTGGATGAAGAACGTATTGCCATAGCGGTGCTGGATAATGGACCGGGGGTTCGCGAGGATGTGGCCGGAACGCTCTTCGAGCCTCTGGTTAGCACGAAGCCGGAAGGTGCCGGTTTGGGATTGGCCCTAGTAAAGCGAGCGGCTGAATCGCTTGGGGGAGATGTGAAATGGTATCGGGCTGGGAGCAAAACGTGCTTTGAGCTGATTGTGGCCATTTATCACGATTCTGAAGGATGATGGGAAGGTAGAAGATATGTCGCAAGGTGTAAGTCAAGAGAATCAGCCAAAGCCGATTGTGCTCGTCGTTGATGATGAAGCATCGATATGTTGGGCTTTTGAGAAAATGCTTAAGAGTGAAGGTTATCAAGCCTTTTCGGCATCGTCTGCGGAAGAAGGGCTGAGAGTTGCCGCCAGTATAAAACCTTCGTTAGTCTTTCTCGACGTTCGCTTGCCCAAGGAAGATGGTCTATCGGCATTGCCCAAATTTCGTGCAGCGGCCAACAATGTTCCCGTCATCGTGATGACGGCCTTTGGTGATTTGGATACCGCTGTTACCGCAGTCGCTCGCGGCGCTGCAGATTACATCACAAAGCCCTTCAAGCTCGAAGATGTTTTAGCGAAGTGTCGACAAGTACTCAGCCATGGACCGAAAGGTTCGTTTATCGCGGTACGTAGACCAGAGGCTTTCAAGCCAACTTTGGTTGGAAGATCGATTGCGATTCAGTCGGCGTTCCGGCAAATTGCATTGGTGGCTGGAAGTGACTTATCTGTTCTGATCACTGGAGAGACGGGAACGGGTAAAGAACTTGTGGCGATGGCCATTCATCAACACAGTCTGCGAAAGGACAATGCTTATTTTCCGATTGCTCCAGTAACGCTTAATCCTGATTTGATCGAAAGTGAATTGTTCGGACATGTGAAGGGGGCTTTTACTGGCGCGACCGATGACAAAATTGGGCTCTTCGAAAAAGCCGAGGGAGGCACGGTGTTGCTAGATGAGATTGGTGAGTTGCCGCTGGGGACGCAAGCGAAATTGTTGCGTGTCCTTGAGCAAGGCGACTTCTTTCGAGTGGGAGATGTACGACCGCGGCGTTGTGATGTCCGTATATTGGCCGCCACAAATCGCGATTTGCGACAAGCGGTGCGAGCTGGGAATTTTCGCGAAGATCTGTATTATCGACTCAATGGTTTGCATATCCAACTTCCGCCTCTAAGAGAAAGAGGAGAGGATGTTGGGCTCTTGTGCCACTACTTTTTGACAGCGATTGGATACCCTAACGCTGAGACAGCCGTGGGGAAGGAGCTGTTAGAATTGTTGCAGCAAAGACCATGGCGCGGGAACATTCGCGAACTTCGCAATGCTATTGAACACGCGGCGGTTGTGGCGCGAGGCAGGCCGTTGGTTATCAGCGATTTTCCGGCCGAAGAAGAAGGGGGTAATGAAGGTCCAGCACCCGCGGCAAATCTCAACACTCTCTTGGAAGACTTATTGCGGAACTTAATGGGGACCGATGAGATTGGATCGAAAGGATTACAACAAGCGTTTTTGGATCGAGTCGAACCGACATTATTGCGTTTTGCAATGAACCAATGCAGTGGGAACCGCGTAAAAGCAGCTGAGTTGCTTGGCATCCATCGCGGTACACTTCGGGAAAGGTTGAAGTACTATCAGTTGGACGACAATTAGCGTTTTCCGGACTTCCACTGTTTTAATTGGGAAGCAATAGCTGTATGCCCTTGGTTCTGCAAAGGTTCAAGGAGAGCCTGATCGAAAGGGAATGGGCGAAACTCGTAGGCATACCCGGGTTGCAGGACTTCGATACAATACTCTTGATCCACTGATTCCCATAGCGACCATTCGGCACCGTCACCATCGATAATCCACCAACGTTTGTTGCGTGGAGTACCAGGAGGATGAGTGAGGCACGGATAATCATCCCGTAATACTCTTTCTAATGCAGCCCAGTCGCTGGTATCCCACTTCAGCCACCTTGCGGCTTTACCAAGTACTTCGATGGATGCCGAAGGCCAAGGAGTAAACTGTGTTGCTAAAGCGATTTTCATCCAATGTTTGGGAAGATTGATGAGTACGTCGGTATTGGAATGTGTGAGGTACTTCCGTGCGACGTGTAACACAAAGTGGGGTTGAAAGATCGCTAGATGCGCTAGGATCGCGGCTGCATCGGGCCGGATAAATGGAAGTTCAAGCACTTTGAGCCAATCCATAGGTGCTACAGCAGAATTCGTGCGAGCCACGACGCGTAATAGCTGGCTCCCTATGGTTCCAAGCGATGATCTACGAAAACCAGAGGGCTTCCGATCGAGACCCTGTGGTTTATCGAGTAAGTCAAGCAGTACTCGACCGGTAGCGAATTCCGCTGGGATAAAATCGAGGGCAAGTACAGCTCCGCTCGCCACTGTGATATCCGAATCGTTGGCTAAGGTCAGCAATGAATTCAGAATGTTTGGGTATAACTCGCGACTGCAGGTTGATAACCAAAAGTGGACATTATCCAGTTCATCAATGGCATCGCGCGGGTCGGCGTAGGGGCCCGACTTTCCAAGGAGCATTTTACGGAGATGTTCGGGTGAACCGTCGTGTGGAACGGACATAGTTGCCTTGGTGATGTGCGAGGGGGCTACGCTGAGGCTACGATTCTGCTAATGGTCTGTGCCTGCTTCTATAAGCGGTTTGATGACGTTATCCAGTTGTAGATCGTCGATTGATTTCTTTACCTCCGCTTTAATGCGTTGTTTTTCGCGGGCGTCATTCCAGCGTTTCTGGCGTTCTATATAACGGTAAGCCGAAGCGCCACCCGCGATGAGTATGATGATGCCAATGAAAATTCGCGAGTAGAAGATTCGTTTCAACTGCATAGTTTGTGCTCAAAGGATAGACGACCTTTCGAGGAAGTATAGCTCACGCGATCCCAGGTGCTATGTAGCAAAAGAGGGGCAGCATCTTAGCAGACGGAGTGTCGGCTCTTGGGATCCGAAACCGCGAAAAACGAGCCGATCTGCGATGCGATTTTGCGTTTTTTGCCGATAATTCGGCGCAAAAACGTAGCGAGAAGCGTTTATTGTGACTTCTGGGGTATCAGAATGAGACAGGTTCTTGCCAAGTAATTGTCGAGTGTGGCACAATCCGCACAGTCGCTAGTCTGTAACGATCGACGGTGTACTCTCTGCGAATCGTTTCCCATGAACCCTAAGTTGAGAAAGTGTCATGCCAAAGTACCATGTGGAAAAGTCGATCACGATTCAAGCAGATCCGATCACCGTTTTTAATGTCATCGCGAATTACGGCCAATGGACCGTATGGTCTCCCTGGCTGATCGCTGAACCGACCGCCAAGGTAACTGTTTCCGAGAACCCAAATTCTGTTGGTTCCACTTATGCATGGGTGGGTGATTGTACGGGAGAGGGAAAGTTGACCCATAAGGTACTGGTACCGGGTAAGAAGATTGAAGATGAACTCTGTTTTATCAAGCCGTTTAAGTCGGTCTGTAGCACGGCGTTTTATCTTTCGAGCGAATCATCCGGGACGAAGGTTTCCTGGCATATGGATGGGAGTATGCCCTGGTTCATGTTTTGGATGATACCAATGATGAAGACCTTCATTGGCATGGATTATTCGCGAGGCTTGCGAATGTTAAAGGAGCTGATTGAAACAGGCACAATCAACTCGAAAGTCGAAGTGCATGGGAAACAAGCTGCCAAGAAATTTAAGATGCTTGGTATTGCTTCGCAATGTTCCGTCGAATCGGTAGGGACATCGATGGAAGAAGCCTTTAAGAAAGCCCGTCAAGAGTTTAAGCAACATGGATTGCCTGTGGATGGGGAGATGGTGTCGGTCTACACGCGATTTCGAATGGGTGAAGGGGTATTTGAATACATCAGCGGCTTTATCGTTCCTGAACATACTTCCGTGCCAGCCCAGTCGAACCTCAAAGAATGGACGATGGTTGCTCCTAATGCATTTAAGGTAACTCACGTCGGGCCCTATCATCATTTGGGCAACGGTTGGAGTGTGGCAAATCAGTTGGTGCGTCACAAGAAATTGAAGCAGCATCGTTGTGGGACTTATGAACTGTATGTGACCACACCTCCCGAGACTCAAGAGAACGACTTGGTGACGGAGATTTATTTGCCCCTGAAATAAGGCCAGAGTTTAAGAGTTCAAGGTAATGGTGCTTTCACAGATTGGTGCCATTGAAGCGTTAAGTCGCGAAGGCGATTGACCACGTCAGGATTATCAGCAGCCAGATCATGGTTCTCAGATGGGTCGCGAGCCAAGTCATAGAGCTGAACGTTTTCACCTGAAAAGCTCATGTAGCATTTCCATTGCTGATCCCGTACTGCGAGATCTGGATTGGGTTCGTTGAGTCCATGGCCAAATCCTGGGCGATCTGGGGGGCGTTGCCAAAAGATGGGGCTTTCACGGCTCCCCTGTTTTTGGCCCAAGATGGTTTCGCTTAGATCTTCTCCATCGAGATTGGCTGGTGGTTTAAGATTGGCAAGTGAGTAGAGTGAACGGTTGATATCGAGGGCGCAAAAAATGGAACTATCATTCCAGCTTCCTTCTTGATCTTTGGGAATTCTGTTGGGGGCGTAAATGATCAACGGCGACCTTACGCCACCTTCATAGAGCCAGGTTTTGGAACCGCGCAGTGGTTTTGAGTTTCCTGCACCATGTTCATGGCCGTTGTCGGAGCACAAGATGATGATGGTATTTGAATTCAGAGCCTCATCGGTAGATATTCGATCAAAGAGTGGTTGAAGCTGTGCATCCATTTGTTCGAGTACCGCGTCGTACCGTTTGGCTTTATCATCGGACCAGCGGTCGAGGCTGGGATAGAAGGGAGAGTGGACGTCGTCAGGCCAAACGTTGATGTAAAACGGTTGGTGGGCCGTTTGGGCTGCATCGATAAATTGTATCGCCGCTTGAACGTAGCCGGATGTGATTTTTGAACGCTCCATCCAAGTAACTGGTCCGCCGAGGATCTCGGCTTTTTCCCAGATTTTGCGAGGTGACGGCCAAGTCGGTTGTTGGGTGAGCGGAAGCAATTTTGGCCCCAGGCCTTCAAAATTGGTGAGGCTTACATCAAAGCCATATCGATCAATGGTTGGGGCCTCAGCCACATCGCGTTGGCCTCCCATGTGCCACTTCCCAAAATGCCCAGTGCGATATCCGGCTCTCTTCAATTCTCGGGCAATCACCGGGGCAGCCGGATCGAGCCACTGAGCCATCTGCCGGTTCGAGTTTTGTGCCCGATTATCCAAATAGGAGGTTATTCGCCTGCGATGTGGGTATTGGCCCGTGGTAAAGGCGACTCGTGATGGTGAACAGATAGGAGCATTGACATAAAAGTTCCTAAACCTTAACCCTCTTTCCGCCAATTGGTCAATATTCGGAGTGCGGGCACGAATACCTCCGAAGCAGGAAAGATCCGACCAGCCCATATCGTCGACGAGTACAAAGATGATGTTGGGCGGAGGTGCGGGAGTGTTAGCGTATCCCGAATTTGTCACCGCGCTAATCAGAAGGAACAGCGACAAGTTCCATAAGGCTCGAAGCTGGTTAAAGGACATGGCCATCGGTTCCTGTGGAAAGGTATGTTGTTTTGGTAAACAGATGGTGGATCTATGACGCTGGACATAGACTAACAGATTCGAGCCCACTACATTCTATTTCCTCCGTTTGATTTCTGCTAATCGCTCGTTCGCCGATTGTGAGTAGCAACAGTATTGGAACAACGATGGCTTTCACTCAGTTGCGTCTTTTTGCAAAGCTATAACGATGAACTCAGAAGATTCGTCCTTCGATCCAAATCAATTGGACCTCCCTGCCCACGAGTTGTTTACCTATTATCTGTTGGGGGCTATTACCAGCGGACCGTTCATTCTCATTACGCTTCCCGCACTTTGGTTTCGGTACTCGACATTGAAGTATTCGTTTGAAGACTCGGGGCTTCGGATGAACGTCGGCGTTTTGTTTCGCCGTGAGTCTGTGACGGCGTACCGCAGGATTCAAGACATTCATGTTTCCAGCAATGTCATTCAACGCTGGCTGGGAATTTCTACCATTTCAATTCAAACGGCTTCAGGAAGTGCAACACCCGAGATAGTGATTGAAGGGGTGAAAGAGCCAGAGAAACTAAGAGATTGGCTGTATGAACGTCTCCGCGGAGCGAAAGGAGAAAAGCCCAGGAAAGCTTCTTCGCCTGCGATCGCCTCAACGGATCTAAACGAACTTGCTGCGGGTGGGGCGGACGAAACGACTCGATTGCTCACCTCGATTCGTGACAATTTAGCTGAGATGCTCCGAAAGCAGGAGTCGCAATCATGAACGAAAATGGTCTGGTTCATAAAGCGACGGAGTGGTGTTATCAAGGGCTGTGGGGAATCTTGGCTTCTTATTTCAAGCTACCCAAAACGCCACCCAACCTACCGAGTTTGGAAGGGGAACATGTCGAGTACTTGCATCCTTCTGAAGAGTATTTGAAATATCGCAAGTTCGAGTTTTGGGTCGTGCTCTTTATCGTGGATATTGCTCTTTCGGTGGCTTGGATCGCATTGATCATCGCGGTTCCATGGCTGGGGATTCTAATCACTCCGTTAGCTCTGGCCATCATTATCTTGCCAGACATTTTCGCGTATATCGGTATTCACTTAAACTACGACACTACCTGGTATGTGTTAAGTGATCGAAGCATGCGGCTTCGGCAGGGTGTTTGGACACTGCAAGAGACGACGATTACCTTTGAGAACATTCAAAATATCAACATTCAACAAGGTCCATTACAACGTTGGTTCGGTTTCTCAAATCTTGTGGTGCAAACGGCTGGTGGTGGAGGTGGAGCGGGCGGCGGAAAACATGCCGCTGGCTCACTGATGCATATGGGAGTACTTGTAGGTCTAGCCAATGCTCAAGAGATTCGCGAACGCATTTTGGCGCGCTGCGGAAATCAAGCAGGGGCAGGATTAGGCGAAGAACTTGCTACGGATAAACATCAAGTTGACAATCAACCGACTCTAAATCAGCGACGCAACTTGGAGTTATTGCGCGAAATCAATGATTTGACAGCTAGTTTAGCTAAAGCGACAAACTGAACCGCTTCATTCTTTTATCGAGTTACTTTTTGACCGACGATCAAATAGCGAGGGGTGCGTATGCTGGGCCGCTGATTGGTGCGCTTCATAGCTTGGACCGCTTTGATTTGGAAGCCACATTTTTCCGCAAGATAAGGAACCATCGCCATGTTGCGACACGCTGAAAGTGGTAAGCGGTCGACCTCTTCCTCCCATATGCCACTCCAAGCGCTGCGGTCATAGAAGCCATCGGTAACAACGAGCAGGCCGCCGGGCTTTAGCCAAGCCCATGAGTTTTCTAATGCAACCAACGGATCATACAAACCGTTAAACAACTGGCGCGATGCGATGACGTCGAAAGATTCGAGTGGAAGCAAACTTTGGTCATCTGGGTGATCACAAAAGCCTTGCACTAAGGGCAAGTCCTTTAGTAGAGGCTTAGTCTGAAGGCAGCGAATCATTTCGGGGCTAGGTTCAAGCAGGGTAAGTTGAATTCCCTCGATGAGTTTCAGTACCAGCGAAAAGCCCCCTGTTCCAGCTCCCATATCGAGGACATTGTGGCCGGGCCGAATCTCGCAGAGTTCGAGTACATCTTGCAGGTAGGCAAGGTTGTCTTCAGAGGACAAAATCTTGACCCATTTGTCATACGCGGCAACTTCGTCGGCGGTATATTTTTGAAGATACTGGATGCGAGATTCGATTTGCGATATTCGCCATGACATGGATGTGGGGCTCGAATCTGAAAAAGAGCAGGTAAGAATGAATTACGAAATAAAGTCTCAAAGTTTGATAATCTATTTGTCGGATTACCTTGAGGTGGTGGTTGGTGTTGGGTAGCTTATTAAGGGAGTGCTGATAGGCGTATGGCACACTTAAAGTGAACCCGAAAAGGTAGCGACATGTTTCTCATTTATGGTTGGGGCAACCGGCAAAAGCCAATCGCGAGTGGTAGTTTTAGCTGCCCTGTTTGTCGAACCCGCACCGACTACCTTCACTATAGCCAAAGACGTTGGTTCAGCCTCTTCTTTATACCCCTTTTTCCCATTACAAGTCCTCAAGAGTTTGTGGGCTGCCACCAGTGCGGCAACGTTTTTAATCGAGACACGCTCCCCATGAGTCAAGGCATTGCGCCGGCGAGCACTTCGCTTTCGGCACTAGCGTTGGGGAGCATGTTGGTTTCGTTTGCGGCGTTGATAACAGTTTGCGTGTTTTTCGTATCGCTACCGCTATCGATAGCGGCGGTGATTATGGGACACCTCGGTTATAGTGCGGTTCGAAAAAATCAACCTTATTTGGAAGGTGGCTGGCAAGCGGTCACCGGATTGGTAGTTGGCTATACCGCGTTAGTGATTTCTTCGATGATAGCGCTTTTCATTTTCGTAGGACCAAGATTTCTTCCTGATCCAAGTAATAACGGCACGGGTATTGGAGATTTGGCAAGTGGAAAAAATGGTGATAGTTTTTCCCCAGAACGTGCGCTCCGAGCTGCAGAGCTGATGATTGCTACCAAACAAGACCTGCCTCCCGGGCGCGGGAACAATCCTGATGCAGTTCGTTTGGCTAACAACTATGCCGAAATCATGAAGAGAGCAAGTGATGAGGCGTTTACAAGGAGCGGTAAACCCATCATTCAACTGTCAGGAGGAGAGTATCTAACCTATTGCGAATTGCATGAGGATCGGTGCTTGTTTCTGGTCCACGTTCCCTCGTATCGCAACTTTACAGATGATGCGAAAGAAACCTTAGCGCAAATTGCGTGGATCAACGCTCAGTTGATTGTAGCGGACGAGTTACCAGCCGAATCCAGATTAGGCGTTGGCTTGCGAGGTACAATTCTCTACGGAGATATAATCGTGGGGCGATCGCCTGCCAATACCGAAGAGGTAACTGATGGTACGCCGGCAGAAAGGGAGGACTTGTTTTCTTTCTTTATCGAGGCAGCTCCCGCCGTCGATATGAATCCGTCGCTCCCTGCGGAGCCTTCATTTCCGGAAACCGAGCCGCCCACTTTGGCCGAGTCACCAGCGCCCGCTTCTCCCTCACCTCCTGTGGCATCAGTTGATGGATCTTCTTCTGTTGCGGAGCCGACTTTCCCGAATAAGTTTGCCACAACAGAGGACGAAGAAGAATATTCGACGATGGAGTACGACAATCCCTTTGAATCAAAACCAACAGAAAATAAAACCGCAGGGGATTCCGGCAGCGAAGAATCACCGTTTGGTGCGGGCTCAATCGCAATCGATGATTCGG
>Ga0209175_10001153_pt1 | contig 13563 bp, 6 predicted proteins | sample JI91814C2DNA_FD_187506 | JGI IMG/M metagenome (GOLD analysis project Ga0209175, IMG submission 187506) | Wastewater effluent complex algal communities from Wisconsin, to seasonally profile nutrient transformation and Carbon sequestration -... | ecosystem: Engineered > WWTP > Effluent > Algae...
GTAGGTGTGGGGGTTGGCGTCGGTGTGGGGGTTGGTGCCACCAGGGAAGTAACAGCAACGTCATCAACGGTGATGTTCATCGAATTGGTGCTGCCACCCAGGTAACCCCAGATACCGAACTGACCGGCCCCGGGTAGCAGCGATGAGCTGGCGGAAAGCTGCCAACTGGTTGGTTCGGCTGTGCCCTGAATCCAGACTCTGGCTCGCAGTACGGACCCCTCAATCTGAGTTCGTAGTGCCAAGCGTGCACCCGCCGCCATCGCAAATGGTGCCGTGACATCAGTGCCGACGGCCGTTGCTACTCCGTCGGTCCCAACGGAGCGAAAGCCTAAGTAGATCGTCTTGTCGGGCATGATTCGCAGACGCGGAGTGAATGAGGCACCGGCGCTGGTGGCCCGAAGATTCTGACCCAGGTAAACGCTTCCGGCAGTCGGCAGTGCGGACAGGCCGAAACTGGTCACAGCGTCAACGTTCGCCACGTTCGCCGGACCCACCAAAGCCGTCCGTGAAAGGGATGCACTCATCGCCATAACACCCTGAGAACCGTTAACGCTCAAGCCGACAGTCTGGGGGTACGCGTATGCACCGCCAGTCGGGGCAGACCCAAAGCCCGCGGACACAGACCGAGTGAAGCTGTCCGTGACGACGGCAGCACCCGCAGCCGCAGACGGCCCAGAAACGGCAATCAAAGTCGCGGCGATCAGTGCAACAGCACTGATCACGGCGGCCACGGCGGCGCCTGAAATTCGTTGGAACACCGTGCGAACCTAGCGATGCACGTTGGTCCTTTGTCGGCTGATTCGGTGTTTTTTGGACAGATGGGACAAACGCCACTTTCGTCGCAAAAAGTACACCAAATCTTTACTAACTCCGTTGCCCTATGGCTAGCGATTGGCTACCGCGAGCAATAGGGTCCCCGCCGGTGACAGGCTCGCTGAGCCGTTACGGAGTTACGGGAAAGACCGACAGGTTGTCGAACTTCATCACGGCAGGAGTGTTTCCCACGGTGTTGGAGACGTAACCCTGGAATCCAACGCCACCGGCAACCTGAAGGCCTGCAGTGGAATCCGACGTTTGAGCGTTCCAAGTTGCCGGCTCGGTATCGGTGGCCCGCCAGACCTTCGCCTTGAGCAGGGTCGGTGCTGTTCCAGTGACCTGCAGACGAACATGCAGGACGTCGTTGGAGTTGTAAACCAGCCCCGTAACTCGACCGCCAGCAAGCGTCGTTTCAACACCGCCGATGTTACGGACCAATGTTGCATTGAGGTCACCGTTGGCGAAGAAGCGCAACTTCACCCGGTAGTCATCGGTGGCATTAACCCGGCGTCCGATCACAGATGAGTAGGTGCTGCCAACTTCGGGACGGTTCACCGCGACGTCAACGGTGGTGTCTGTTGAAGTTGCAGAGATCGCATTCAGCGACGCCGTGCGCGTGTTACCAAGCGGAACGGTGATGGCGCCGACTCCCCCGGATACTGCGAAGTTGCTCGCAGTTCCAGCTGCGGTCCAAGCGCCGCCCTTGGTCGACGTTCCCCATCCATTCGCCACAATCCGATCGAAGTCATCAAGGGCGAGTGCCGGGGTTGGAGCGGTCACCTTGACGGACTTCGTGATCTCCGCCGTACCGCCACGATTGTCCGTGACGGTCAGCTTGACCGGGTAGGTCCCGGCGACTGCATACGCGTGATCGACAGTCGATCCAGTGCCGGTTTGACCGTCACCGAAGTCCCAGTCGTACGCTGCGATCGAACCGTCGGGGTCATTCGATCCCGTTGCGTTCAGGCTGGCAGTCAGGTCATTCGTTGTGAAGCTAAACGCTGCCGTCGGGAGTGTGTTGGGGTCAGTCACAGTGATGTCGTGCGACACCTCATTGTTGCCCCCTGCGTTGTCGGTCACCTTGAGCTTGACTGAGTAGGTACCCGGCGCGCCATAGGCATGGGCCGCCGTTACTCCCGTGCCCGTTGCACCATCACCGAAGTCCCAGGCGTAACTCGAAATCGTGCCATCCGAGTCTGTGGACGTGGAGGCGTCGAACGATGCCGCAAGTCGGTTGGCGGACGACGTAAATGCCGCAGTAGGCAGCACATTCGGCAGCGGAGCACCGTGCCCACTCAAGGACCAGTGGGTGCTGACCTTCTGTGGCGACATCGGAGCGCCGTAGATCGCGACATCATCGATGGTGCCGGCGAAGTAGGTGCTCGTGGGTTGCCCTGTCCAGCCACCCATGTTGTCGCCGCCGACCCGCCAATAGCCGCTGTAGGTCTGCGCGGAAGTGACCGAAGGATCGTTTCCGACAAGCTGACCATCGACGAACAATTGGATCCCGCCGCTGCCTAGCTGCGCCACAACGTGGTGGTATTGACCATCGTTGTAGCTCTGTGCGGAGGTCACGGTCTTGACTGCATCGGGGTACACCCCGAAAGTCAGCTTTCCGTTGTTCTGCATGTAGATGTGTCGGTCGTAGTTCGAACTGTTGCCCGTCAGAGCGTTGCCGAATCCGATGATCTTGCCACCCTTGGTAGTGGTGGTCTTGATCCATGCTTCAAGCGCAAACTGCTGCGGCCCGGTTGTCAACGTCGAAGTGCGAACGTTGGACGGGTTGGCATCGCCAGCAAACGTCGTCGCAGTGTCGGCATCACCGATAATTGCTCCTGCCGCCCCTCGCGTGACGGTTCCGGAAATGGTGCCGGTATTTGCGCCTGCCCAGTCATTCGCGACGGTTCCGCTGCCCTCACCTAGCCGCCAATACAACGACGCAGCATCGTCCAGAACGCCAAGGCCGTACCCACTGATTGAACCCGTTGTGGAAACGGTGACCGGGGTCCAATCGCCCGTCACGTTGTTACCCATCGGATCGCTAACGGCGACTCGGTAGTTGTAGGTCTGGCCACCCGTGAGCCCAGTGTCCTTAAAAGCGATGTTGGGACGCGTGTAGAAGTTCGACCTCACCGTCGTCGTGTAGATAGGTGTGCCGAGGCCTTGTCGATAGACGTTGTAGGTCAACAGTTCGTTGTCCATGTCGTAGTCCGCACCAATTAGCCCGCGCACCACACCTTCGGCCGGTGAGGAGAGTGCCGGCTTGTAGTTCGCTCCATGAAGCTTCGGACCGGACTTGTTGGGTGCCAATCCCTTGCGCGCGAAGCGGACAAGGCCCTGTTGGGCAACACCGTTGACGGAAGGAAATTCGCCACCGAGGACCAGATAGTCAGAGTTGCCCGAGATGCTCCATGCCGCCTGGGTCTGGCCTGTGAATGTTCCAGCCGTCAAGTCCGGGTACCAGGTCAATGGAGAAGGGGCCGGAACCCCAGCGAAGTTGTAGTAGCCGCCAACAGTTTCAGTCTTGTTGACTCCTGTTGCGTTTTCCGTGAACGCGACCCCACGGTAGAAGGTCCATGGGTCGGTCTGGGGGAATCCACCCACACCCCGGCAGTCATGCTTGTGTCCAACTGAGTACGAGACACCGTTCATGGCATAGGTCGCGTAGCTGTCGCCGTGACATGAGTCGACCCAGTTAATTGCACCGGAATTGGGGCTTGCCGAGAAGGCGCCTTCAAGATTGCCCTTCGGGATTCCGGCCTCGGAACCGTAGACGTAGCCCGTTCCATAGATCGCGGTGTTGCTTGCGGTCAGGTTGGTGATTCCCGCCTTGGTACCCGCATTCTTGATCAGGTTCGCGGCATCCCATGGGACCGTTGCCCCGGTTGCTGGGTCAACCGCACCAAGGCCGTAGGCGGTCTGGCCATTGAGGGTAGTGAAGCTTCCGCCCACGACAAGCTTTGAGTTGTCCGGCGTCAGAGCGAGGGAGGTGACCTGGTTGTTTCCAGCCGTGGGCGCCCAATCAAGGACGGCGCCATTCGATGCTCGGACTGCGGCCAAACGGGTCCGCGTCACACCACTGACATTGCTGAAGATGCCGCCGAAGTAGACGGTGTCATTTGTTGCGACAACAGTTCGGGTGCGAGCGTTGAAACCGGGCGAGAACGAAGTGATGACCGAACCGTTGCTGGCATTCAGCGCAACGGCCCGATACTTGTTCACACCGCTTGCATTCGTGAAATCGCCTGTTGCGTAGATCCGAGTTCCATCAGGCGACGCGGCAAGACCGAGCACCTGACCATTCAGCGTGGGGGCGAACGAGGTATTGAGAACGCCGGTGGTGACGTTGTACGCCAAGATGTTCGAGCGAGGGGTGGTGTTGGTTCCGGGTGCTGCTCCCGCCGGGCGCGCGTTGGCGAAATTGCCACCCACATAAACGGTGTCTCCGACAACAACCTGGGTCCACACGACACCATCCACCTGGACCGTCGGCAACGCATCGTTACTGACGGTCTCTGGTTCTGGTGGCGTTGGTGCAGTATCAGCGAACGCGGTCGTCGGCTGCGCACCGAACATCAGAGCAGCAGCGACAGCGACACCGGCCAAAACAAGATTGACTGGACGCTTCGCAAAAATTCCGGACGTAAACAAGATTCCCCCTTTTTCACAGAACCCGTAGCGGGTCCTGCGCACATCCACTGCTACTCACCCCGAGTGGATGTGACCCCAATTACTATTTTGGCACCCCAATTGCCTACCCACAACAGTGCGGGTCAGGAAAGAGTACGTGATCAAGAAGTGACACTTGCAGACACGTCCGACAATTGCTTCGAGCGCCTAACAGTCAGCTGCCTCTGCTGACACTGACGGGAGCATCGTCGGAATCCCACACGTTGCCAACTGGGCGCAGGTCCGAGGATCGCGCTCTGCGGATGATCGCGCAGTCGGCCACAATCTGGGCTCGACCGAATCGGTTGTTGTTGACCTGGATTCCCGATTGGTACGGTCCGCCAGATCCGAAGTTGACGCTGCAGGCACCGTTGTCGATCCAGTTGTCATTGATCTGCAGATCATTGGTTGGCCCGACATCCTGAGTGACCATGACGGCGGCGTTCCGAGCACCCATCAAGGTGTTGCCGACAATCCGAATCCCAGAACCAGCGACAACTTGAATCGAGTCGTCATGGGAACCGCCGCGCTGGTTGGGATTAAACCGAAAGTGTCGGAAATCGTGGAGATAGGAGCTTTCGATGCGGACTCCGCTGCCGTAGACGAGCACTCCGTCCACCGTTCCGGAGATGTTCAGGCGGCGTAAGACGCCTCGGCGATTGACCTTGACCGCATCAAAGTTGGGGCTCACTTTTCGGGGCCGAATTGTTACGTCCTCAACGACGAAGTCGCGGGCCCGCTTACTCACGATAGTCAGCAATCCGATGCCGAACCGGGGCTTCTTGCCACCGCGGATCGAGGTATTTCTGACCGTCACGTTGGGCGCACTGATGATGACCCGGCCTCGCACTTCGAGGCCGCTGACAACAGCGCCTGCCTTGCGAACGACCAGGTCGCCTTTGTGAATCCGCAGGCTCGTGCCGCTAGGAACTCCAGTGGTCGCAGCATTGGGAGCTTTGTTCACGATCGAAAGCGTTGATGGTTTGGGTGCAATTAGCGAGTTGTCTGCGGCGGCGCCAGGCCCGGCACTGCTCACACCAACCGACGCAGCAACCACTAGCAGGGTCGCCCCAATAACCTGCCCTCGACTCGCGCGGCCTGCCACATCGCGGAACCTAGCCAGCTAGAACTGGCCTAGTCCACGCGACGACTTGGCCACTACGCGCTGTAATCCAGGAAGTGGCGGAGGTTTCGAATCCTCGACCGGAAGAGCTCCGGACCGGTCAGGTCGTCAGGGTTCCGTACCCACGTACCCCATGTGGAGTCAGCGACAGTACCAACGCCCAGATGTAACCGATGATGGTCCAACCGAGCAATGCGTTGATGAGTGCGATCGTTCCTGAGTTCGCCTTTCCGCGTGTGGCGGCAATCGCCCACGGAAGCATGTAGAGCCCAGTGAGAACCGCCACAATCCAGGCGATGACGGTCTGAGTTGGCTTGCTCTGTTGGTCAGTGAGTGCCACTGTCTGCGAGACGTTCGACGTATCGGTCATGTGAATTCCTTCTTCGAGAGTTTCTCGGGCTTGTATCCATGCCGTCTTACCAATAATTGGACCGGGCCAAACCAAGTCGCGCTGTGAAACACGTCGCACAGGTTCGGCTAGCTATCGCGGCCCTACGATCCTTGTTTGACACCTGTTGGCAGGCCAGTGTCGCTCCACACATTCCCGCTTGGAGCCAGGTCTGATTTGGCGGCGTTGTGAATGATCGCGCAGCCAGCGATGCGCTGGGCACGACCGAACCGATTGTTGTTCGCCTGCATTCCTGTCTTGTAGGCACCGGTCGAGCCATAGTTGATGCTGCATCCGCCGTAGTCAATCCAGTTTCCATTGATTGCCAACGCGTTGGTCGTACCAGCATCCTGGGTGATCATCACTGCGGAGTTGAAGGCGCCTTCCAAACGGTTCCCGAGGATGTTGATTCCGATTCCAGCTTGAACTTGGATCGCATCGTCGTGGGACGGACCACCGTTCCAGTTGGGGTCAGAGAGGTAGTGACGAAAATCGTGGAAGTACGAATCCAGAACGTTGACTCCACTGCCGTAGATCATCATCCCGTCCACGGAACCTGAGATGTTCATTCGCCTAAACGTCCCGGCCTGGTTCACGTTCACGCCATTGAAGTACGGACTTGGATTGCTCGGGACCACCGTGACGTCCTCAATGAGGTAATTCGTTGCTCCGGCGGTGACCACAGAAAGTAGGCCCTTGCCGACAGTCGGAGCCGCTCCGCCTCGGATAATCGAACGCCGAATCGTGACGTTCGGCGCCTTCACAACCACGAACCCGTGAATATCGAGCGAGTCGACGACAGTTCCAGGGGTCGTGATCGTTAGATCCCCGTTGTAGGGGGTTAACACCGTGCCTGCTGGAACCCCCGTCGTCGCAGCCGTCGGCATCACAGATTGGCCGCTCGGTGCAGGCGTCTGAAGCAGGCTCGAAGGCGGAACCGCAAGCACGGCGGCCGGTGCGAGGGGCGACGTCGGCACACTGCTGGTGGTCTTCTTCTTGCTCACCTTCTTGCACTTCTTGACTTTCTTGACCTTGCCCGCCACTCGCTTCTTGACGACAACGCAGCGGACCTTCTTCTTCGCCTTTCGAACCTGCGGAGCGGAGCTCGAAGAGGCATTCGCTGACGTTGCTACTTGTGTCGGCAACGCGGCACTTGGGAAGGCGGTCGCAAGCAGACCAGCTGGCGCGATGAGGGCTAGCGAAATGAGCCCCACCGTTACGCGCCTACGTGTCCGCAGCATGGTTGGAATATCGGCAAACGGGTCCGATAACTTGACGGCGCAAATGGTTCTGGATCTGCCAAACCTCGGCAAATTTCTTCCGATTTGCGCGGGTTTGCGCATGAATGGTTCTCACCTGGTCAAACGCTGCCGAGGTGAGAACCATTCATCGAGGCCGGCTAGGCGCCCTTCTTGATTCCCGCTGGTTGCCCGTTGTCGTCCCAGACGTTTCCGGTAGGGACAAGATCCGACATCGCGGCATTGTGGATGATTGCGCAACCGGCCACACGCTGTGCCCGCCCGAACCGATTGTTGTTCGCTTGCATCCCTGTCTTGTAGGCGCCGGCCGAGCCGTAGTTGAGGCTGCAGCCACCACCATCGATCCAGTTGTTGTTGATCCACAGATCCTTGGTGACTCCAGCATCCTGGGTGATCATCACTGCGGAGTTGTAAGCGCCCTTCAGAGTGTTGTTCGTGATTTTGATTCCGGTTCCTGCCTGAATCTGGATCGAGTCATCATGCGAAGGTCCGCCGCCCCAGTTCGGGTCAGACAGGTAGTGAGTCAAATCGTGGATGTAAGAGTTCACCACGTTGACACCACTGCCGTAGATCATCATTCCGTCCACGGAACCCGAGATATCCACCCGACGGAATGTGCCTGGCTGATTCACGTTGATGCCGTTGATGTAGGGGTTCGGATTCGCGGGAACAACGGTGACATCTTCAACCAGGAAGTTAGTCGCCCCGGCCGTCACGATCGACAGCAAGCCCTTGCCGACTGTCGGAGCCGCTCCGCCTCGAATGATTGACCGCTTGATCGTGACGTTTGGCGCTTTCACAACCACATAGCCGCGGATGTCGAGTCCATCGATCACGGCGCCGGCAGTCGTGATCGTCATGTCGCCGTTGTAGACCGTAAGCGCAGTTCCCGCCGGAACGCCTGTGTTTGTCGCATCAGGTCGAACGGGCGCGGGGGTGGTTGTCGTGATCTGCTTCGTCACGCTTGCGGTGCCACCGCGGTTATCCGTGACTGTCAGTTTGACGCTGAAGGTACCGGCCGCCGAGTAGGTCTTCGACGCGGTCTTGCCAGTGCCCGATGTCCCATCTCCGAAGTCCCATGCGTATGAAGCAATGGTGCCGTCGGGATCGGAAGATGTTGAAGCATCGGCTGTTGCGGCGAGGTTCGCAACCGACGTCGTGAATGCTGCAGTCGGAAGCACATTCGGTGCAATCGCATTGACCGACTTGGTGAGCGTCGCCTTGCCGCCACGGTTGTCCGTGACCGTGAGCTTCACCGAGTACGGACCGGCCGCTGCGTACGTCTTTGTAGCCGTCTTACCAGTGCCCGTGGTTCCGTCTCCGAAGTCCCACGCGTAGTCAGTCAGCGCGCCATCCGGATCAGCAGATCCACCCGCATCAACCGCCAGCGCCAGATCATTCACCGACGTCGTGAACGCTGCCGTTGGCAGCACATTCGGAGCGATTGCAGTGACCTGATTCGTCACCGTCGCCTTACCACCGCGGTTGTCTGTGACCGTCAGCTTCACCGAGTACGGTCCCGGTGCGGCATACGTCTTGGTAGCAGTCTTGCCCGTGCCCGACGTTCCGTCTCCGAAGTCCCACGCGTAGTCAGTCAGCGTGCCATCCGGATCAGCAGAACCACCCGCATCAACCGCCAGCGCCAGGTCAATCACAGAGCTCGTGAACGCTGCTGTCGGAAGCACATTCGGAGCAATCGCCGTGACCTGGTTCGTCACCGTCGCCTTGCCACCGCGGTTGTCCGTCACCGTGAGCTTCACCGAGTACGGACCGGCCGCTGCGTACGTCTTTGTAGCCGTCTTACCGGTGCCCGAGGTCCCATCACCGAAGTCCCAGGCGTAGTCAGTCAGCGTGCCATCCGAATCGGACGAACCACCCGCATCAACAGCCAGCGCCAGATCGTTCACCGAGCTCGTGAACGCTGCCGTTGGCAGCACATTCGGAGCGATCGCGGTGACCTGGTTCGTGACCGTCGCCTTACCACCGCGGTTGTCTGTGACCGTCAGCTTCACCGAGTACGGCCCCGGTGCGGCATACGTCTTGGTAGCCGTCTTGCCCGTGCCCGACGTCCCGTCTCCGAAGTCCCACGCGTAGTCAGTCAGCGTGCCATCCGGATCAGCAGAACCACCCGCATCAACCGCCAGCGCCAGATCATTCACCGACGTCGTGAACGCCGCAGTCGGGAGCACATTCGGAGCGATCGCGGTGACATCTCGCGAGACCGTCGCCTTGCCACCACGGTTATCCGTGACCGTCAACTTCACTGTGCGCAGTCCGGGCGTTGGGTAGATCTTTGAAACCGTCTTGCCGGTGCCCGTGGTTCCGTCTCCGAAGTCCCACGCGTAGTCCGTCAAAGTGCCATCGGAATCAGACGATCCGCCCGCATCAAGGATCACGGATAGGTCTGAGACAAACTCAGTGAACGCTGCAGTTGGCAGTACGTTCGGTGCGATCGCGGTGACCTGGTTCGTCACCGTTGCCTTGCCACCGCGATTGTCTGTGACCGTCAACTTCACCGAGTACGGCCCGGGTGTTGCATACGTCTTGGTGGCCGTCTTACCAGTGCCCGTGGTTCCGTCTCCGAAGTCCCACGCGTATTCAGTCAGCGTGCCATCGGAATCTGTTGAACCACCCGCATCAACCGCCAGCGCCAGATCATTCACCGACGTCGTGAACGCCGCTGTAGGCAGCACATTCGGAGCGATCGCGGTGACCTGCTTGGTGAGCGTCGCCTTGCCACCACGGTTATCCGTGACCGTCAACTTCACCGAATACGGCCCCGCTGCTGCGTAGGTCTTCGTGGCAGTCTTACCAGTGCCCGTGGTTCCGTCACCGAAGTCCCACGCGTAGTCAGTCAGCGTGCCATCCGGATCAGCAGAACCACCCGCATCAACCGCGAGCGCTAGGTCATTCACCGACGTCGTGAACGCCGCTGTAGGCAGCACATTCGGAGGGATCGCGGTGACCTGGTTCGTGACCGTCGCCGTACCGCCACGGTTATCCGTAACCGTCAACTTCACCGAATACGGCCCAGGTGTTGCATACGTCTTGGTAGCCGTCTTGCCCGTGCCCGACGTCCCATCACCGAAGTCCCACGCGTACGACGAAATCGTGCCATCCGAATCGGATGAACCACCCGCATCAACCGCGAGCGCCAGATCATTCACCGAGCTCGTGAACGCCGCAGTCGGAAGCACGTTTTGCGCCAGTGCGCTCACCTGCTTGGTGATCGTTGCCGTCCCACCACGGTTGTCCGTGACCGTCAACTTGACTGGGTAGGTCCCGGCAGCTGCATACGTCTTAGTGGCCGTCTTGCCAGTGCCCGATGTCCCATCACCGAAGTCCCACGCATACGACGAAATCGTGCCGTCCGAATCGGCTGAACCCGATGCGTCAACTGCCAGCGCCAAGTTGTTGACGGAGGTGGTGAACGCCGCGCTTGGCAGTACGTTCGCCGGAGTCAAGGACTCGACCCTCAGATCGTCGACTGTGACATCCAGGGAGTTCGTTCCCCCGCCCAGATACGACCACACGCCCGTGCGACCGGCACTTGGCAAAGCCGTCGAGGTACCCGTGAGTTGCCAGTTCGCAGGCTCCGTCGATCCTTTAGCCCACGCCTTGACCCGCAGAGTCGAACCCTGAACTTGGAACCGGGAAATCAGTCGGGTTCCGGCAGCCATCGCAAACGGCAGTGTGACATCGGAACCGATCGTGGTTTGGGAACCACCGGCGGCTACTGCACGTAGACCCAAGTAGATGGTTTTGTCGGGCATGATCCGAAGACGCGACGTGTAGTAGGCACCCGCAGCATTCGTGCGAACCATCTGCCCTTGGTAGACGCTGCCCGCGGTTGGAAGCGCGCTGACACCGAAGCTATTGGTGACGTCCACGTCCTCGGCACTACTCGGACCCACCCAGGCGGAGCGAGTCATGGTCTGCGTGAGTGATAGGACCCCTTGCGAGCCATTAACGCTCATGTTTTTGGGCTCTGGTGTGGTGTAGGAACCACCTATTGACGCTGCACCGAAGCCTTGGGCAACTGTGCGACTGAAACTGTCCTCAACGAGGAGTTCATTGGTCGAGGCGGCCGAGGCCGGCACAGCGGCAAGTGTTGCGGCAGCGAGTGCGACGACGGAGGACCCCGCGATCGCAATGCTGAAGAATGATCGTCTCGACATGTGCGCCGACCTCCGAAGGTTCACCCAAAGGTGTGTGGACTACAAAGGTGAATTCGGCGGGGTTCGGGTGAAGCATTAATGGCGTTCGGGTGATGAGACGATCTTTAGCGGCAAACAGGTGAATCTCGGCTTCTTGCATCGAATGTGTGAACCTCAGGCGAGCGCCTGAGATGCACCCGCTGGCAACGCACCCCTACGGTTAAGCCACAACGCCCAATGCCTGACGAATCTGGAGTTCACATGACTGAGGTCAAGCCCACCGCGATCATCGGACTTGGCTACGTCGGTCTACCACTCGCTCAGGCAGCGGTTGACGTCGGAATTCGAATCATCGGGTTCGACATCAATGAGCGGGCAGTCAAGCAACTTGCTGCCGGACAATCACCAATTTCCGATATTGATGACGACGGCATCGCGGCGATGTTGGCAAAGGGCTTCGAACCGACCTCGGACGCAAGTCGCCTGGATGAGTGCGGGACGTTCATCATTTGTGTACCAACGCCGTTGAGTGAAGATCAAGGTCCCGATCTCACCGCCGTGAAGTCGGCGGCGGCCACACTGATCCCTCACCTTGCCGATGGCGATTTAGTCGTACTCGAATCGACGACCTACCCGGGGACGACCGAAGAAGTGGTCGCGCCGATCCTCGCCGAATCAGGATTGCAAGTCCCATCGCAGGTCAAGCTGGCTTTCTCGCCCGAGCGCGTCGACCCCGGCAACGCCACCTACGGAATCACGAACACACCAAAGGTTGTTGGTGGTCTCGACGAGGCTTCAAGCGCGGCCGCCCGCGACTTCTACTCACGCTTCTGCGACACCGTGGTCGTAGCCAAGGGTGCGCGCGAGGCCGAACTCGCGAAGCTGCTTGAGAACACCTACCGGCATGTGAACATTGCCCTCATCAATGAGCTCGCGATCCTGAGCCACGAACTCGACATTGATGTGTGGGATGCAATCCGATGTGCAGCGACAAAGCCATTCGGATTCCAGGCGTTCTACCCCGGTCCTGGCGTCGGTGGACACTGCATCCCGATCGACCCCAACTATCTGTCGCACCATGTTCGCAGCCGCCTTGGCCACACCTTTCGATTCATCGAACTCGCACAGGACATCAACTCGGCGATGCCTGGCTACGTCTGCCGACGCCTGCAGGACCTCCTCAACGAACATGCGAAGCCGATGCGTGGTTCGCGTATTGCCGTCGTTGGGATCACCTACAAAGCAAACGTTGCCGACAGTCGTGAGAGTCCGTCACTGCCGATCGCCCGCACCCTGCTCACAATGGGTGCCGACATCAGTTACTGGGACCCATATGTCGATCAGTGGACAGTGAATGGCGAGTCAATCCCCCGGGTGACGGATCTGAGCAGCGCAATCACCCGAGGCGACTTCGATGCCGTGTTGCTGCTGCAACGGCACCAACAACTCGATATCGCCGAACTTGAGGCCAGTGGAATTCCCGTCTTGGACACCCGAGCAGTGCTGCACGAACAAGAAGCCGTCGAACGCCTATGACTGCGAAGGATCTGGCCCGCAATGCCTACCGCAAGATCACGGCACCTGTCGGTTCGCTTCAACGCATCGGAGGAACACCTGGTGAGTTCGTCCTGTCCTATGACGACGGACCAGATCCGCGATACACGCCGGAAATTCTCGAGGTCCTCGACAGATTCAACGCCTCGGCGACGTTCTTCGTGTTGCTGTCAAAGGTTCGGGAGAACCCCGGGCTCCTGCACGAAGTGGTCGCAGCGGGCCACGAAATCGGACTTCACGGACTGGACCATCAACGGCTGACCCTGTTCACGCCCCGCGAGGTGACGAGCCGGACTGCGGCCGGCAAGGCGGAGCTCGAAGACCAACTTGGGTCGGCAGTCCGATGGATGAGGCCGCCATACGGTGCCCAAACCTTTGGAACGTGGCGGGCGATTCGTCGGGCCGGACTCGAACCGGTCATGTGGAGCGGGACTTTCTGGGACTGGAAGGACATGCCGCACGAGAAGCGCGTCGCCAAAGCGGTATCTGCGGCCTCGCCTGGTGTGATCGTCCTCGCGCATGACTCCTTCCCAGGACCAAATGATGGTGTGATCGCGGCCGTCGAACCACAGGTGGAACGGGGTCGATTGGCCCACG
>Ga0209175_10001156_pt1 | contig 13558 bp, 7 predicted proteins | sample JI91814C2DNA_FD_187506 | JGI IMG/M metagenome (GOLD analysis project Ga0209175, IMG submission 187506) | Wastewater effluent complex algal communities from Wisconsin, to seasonally profile nutrient transformation and Carbon sequestration -... | ecosystem: Engineered > WWTP > Effluent > Algae...
AGCGTAGGGCGCACAGGGGGTTCATGTGTGCCAAGGCCTTCTTACCTTTGCCGTCAATGCCCCCATCAACGCTTTGAGGTTCATCGACGATCAAGATAGGGTGTGTGTTACGAATCAGATCAATAGGACGCTCGCCCCCTGTCTTCTCGCTAGCTCGGTACATCTTGTTCTTGGACTTCTCTCGCCGCTTCGCCTCGTCGGACTCTTCCGCCGCCGCAGCAGCTTCATCGCCAAATTTGTTGATAGCGCCTACCGTGATGACCATGATCTGAATGTTGGGGCTGGTCGCGAAGTTGCGCACCTCGCCCAGACGGTCAGAGTCGTACTGGAAGAACTCATAGCCCTTCGCCCCTGGGTATAGGCTCTCGAAGTGCTCGCGGGTGATCTGCAGGGTCTTGTTCACGCCTTCCTTGATGGCTACGGAAGGGACCACCACCACGAACTTGGTAAAGCCGTAGCGTTGGTTCAGCTCGAACGCTGTGCGCAGATAGACGTAGGTCTTGCCCGTGCCGGTTTCCATCTCTACCGTGAAGTCCAGTGCTTGCTTTGCTTTCAACGGTTCGGACGGGGGAAGCCCATTGCGCAACTGCACCTTCTGGAGGTTCTCGCTCAGCTCCTCGTCCACCAGCAATTGCAAGGCATTGCCAATGCCGCCTTCGGCAGTGAACTGCTTTCCCTCAAAACTCTGTTGCCCCGCGTCCGTCAGCGCCTGTGCGGTCACGGTAAAGACAGATCGGCACACTTCCTGCCCACGGAACAGATCGCAAACAGCCTCAATCGCTGCTGCTTGATAGGGAAGGTCGGATTCAAAGTGAAGTTTCATTTTTTCTTCTTGTTCAGTACGGGGCTGGCAACGTTATTTGGTTTCTGGCGAGCTTTGCTCACGTTGACCAGGGCATCGAGCTGGCCGGCTTCGCCTTCGTGCTCCAACATGGCTCGCCGCTGCTCGGCATATTTTTCGTACTCGGCGAGTGCCTTAGCATCTGCGACTTTCTTGCTGACCTTTCCGGAGTCAGGCAATACCTGGCGGTCATTGAACTGAAGGAATGCGTCAAGCTTGGTTGTCCAGTCAGACAGAAACACCTGCTTGCGGCGCAATGCCTGGTCTTCGGCAAAGTCTAGCCACATCACCACGATGCGGTTGAGCTCGTTGATTTCCGATTCGTTTAGATAATTCTTCGCCACCGTCACATCGGCCTTGGTTAGCCATTGGCCTTTCCATGTAGCTAGGCCCATATTGGGTTGCGTGGCATCGACTCGGTCGCGAATGATTTCAGCGGCCGTCTTACCGGTTACTGCAAAGTGCAGCTTGTTCTGGATGACCTTGAAGAACGCCGTGGTCTCGGGCAAAGATGGCTCATAGTCTGCGGCCATGGCAAAGATCTCGCGCACACGCAGGTACATGCGTCTCTCGCTGGCTCGGATGTCGCGCACTCGCTCCAGCATCTGCGCGAAATAGTCGGGCACCATGGAGCCAGCCACGGGCGGGTTCTTCAGTCGCTCGTCGTCCATGGTGAAGCCCTTGAGCAGGTATTCACCCAGGCGCTCCGTTGCCCAACGTCGGAACTGCGTGCCACGTACCGACCGCACGCGGTAGCCCACGGCCAGAATGGCCTCTAGGTTGTAGTGGCTGACCCGGTAGTTCTTGCCGTCAGCGGCAGTTGTCAACCATTGGTTGACAACTGAGTCGGCTGCCAGCTCGCCGTCGGCAAAGATGGCCTTCAGGTGCTTCGCGATATTCTGTTTGCTGGTTTGAAACAGCTCCGCCATGGCTCCTTGTGATAGCCATAGTGTTTCATTGGCAAACCGGCATTCCACGCGGGTGTGCCCATCTTCGGTCTGGTAGAGCAGGAACTCGCCAGAGGGCGGTTGGAGTGTGTTGCTCATGGTTACAGACTGCGCACATGCTTTACGCCGTGCTGCTCCAGGATAGCGGCCAGATTGCTCTTTGCTACGTCATTCTCAAAGGCGCTGTCGCGGAAGACCGCTGTGGTCTCCGTGGCTGTTCCTTGCTGCTCACGCCATTGGGCCATACCCAGGGCTAGGCCCTCGGCGTCTGCCACGTTGACGCGCTCATCTAAGCATGCCAGAAGGGTGCCGCCGCCAATGCTATGCACCGTCTTGCCGGCGATTTGCTTCTGCTCCATGGGTACGCACAGGTCCAGGCCAAGCTTCAGCAGAACCTCATACAGCAGGTCATCGTTGCTACGCCCGGGCTCGATATGTTCAAGATTGGCGAACAGTGATCCCTTCAAGTCTGCTGGATTCGGGTTCCAAGCTCGAATGTTGGAAGTGTCGAGTTTGAAGACGCGGAAGCCCACATCGCCGGCCTTTGCTGCAAATGCAGCTCGCTGACGTTTCCCGGCCCCAACTAGTCGTGCTCTAGTGATGTCGGCAATGGATGACCAGCCGACTGACTCTCCACCAGTTAGAGGTTCTGGCAACTGAACCAGGATGCAGCGGCGGCTGCCTCCGTCTTCCGCGTTTTGTTGGAAGACCGCATCCATCGTGCTACCAGTGCCCGCGAAGAAGTCGATGACCAGGTCATTCGATTCCGGTGACGTCGCGATCTGCAGGATGCGCCGAAGCAACCGCGTGGGTTTGGGTGTATCGAACACTACGTCGGAGTTCGGAAAATCGACCGTGGCGATCAGTTCCTTCTTGGCCTCTTGCGTATGGCCGACTTCATCGTAAATCCATAAGGTCTGAGGCACTCGCCCATCTTTAACTTCAGACAAGAAGCGTTTAACTGAGGGGACGTTGTTCCCGTCACTACCCCACCAGATCCGATTGTCTGCATTTAACTCGCGGAACTTACTTTTTGAAATAACCCAGTACCGGCCGGAGGGGGGGGCGTCAATAACGCGTCCTGACGGGCATGCTACGGAATAAGTCCCTTCACCATAGTAGTTTCGTGCGGACAAATCTCCAGGCTTCCAAGGGCCTCGAGGATCATTGTCTGGATTCTGATAGCGAGCCTCCATTGCCTCGGTTCGGGGAAGTAAGCGAGGGGTCCATTCCTCCGCATTTTTTGCGTAGACAACGATATAGTCGTGATCCTCGGAAAAGTGCCGTGCAGAATTTTTTGGAGAGTAGACCTTTTGCCAAATGATGGTCGCGATGAAATTCTCTTCCCCGAACACCTCGTTCATCGCTGCCCGAAGGTTCTGAATTTCGTGGTCCGCAATACTGACGAAGACAACGCCATCTTCCTTCAGTAAGTTGCGAGCCAGTTTTAGGCGTGGGTAAATCATGTTCAACCAGTCAGTATGGAATCTACCGCTGGCATCCGTATTGCTGGTGATCTTCGCTCCGCCCTCAGTCTGGCCGGTCAATTCTAGATAATTCTTGATGTTATCTTGGAAGTTGTCGGGGTAAACAAAGTCCTTGCCCGTGTTGTACGGCGGATCGATGTAGATGAGCTTAACCTTTCCCGCGTAACTCTTTTGCAAGAGCTTAAGCACTTCCAGATTGTCGCCTTCAATCATCAGATTCTGCGTGGTGTCCCAGTCCACGCTCTCTGTCGGGGCTGGGCGCAAAGTACCTGTGCTGGGGGTCAGCGCGATCTGCCGCGCTTTACGCTTGCCATGCCAGTTCAGGCCGTACTTTTCTTCGGCGTCTGTCGCTGTGGCGTCACCAATCAAACTCTTCAAAACGTCGATGTTCAGTGTCGCAGTAGTCTTACCATTGGCCGTGGTTTCGGTTACCAGTTCGGGGAAAAGAGCTTTGAGTTTGCTGATGTTGTCCGACACGAGGTCGGCGCTTTGCGCCTCGGGTGAGTGTGCTTGAATTTGTTGGATCGTCATTTTATTTTTAGGTATTCATTTAGATCAGCGGGAGTTAGTCGTCTTGCGGACCGCCCATTTGACGGTCGAACGATTGGCGGATCAGTCCCATCACATAAGGCAGCTCATCAAGATTGCTCAAGCCTACTTCCACGTCGCCATTTCCCCAACGGCCCACGTTCGAGACGTCTTTGCACAAGCCCTTCGGATCGTCTAGTTCGTGAAATGGCATGTTCAGCGACAGACGCAGGCGCCTTACTTGCGGCACCACATCCACGAAGTTTGTCTCAGCCTTGTACGCCACATAGAGTTTCAAGAACTCTTCGCGAATGCAAGGATCTAGTGCCAAAACTGCTTGCCGAAACTCCTCGAACAGTGCCCGCATTGCACCTGCTGCAAGGTGAGGGTGATCGTCAATGCTGTACTGGGTGTCCGCTTCGAGGCCTCGCCAAATTGGATCGTATTGCCTCAGGACTTCGTCATCCAGTGCTGGCATTGCCCATGTTTGGCTAGCCTTGAGGGCAAGTCGCTCTGCGCGTGCTTGAATTGCAGTCTCATCCCATCGGTTTGCTTCACCTAGTCCGAAGTTTAAATTCAGCGGGCTATACTTGAAGCCAATTTTGTTGCCACCTTTTGATTCAACTTGTTCTTGTTTGTATTTGAACGAACTGTCGCTGTACTCGCTGTTGTAGCCCGTTAATGTTAGGTTTCCCAGAGTGTGTAGCCACGTTTGCTGCACGCGCTTCCACTCAGGGCCGAGTTCTGCCTTCCACTCCTCGGACAATTTTTCATTTTGAGGGAGAATGTGCTCGACGGTGTAGTCCTCGACAAGCACGCGCTCTTTGCGTCCATGGTTTTCCAGTCGCCGTAGCCAATAGCTACGGCTTCGGAAGTTGTACAGGTCTCGGATTTTGATTTCGCGTTGAAACTCCTCATTGCTCGGAAAGCGGCGATACGAGGGAAGTATCAAGAACGCTGCTTGCACGCTCTCAATATAACGATCCTTCTTGAGTGTTCTGCTCAGACCTGCAAACGTCTTGTTCAGCGAGTTAGTGGGAATGGCGCATATGGCGCGGCGGAACACATAACTTTCCACCAAGCGAACAATCTGAACAACCTCGTCACTGGCCACACGGCCCTGTTTGTAGTCGTGATAGACGTCCAGCAGGAACGGATACGCGACATCAACCTTAAGCTCGCGCAAGTCATGGAAAGCCTGCTTTAGACCTGCGTCCGGCTCTGAACCCAAAGCCATGGCGCAGTAGTAAGAGGCATACGCATGGATGTCCGCCACCAAGTCACGGGTGTCGCCAGTGAGGCTTCGGGCAAAGGCTTTGAACGCTACGTACACCTCGCGCACGTTGGGGATCTCACCCGTCTTGGTTGTGAGGTAGTGACGCATGAAGGCGTCAAAGTGGACTACGTAGGCGGCTTGACCAAATGCCTTTTCCATGGGGCGCCAGTACGTTTTGTAAAGCTCCGTTTGTAGCTTCGGTTCTAGCCCCATCAAAATGTAGTTGCGAATGAGGTCCGCCTGGCTGAGCTCCAGCCCGGTGGAGTTCATGCTTTCAAAGATCAACTGTGGGTTGTCTTGAGATCGATCCAAAGACACATCAACGATCACAAGCTTAGCTAGGCCCTGGCAGATCGCCTCTAGCTCCCCTTGATGGGTGGCAATCAGTTCTTGGAACAGTGCATAGTTTTCAGTAATGCGGGTGCTGGTCTCTGCGGGCATAGGCGCGCCTTGCAGAAGGGCGAGCAAAGTGTCTTTGTCGGTCTCTGACAGGATGAGCTTGAAATGACGCTCACCCTCTTCGTCGGGGTTCAGCAAGTAATAGTTGCGCAGCTTCTTGTGTGAGAAGGTGTCGAGCAGTTCGCTAAGTCCCTTGGTCTCAAAGTGCTTGGCAAGCGCCGCGATGAGTAAGGTGCTGGTCGTCAGTCGCTGTTGTCCGTCAATGACCAGCAATGCCTCCTGGCTCGTGACGGACGATAACCCCCGCTCCACGTAGACGATGGAGCCGATGAAGTGTGCATTGACCTTTTCATCGCGACCTGCGCGCATCAGATCCGACCATAGCTGACGGCACTGGGAGGCCGTCCAGGAATAGTTGCGTTGGTAGATGGGGATGACGAACTGCGGGGACTTGCGCAAGAATTTGAGCAAATTGGCTTCGGTTGCTTTCACTTCTATCCCTTAGAGGTCTTGAGCGATTCGCTGGCGCTCGGCCAGTAGAGCCTTGATTTCCAGGTTGACGGCGACCTGGCGGGCAATCTGCTTTTCCTTGGCTGCGGTGCTACGTGCAGTGGCAATGCGTACATCCAGTTCTGTGCATGTGCGTAGAGCTGCTCGACGTTCTGCAGCTCGGACAGGACTCTCGCTGGTCCTGAACGTCCCGGTTAGTTCCACTGCCTGCCACGCAGACAATGTGTCGAACCAGCCTTGATACAGAGCTTTCAGATCTGAGCGCGGTTGCCTACTCAGCGCCATGGCTTCCAGAAAGGCCCGACACTCTGTACTAGGCTTGATCGGCACGCTGATGGAGTCGCCATCCAGTACCGTCTTTCCCGCCTCACGCTGTGCCCAACGGACGTGAGCGGCGGATGCTACCAACTGTTGGCCGTTCGCTAACAGAAGTACCGTGGGGTACGGGACAGCACGGTGAATCAGTTCAGCCACGCGTCGAACGCTCGTGCTGATCGCTGTTGGTGCTTGCGCGCTTCTATGGTGGGCTGTCGCAGCCTCCTCAGTCCGGAGTTTTGCGACCAAAACAGTCACTTCCAGATAGCTGCGAAACTCGTCTTCGTAAGCTGGAATGCCAACATTTGAGGGCTTGAGTGCTGCATGCCAAGTTAGCTCGTCAATCCGGTCTTGCACGAGTTTTCTGTCCGCTGAGGTGACTGCTCCGTTCTCGGCTAGCATTTTCTTGGGGATGCGTTGCTGAACGAGGGCGGACGACGGCAGTGCGAGCGCAGCCAGGAGTTCGTTGGCGGTCAGCGGTGCGATGTTCATGCCACCGATGTCTCCGAGCCGTTCGGCAACACAATGAGGAATGCCACGACCTCGAAGTCGTTGGTACCAGCAAACTCACCTTTCATCGCATGAGTCCCGCCAGGTGAAAACAAGCTTGCTACGGCGCGTTCTTCGGACTTGCCGGCGATGGATGCAACTGCAGCAGCTAAGAGCTTTTGTGCGTGCCGCATGTCTTCGCCATGCCGAGTGATTTTGTCGAAGCGGGCGCACGCAGTGGCGTCGGGGAAGTCGCGCCCAACACACAGGCGCTTGAGTCGATCCAAGAATTGTTTAGCCTGGGTGTAGGGCAGCAGCACCGTTCCGTCGTCACCTACATGCACCAAGTAGTGAGGGGACAACGGGTAGCTGGGGTCAATCACTTTTGCAGCTGCGGTGCCTTCGGCGCGCAGACAGAACAAAACCCCCGGAGGAATATCGGCGTCAATGCTGGTGGTGACTGCAAAGGACCCTAGGGGCATGACTTCCAGCTTGGAAGGGTGCTCGCGTGCGTACTCGGACAGATCGATGCGGAAGTCAGTCAGAGTGAGGTCCGTGATAGCAACGCCGCTGGAGAGGTCCTCCAGGTCGATCACGGTCTCTTGCAGCTTGAGCAACTGGTTGCGCCGGTATTCCAGATCGTTCATCTGGTTGCCGGATTGTTGCTCGATGATGTTTTCCTCACCCGTCGCGGAGATGTCCAGAAGAACCATGCGGCCGCTTACACGTTGCTCAAGGTTGATGTACTCCTCCAACTCCATGTTGGGCCAGAAGTTCACCAGCTGGATGCGGCTGTTGGTCGAGCCGATTCGGTCGATTCTGCCAAAACGCTGAATGATACGAACCGGATTCCAGTGGATGTCATAGTTGATGAGCCAGTCGCAGTCTTGCAGGTTTTGGCCCTCGCTGATGCAATCGGTGGCAATAAGCAAGTCTAGCTCGCCTTCATGCGCGAGTTCTGCAGGGCGCTCCTTGGAGCGTGGTGAGAACGCGGTCAGGATGCTGGTTAGATCACGGCGCAGACTTGGCCGTGTGGTTTGATTGCGACCGGCGCCGGTAACTAGGGCGGACTCAATGCCCAAATCTGCTTTGGCCCATCCGGCTAGATGCTCATACAGGTAGTTGGCGGTGTCGGCGAACGCCGTAAACACGATCACCTTGCGGTTGCCTGGGTTGATTGGCTGCGAGCATTTTATTGCGATGAGTTCGCGGAGCTTTTGAAGCTTGTCGTCCCGAGAAGGACTGACTTGTTCGGCTGCTGCGTAGAGCGTTGCCAAACGGTTACGGTCCTCGATCAGGTCTTGTTTCCAGCGCAGCAGATCAACGTCAGTGAGCAGTACTTTGACCTTGCGACCTACCAGAAGCGACTCAAATGCAGGGTCGTCGATATCTACGTCGGCAATGTCCAGCTCTTCGATCTCTTCCTGGTGAGCGTCGATGCGGGCCAGCATGCCTTCCACATCTCGCAGCTGACGTTGAACCGTCAGAGCGAACGACGAGACGGCACTTTCCATGCGCTTGAGAACGTTAACGCGGAGCAGGTGAATCAAGCTTTCCTCGCGGTCAACCTGCCGGAAGAAGCTTGTGCCACCCCGAACTTGGGTACTGTACTTCTCGTCGTAAGCGTCCTGCTTGTGAGGCAGTACATAGCGAAGGGGCGCGTACGCAGAGAGATTGAGCCGTCTGATCTCGAGGTTGATGTCGCGAATCGAGCGGAACTCACCTGCCCGGTCCACATCCGCTTTGATGTTGATCGGCGGAAGGCGATCTGGGAACCGCCCGGTTTCGGCTGTACCGTAGTACTTCTCGATGTGACGGCGTGACCGGGCGATGGTCAGATGGTCGAGCAAGGCGAAGTAGTCAAACCCGAGCATTTCTACCAGCAGGGCGGGCGTTTTGTCCTCTGTGGGCAAATCTAGCCAGCGATTGAAGGCTTTCTGTGCGCGGCGAGTGGTGCTGTCTATGCTGGCAATGCCATGCTCGAACAGTGCCGTATCGTCGCCTTCTGTCACAAAGGCAATCTGGTTGCGAAGGTCTGCCAGACGATTGTTCACTGGCGTGGCCGAGAGCATCAGCACCCGCGTCTTCACACCTTCGCGGATGATCTTGCGCATCAAGCGGTCGTAGCGCGTTTCCCTGCCTTTGTTGGCGGCCTTGTTACGGAAGTTGTGCGACTCGTCGATCACCACGAGGTCGTAGTTGCCCCAATTCACGTGGGACAGATCGATGTCCCCCGAGTGGCCGCCGTCACGGGTGAGGTCGGTGTGGTTGAGAACGTCGTAGTTCAGTCGATCAGACGCTAAGACGTTCCGTCTGTCGTTGGCCTTGTAGAGCGTCCAGTTGTCTCGCAGGCGTTTGGGGCAAAGTACCAAGACACGGTCGTTACGTAGTTCATGGTACTTGATGATGGCCAGGGCCTCGAACGTCTTACCCAGGCCGACGCTGTCCGCAATGATGCAGCCGCCAAACCGTTCCAACTTCTCGATGGCGCCAACGACACCGTCACGCTGGAACTTGTAGAGTTTTTTCCAAACCACGGTGTTACGGATACCCGTGGCCGATTTGACGATTTTCTCTTCGTCCAGGCCTTCTGTTGCGAACAGTTGTTGGAGCACTAGTGCATAGAGGCTGGCTGCATCGCGGTGCGTGGCGAGGTCTTTGACGGCGAGCGTCAGAGACGCTTTGGCGTCCGGGAGGTCTTCAAGCTGTGACCAGTGCGTGTCGAACCATTGACTCAGCATGCGCGCCTCAGCCTCGTTTTCCGACGCCTGAATCAAGTTCAACGGGTTGCCCGGCGTGATACCCAACCCCTCAGTGTTGAATCCGAACGAGCCAAGGACAGACAGCTGAGGACTCCCCGCTTGATCTCGTAAGACCACCGTGCCTTGGGGGATGGAGCCCTTCGCGCTGCGAACATCAGCCTTAGCCCCCAGCCAATTCATCAGCGTACGTGCCAGCCAATGCGCTTGGAGCTTGTTACGAGCAGCTCGGTCTGAAGATGTGCCCAGTAGGCCGAGGTGGTCTTGGGGACCTAGGAGGGGAGGAGCCTCTGGTGGGGGAGGAACGACGAGGCGCGCGTGGTCGAGCAGCGGCAACTCATTCATCAGCTCAGCAAACGCGAAGAGTGAGAACGACTCTGACACCATGTCCAGCTTGTGGCCGCGCTTGAGGCATGGGCGAACCAAGTCCAAAACCCTGTCTGTTCCCGCGTTGCTTATGAACTTCATCGCCTTGCGCTTCCTCAAGCTGCAACAAAGACGAAATCATAAATCAGATACATACACATGGGATTTCGAGCGGGCAATGCTGTTGACTCTGGGGGCTGCGGGACGGGCAAGTGCGCGGGCTAGCAGGTGATCGTCCGACGTTACCAATGCTACGCACTGCTAGGCTCCCCGCCTTGACTCCCCAGATCAGTGTCTGGCCAACCTCCTAGTACGGGCTGTCCGGCGCTCTCCATCGACTTGCGATACGCTAAACAACCTTGTGCCACGCTCGGAAACACGTTTCGAGTCGAGTCCGTATCTATGACTGAGTGCCGCTTTGCTAAGTGATGGCAAGGGCAAAGAAGGGGGGGGCAAAATCATCCAATATGAATTCTTGTTGGAAAGGTCGCCAAGTCTAGCCTCTGATTTCTATGCCGGCGGCTATCATCAGAACTACAGTAACCGCTATCACGACAGCTGTTGTTGTCGCTTGCGTGGACTTATATGCGGATATTGCGTCTCGCAAAGGATTTTCCGCTAGCAATTTGTAGTCCTCGTCATCTAAAAAGCCATAAAGTTTTGTTCTCCATGACCTTCTTGACTCCTCAATTATTCTTAGGAAGTTCTGGTTTGTAGATATGGAAATTGCGTAGGATGAGCCTATGTATATCGCCACGATGGCATAAATTAATGCAAATCCCAGCGTTAAATCTTTTGCTTTTACGCCGTCTAGCGAAAGCCGAATGGCGAGGACGCCAATCGCAATGGCTACATCACGCCATACTGACCCTGCTAGTTCCCGTGACTGTTGAAGAAGCTTCTGAACTTCTTCTGATAACGTTTTTCTGAGGTCACTCAGTGACTTCAGAGTGTCTTTGCTACCTGACCGCAAATGTGCCTTATAAAGTAGTCTTGCAGAATCAAGTGCTATGTTTAGTTTGGTTGGTAAGGCATCAAAAAAATCCGTATCTGCGGGCCACTCTCGTGCCAGTTCCGAGGACAGAAAAGTATGGCGCACTTCTATGTCCTCGCCCTCCAGGTATATCCAGGATGTCGCTTCTTGGAGGTCGGAAAATAAACTGCCAGACGGTGGTGTTTTTCCTAGGTTCAGCTTTCGTGTTGGTTGCCCTGCAATAGCTATTTTCTGACTTTCCCCGTCCATGTAGAGCTCGTTGGGTAGAGCCTTTGCTGTCATTTGAATAGAAATTTCTTTCCAAATAGACACTGCGGGATCTTCATTAGGCTCTGATCCTAATAAAATCCATGGTTCAATCAGGGGGGGAGCCATAAAATTCGAGCTGTGGCTTCTGACCTGTCGCCTCGGGCTATTGCTTTTGTTTTGACTTCTTTCTGGTGCTGTTTTCGCAGATGGTTGAGAGGTCCAAGGTTCAATCGTGAACCATCTTGTTGAGAACGTACATTTAGTGAATCCGAGCCTGACTTCATGTGTGGCTGCGATGAATCCACTGTTATGAAGAAATATCCGCCACCCTTCTCGAGTAAATATGTGTGCAACGCCTGAAATTGCGGAGAATTTAATCGTGATTCGATGTCTCTCGAGCTCAACGCCACATCCAGGCGGAATGATGTCCTGACTCCCGTCTGCGCATTCCAAAGAAAACCATGATTCAATCCCGTCGGACACTGCTTGCCATGCATCGAGTGCTGAACGCGAAAACGTCCCAGATATCGTAAGATGTCCGGGGTTTTCGTTAACGGCAACATCGCTTGCCGAACGGCTAGCTTCAATTGCCTCTTGGATTTTTCTCAGTATCGACATCGTCTCTGGTGATTTGTGATGTGATAATCACAATTTCCTTTCGCCCATCATCTCTATCCTTGATTTCTGGCCGATTGTCCACGTTGAAAGTGATCTGTACCCCTTCGGCTGTTTCAAGGCGTCGCCGAGAAGGTTGTTGAATCTGCTGTGGGTCGATATCAAAAGTCTCTTCGGAAACTCCGTTCTCCTTTAACTTTCGTTTCAGTGTCTTGCGGAGCGGTGAATTCTCAGGAACTTGTCCGAAAATTGCGACAATGAAAGCCTCGCAATCGTCCGGGTCAAAACGATGACCACCTTGTCGGAGTACGTCGAAAATCCGATTCACCCCGCTTCGTTGAACATCTTGATGTAACGATGATCTGTGGTCTTTGAACGTTTGTTTGAATGCCTCGACTAGCTTTTGACTTAGATCTGCGGGAGAGTTTACACGGCGCGCCTGAAGAAAGCCCTCAAAATAGTCTGATATATGTGCAGGATTGCTACGATCGCGAACGATTAATGAGCCGCCCTCATCAGCCTTGAGGCTGATGAGGGCGATTTTTTGCATTGCCTCGGCTTTTCGCACGAAACTCTCTTGGAAGCGTTCGAGCCTAGGCACTTGTGCTCTCCCACTTTCATCTAAAACATAACGGACAACGTCTTCGTTGTCGTATTTAATAAGCGCATAGATGGTTCTGCCTTCAGCCGCACCTGTGCCTAACTCGAAGACAAAAAACACCCCTGTGCTAGTTGTGCCTGAGTGATGCGTTTGAAAGTCTGATGCTAGATTTTGGCTTTCAATCGTGAACGAATTTCTATCGACTCTAATGTTTCGTAAGCACTGCTCTGTCGTGGAACGTTGGCGGAACTCAAAAAGATTTCCCTTTAAAGCTGATTTGACACGCTCGAGAAAGAAATCAGAATGTTGGGGAGGTGTTATTTCTTCAAGAAGGATAGGGTCGTCAAGAGTTTTTCCTACAACATGAAAAATCATCCGCCTGATCGAGAGTGAATTTTTCTCTTCGTCGGTTAAAAAACTCATTTTTCTCCTAGCCTTACTTGCTATGTTTGAATGCGTAAATATACTACATTGGTATGTTTGTGTGACGTGTGCTTCTAGCGAAGCTAGCGCCATAGGTCGGCGTTCGCATTGTTGCTGAACAGCTCTGCTTCCCTGATGTATCGCTGCAGCATCGAGTCTGACGTGTGCCCAGTTTGTGCTCTGATCCGAGTTGTCGGCGCGCCGCTTTGCGCCGCAGCGGTGACGAACCCAGCCCGCAGGCTATGCCCCGACAGCCGGGAGGCATCAATGCCGGCTTCGGTGGCTCGTTGCTTGATGATGAGCGATACGGACTGACCGCTCAGCCGACTGGCCGTGACGTGATCGAAGCGGTTCACTGACCGGAACAGCGCGCCGGAGGTGATACCCGCAGCCTTCAACCAGTTCTCGAGATGTTGGACAGGGCAGAATCGAGTCTTGCGCCGGTTTCCGTCTGACTTTATACGAGGTACGGCCACGAGTCGCCCGCGCTGATCCTGATCTGTCTTGCTGCGCCTGATGTTTGCGATGACGCCCTGTTCGCAGAACTGCAGATCTTCAACGTTGAGCGCGACAAGCTCCGAGCGCCGCATTGCAGAAGCAAAGCCAAATAGGAGTAGCGCCGAGTCCCGCTTACCACGCAGGCCGGGCAGTTTGCACACCATTTTTAGAAGATCTCCGTACTTGAGGGCCGCCGCCTGCGTAACTGAAGTGCCAACTGTGCGCCGGATGCCCTTGAGCGTGGCGCGAACAAGCAGAGCA
>Ga0209175_10001157_pt1 | contig 13540 bp, 13 predicted proteins | sample JI91814C2DNA_FD_187506 | JGI IMG/M metagenome (GOLD analysis project Ga0209175, IMG submission 187506) | Wastewater effluent complex algal communities from Wisconsin, to seasonally profile nutrient transformation and Carbon sequestration -... | ecosystem: Engineered > WWTP > Effluent > Algae...
AGAAGGCGGTCGGCCAGATCACCAAGGCTGACGTACTTGCCTACCGCGCCGAACTCGGCAAAGTGACTGCGCGGGGCAAGGAAACAAAGTTGTCTGCTGCACGGATCAACAAGATGCTGAACCCGCTTAGGCAAATCCTCAACGAAGCGGCCGACCGCTTTAATTTTCCCACGCCTTGCCAGAACATCAAACAGCTGCGCATCAAGCGCACCGATGTGGATCCCTTCTCCCTCGAGGACGTGCGCTCCATCCTCGCCACGGTGCGGGAGGACTTCCGCGATTACTTCACCGTGCGCTTCTTCACCGGGATGCGCACCGGCGAGGTGGATGGGCTCAAGTGGAAGTACATCGATTTCGAGCGCCGGTTGATCCTGGTGCGGGAGACGGTGGTCCTCGGCGACGAGGAATACACCAAGACCGACGGCTCCCAGCGGGACATTCAGATGAGCCAGCTTGTCTTTGAGGCCTTGAAGCGTCAGCAGGCGGCGACCGGAAAGGTTTCAGGCTTCGTGTTCTGCAACCGGCTCGGCAAGCCCCTCGATCACAAGAACGTGACCAACCGGGTCTGGTATCCCTTGCTCCGTCACCTGGGGCTCAAAAAGCGGCGTCCCTACCAGTGCCGGCACACGGCGGCCACCCTGTGGCTCGCCGCCGGCGAGGCGCCGGAGTGGATTGCGCGGCAGCTCGGCCACACCACCACCGAGATGCTGTTCCGGGTCTATTCCCGCTACGTCCCCAACCTGACCCGTCGGGATGGTTCGGCCTTCGAGCGCCTGATCATCCAGTCGATTGCCGACACCCCCTTGCCCGTGAATCCCGTCGAGGAGACCCGCCATGTCTGATGCCCGTCAAACTGTGTTTTCCCTGAGCCAGCTTCCCCAGCCGGATCACGTCATCGACCGCCTGCCGCCGGTTTTCCGGATCCAGTCGATCGAGCGCCTGCCCTTCGACGCGCGCAACCTGCTCAACGTCGCGGTCGTCTTCCACGAACGGGCCGTGCTGCGCGTCGAATGGCTGTGCCGCCACCCGGATAGCCGCCTGACCGTCGGCAGCCTCGTGTCGATCCGCTGGCTGGGTCGGCCGACCAGCACCCTGGGGGCGATCCGCATCGCCCGGCTGGTGAAGCTCGAACGGCCCGAAGCGAGCCTCAATCCCTTCGACACGGTGCCCCACGCCTGGGTCCGGGATCGGGATCTCATCGCGCGGGCGGGGCGTTTCTGGAAAGGCCTGGGCCGGCCCCTGCAGCATCTCTTCAACGCGGTGTTCTGGGAGCCCCGCCGCTTCCAGCGTTATCTCGAGGGACCGAGCTCGCTTCAGGGGCATCACAACAGCCGCAACGGCAACTTCCGCCACGCGCTGGAGGTCGCGGAACGGGCCCAGGCCCTCGGTCGCCATCACGCGGAGGTGCATCTGCCGGTGTTGATCGCCGGGAGCCTGCTCCACGACGCGGGCAAGGCCGAGGAGTACCGGTTCAATCCGGCACGCAGCCGCTACGAGATGACGGAACGCGGGGCGCTCCTGGGCCACAAGCACACGGTCCTCGAGTGGATCGCCGCGGCCCGGGCCCAGCACCGGGTGATCATCCCCGAGGCTCATTATCTCGCGCTTCTTCATGCCATCACCGCCGCCAAAGGGGCGCCCGACTGGCTGGGGCTGCGGGAGCCCCTGAGCCTGGATGCCCACATCCTGTCGACGGTGGACCGCCTCTCCGGCCAGGCCGATCTGGTCAGCCGCCACGCGGCACGGGACGGGGGCTTTGGTGCCTATCACCGGCATCTGGGTGGGCGGCCTTACGTCGTGCGGGAGTGAGCTCTGCGCCGCCGCGATCCCTCGCGGTAGCGCCGGTCGCTCGCTTTGAAAGTCGGGACGTTTCGGTATGCTGTTTCTGACAGCGGACGTTCCTTCATTCCTCCCTTTGAAATTGCTTGGAGATTCTCATGGATCAACATGATGGCTGCGCTCGTCCTGAAACACGTTTTCTATCTCGGCCCTTGCGTGGCACCTGTATCACCCGAACCGTCGATATCGCCAATCCGCGCCTGATCGGCGTCTGGAAGTGGAACTTTGAAGAGGCCAGTCGCCGCCTGTACGCGGTGTGCGTCTATGCGCCCAACGTCTTGCGGGATGCCTACCCCCTGGAGGCATTGGAACATCTGAAGGACTGCATCGCGCAGCAGGGCCACAAGGTCGACAGGATGATCGACTGGGCTCGGGCCCAGCTCGACGCCGCCGGCCTGCAGGCGGGCGAACCTGGCCGGGTCGAGCCCTTGAGCGCCGATATCCGCACGCCCCTGGCGAGCGCGTATGCGGACCTCTTCGTTCGCGCCGATCTCGCCATCCAGCTGCTGGACGCCCTGTGGGTACAGGGTGAGTTGACCGACGCGGGCCACGCGGAGCGGACAGGGGCGATGCGCCGCGCGCCGCTCAGTGCCCTGGGTGGGATCCAGCGGGTGCATGCGCGGTGCCGGGCGCACATCGAGGCGCTGTACCGACAACGGGAGTCGGGGCCGACATAGACGGCGTGTAGCCAGGCTCAGGCGCTTTGGAGGGTTTCGAGCTGGGTGATCAACTGGCGAAGCTGGTCCCGGGAGCACCCTCCCAGGAGCCGGATCAGTTCCGCCAGGTCGTCATCCGGCTCGTACAAGCAGGAGACCGGAACATTCAGTTCTGCGGCCAGCCGCTGTGCCGTCTGCAAGTCCGGCACATGCTTGCCCCGCTCGTACTGGTTGATCCGCGCACTGGCAACGAACTGGTCGATCCCGGCCAGGATGCCGAGCTGCTTTTGCGATACGCCTCTCGCCTCCCGAGCCGCCCTTAGCCGTCTGGCCAACACTGACTTTTCTTCCATCCCCGTCCTCCGCGTTGAGGACTAAGAGATTCTTAGGAAGGACGCCTATGGCATACTAAGGAATCCTTAGCTTTGCGGTCACAAGACCCACCGAACCCGGGCTGCCGCGGCTTTCGACTCGCGACGAAGTTCGCTCACAAGGCGGCCCACCAAACCGAATACGAATAAGGATCAAACCATGTACAAAATGACGACTGCGCTGGTGCTCGGCATCGCGCTGACCGGCTGCGCCTCGATGAAGCCCTCGGTTCACACCGAATCGACCTTCGTGATCTACGACGTCAAACCCGCCACGCTCGATAGAAACCAGTTTCTGAAGGCGGTGCTCGACGCCGTGCAGAAGAGTGCCAGCAAGCTGCGGGTGAATCGTGAGATTCCCCCCGCGGAGCTGCCGGCCACACCAGGGCGCTTCGAGCTCCAGGATCCGTTTGCGAATTCCAGGATGGGCGCGCTGCTGGCGTCCCAGGCCCAGAGCATCCGCGTGCCAGTCTGCAAGAATGCGCTGATGACGGTTTCCACCGATAACACCAGCATGGCGCAGTACGGTGAGCAGACGACCTTCTTCCTGTGCGTCCTGCCCTACAAGGATGGCTACCACATCGATATTCACGCGACCTTTGTGCGGGCGAGTAGTGGCTTTACCCCGCAGGGGATCAGCTCGGCGGTCGGACGCTCGCTGATCGGCGATTCGAGCCAGTTCATTCCGCGCACGATGAACAACGTGCGCGCCGCCGCCGAGGCAGTCGGGGGCAAGGTGACGGTGATCGATAGCTACATCCCTGAGGATTTCAAAGGGGCGTTTGTGAACCAGGCCGAGAGTGCCGGCAAGTAAGCCCAGGAAGGTGACACCTGAAATGGACAAACGCGTCGTTGGAACACTGCTGGGAATCGCCGGCGTGCTGTTGTGGTTCATGCCCTGGATGGCGTTCTCGATGGGGGACATGGACTTCCACCGGACCGGCAGTCACGTTGGCGGGATCGCTTACGTCCTGCTGATGAGCTCGCTCGCCTCTGCGGTGCTGTCCTGGGTGCCCCAGCCTGTGCCACGCATCATCGTGGCCGCGCTCTCGACGCTGCTCAGCGGGTTCTTCTGGCTGAACGCGGGGGAGGCTGCTGCGTGGGGCTTGGTCTGGCTGTGTGCGGTGAGTGTTATCGCACTGCTGCAGGCAATCGAGAGGAATGGCGCGGAAAGGAAGTCGGATCCGCAGGTCTAGTAGTTCTGAATCGGGTCGGGACGAGGGAGCGTGGGGGGCCTCATCCTGGCGCTTCTTCTTTTCAGTCGCCGAGGGAATTGGTGGCATACCTTGGCCGCACTTTCCGCTTGGCAAACAACTGCTTCTCCAACTATGCAATGCCGAGCATTCTGTGAAACTCGTCCCTACCCCGCGCCCATTCAGCAAATCACAGAAATTCAAGGCAATCCGCTCAACGTAACCGACACTCCATTCGCACAAGGCCGCCTCGGAAGTGCATCCTCGCTTGGTTTTGAAGATGTCATCCCCCAGGGTATGATTTGACTACTTTCATGACCAATCGGGAGCGAGCTGTGCGTACAGTCAGCCTGGCGGATGCCAAAGCCCATTTGAGCGAGCTCGTTACTCAGGTCGCCGCTGGCGAAGAGGTGGTCATCACCCGGCATGGGCAGCCCATCGTCCGCCTCTGTGGCTTGGAGAAGGCCAAAGCTCCGCTTGCCTCTCGAGCCCAGTTTCGGGCCCAGCTCCCGCGTCTGGAGAAGCCCTCCGCGCTGCTTATCCAGGGCCAGCGGGAGGACGAGCGCTGACATGCTCTACCTGGATACCAGTTTTGTTGCACCACTCGTGCTGAACGAAGACGTGAGCCCCCTCGTCGAGTCCTATCTGGCCAAACAGGCTGCCGGCAGCTTGGCTGTAAGTCACTGGACCCGGGTTGAATTCACCTGCTTGGTCGCCCAAGGGGTGAAGGCTCAGCACTTCTCTGCCCAGACCGCGGCTTCAGTCCTCGCAGAGTTCGAAGCCGTAGTTCAGGAGTCCTGCCAGGTCTGGCTCCCCAGCGCAGCCGACTACGACTTGGCGCGGACTTTGTTGGGACACTTCGAGCCCGGCCTCCGAGAAGGGGGGGCTCTCCATCTTGCGATTGCCAAGAATCAGGGAGCAGACAAAATCCTGACCCTGGATGACGGGCTCCTGAAAGCTGCCAAGTCCCTCAAAATCCCCGCCAGCCGCGGCATCCGCTGAAGTAGCCCCTCGTGACGACTGACTCCACTCTTTCCACCTTTGGCTTCCGTTTTGGCCGTAACGGGGCTCATGCGGCCCGAACAATGATGCTCGGTGAACTCCGCACGTTGTTCAATAACCAGCCCGAGACCGCCACCAAGGCGGACTACCGACGAGAGGTGGTCGAGTCCAACGTACTGGGCAAACCTACCCGCAAAGCGCGGGAGCTCGCCTTTGGCCACTTAGCAGACCTGTATGGCCTTGCTCCTGAACTCGCAGCGTTTCGCGCTTTCCGAAAACTCTGGATGCAGGACACAGACGCACAGCCGGTTCTGGCTCTCACCCTGGCGCTCGTCCGTGACCCGCTGCTGCGCCGTTCACGGGAGTTCATGCTCGCCAAACAGCCAGGCGAAGCCGTGCGCCGTGAGGAACTCGAGGCGCTGCTTTCCCGCGACGACCCGGGGCGCTTCAGTCCGGCTTCCCTCAAATCCTTTGCCCAGAACATCAATGGCACCTGGACCCAGGCTGGCTTTCTGACGGGGCGTACCCGTAAGACCCGGGCGGTTCCCCGCATCACCCCTGCAAACGTCACCTTCGCCCTGTTCCTGGGCTATCTGGCGGGTTTCACTGGCCAGAGCCTGTTCACTTCAGCCTGGATGAAGCTTCTGCCTGGCTCCCCGGATGAGCTGGAAGGGCTGGCCAACTCCGCCTCGCACCGGGGGCAAATCGTGTTCATGAGCGCGGGGGGCGTCAAGGAAGTGCGCTTCCCCGGTTACCTCACTCCCGAAGAAGAGCAAATCCGCCAAGAGGTCTCCCATGTCGTCTAAGGTCGCCAAGCTGATTTCGGCTTACCGTCAGCACCTCACCGTTCCCTGGCAGCCCGGCTTGGCTGCGATTCAGCGCGTCATCTTTGCCGTCTACGACAAGACGGATGAGCTGCGCCTGCGTGCCAACGTCGAGGAGTTCGCCTTGGCGACCCAGCAAGCCGGCAAGCAGTGGCTTCTCCTTGATGTCACCCATGCCTTCCCTGAATGGATGGCAGCCCAGGAGTACCGGGACGCCTACTTCGAATGCCCCGAGGATTTAGCTGGATACCAGAACGGCGAACTGACCGAATTCATCGCCGCCCTAAATGACAAACTCAAAACGCGCATCAGCGCCGAAGCCGGCCCCGACACCGTCGTTGCCCTGCTCGGTGTTGGTACCCTCTTTGGGCTCGCTCGTGTTTCGTCCGTGGTAGAAGGTATCAAGGAAGCGGTGCAAGGTCGTATGCTAGTGTTCTTCCCAGGTGAGCATCATCCAGAGAATCACACCTACCGCCTCCTCGACGCGCGCGACGGCTGGAACTACCTGGCCGTCCCGCTGCTGGCCAAAGACTGACCCACCGTCCTCCGAACAATCCACCGCTAAGACCACCATGCTGAACCGGGACATCTACAACAAGCCCCCCAAGGAGAACCGCCTCGTCAACAACGGCGTGGCTGAAGTATCGGAAGACCACTCCGATGCCGCCCAGGCCATCCTGCGCTACGAACTGGAATCCTTCGTCTGCGACGGGCAATACGAGAAGGGCCTGGAAACCATCCTGGACAAGTTCCTGCTGAATCTGGACGCGGGGACCGAGCAGCCTGGGGTCTGGATTTCTGGTTTCTACGGCAGCGGCAAGTCGCACCTGGCCAAGATGCTGCGCACGCTCTGGACCGACTATCAGTTCGCCGACGGTGCCACGGCCCGCAGCCTTGCCAAGCTCCCCACCGGCGTCTTCGAGCACCTGAAGGAGCTCAGCATGCAGGGCCGGCGTCACGGCGCCCTTCATGCCGCAGCCGGCAAGCTGGGCGCAGGCGCTGGCGACAAGGTTCGCCTGGCGCTGTTGGGCATCGTTTTCAAATCCAAAGGGCTGCCTGAGCAGTACAACCAGGCGCAATTTGTCCTGTGGATGACACGGGAAGGCATCCTGCCCATCGTGGAAGCCGAGCTGCAGTCGGCCGGGCGCTCGCTGGCGCAGGAGCTTCCGCACATGTACGTGTCCAGCCACCTCGCCAAAGCCCTGCTGCAGGCGCGGCCTGGCCTGGCCCACACCGAGGCCGATGCCCGCAAGCTCTTGAAGGAACAGTTCCCACAGGTCACCGACGTCACCAGCGAGCAGATGACCACCGCCATCGCGGATGCCCTGTCGGTGGACGGCAAGTTCCCGCTGACCTTGGTGGTGCTGGACGAAGTCCAACAGTTCGTCGGAAACGACGTAGAGAAGGCCTTCCAGGTGCAGGAGGTCACCGAGACCCTGTCCAAGCACTTCAATGGAAAGCTGCTCTTCGTTGCTACGGGGCAATCCGCGCTGTCTGGTATGGCCAACCTGCAACGCCTGATGGGGCGCTTCCCGGTCCAGGTGATGCTGGGTGACTGGGACGTCGAGAACGTCACCCGACAAATCATCCTGGCCAAAAAGCCCTCAGCCCAGCCGGACGTCGAGCATGTCTGGCGTGCCAACCTTGGCGAAATCTCGCGCCACCTGCGCGGCACCAAGCTCGAGCACGTCACCGACGACGAAGACGTGATGACCTCGGATTACCCGCTGTTGCCCGTGCGCCGCCGTTTCTGGGAACGCGTTCTGCGGACCATCGACACTACTGGCACCGTCTCCCAGCTGCGTAGCCAGTTGCGCGTGGTGCACGAGGCCGTGCTGGCCACGGCTGATGCGCCGCTGGGGCACGTGGTCTCTGGCGACTTCCTCTATGACCAGATTGCCGCCAACCTCGTCTCGACCGCCCAGTTGCCCAAGGAGGTGTTCGAGAACGTCCAACGCTTCTCGGCGGGCGATGCGGACGCCCAGCTCAAGGCCAAGCTGCTCAAGCTCATCTACCTCATCAACAAGCTACCGGCCGACGCTGCGCTGGACATCGGCTTGAAGGCGACCGAAGAAGCTCTGGCCGACCTCTTGGTCACCGACCTCTCCGCGGGCTCCTCCGAGCTGCGCAAGAAGCTGCCTGACCTGCTGGGCGAGCTGCAGAACAAGGACCGCCTCGTGATGGCCCTGGCGGGTAGCAGTGGCACCGAGTACCGCCTGCAAACCCGGGAGTCGAGCGCCTGGTACGACGAGTTCCGCGCCCAAGAGGCCGAACTCAAGGCAGCGCCCCAGCGGGTGGAGCAAAAGCGCGCCGACCTGCTGAAAGGCCGCTTCAGCGACGTACTGAAGAAGGTGCGTGTCGTACAGGGCAAGGACAACGTCGAGCGCCGCCTTGCACCCATCTACGATGACCACCTGCCCAAAGACCACGACAAGTCCCTCTACCTGTGGATTCAGGACGGCTGGCAGACTGAAGAAAAATCCGTCATCGCTGAAGCCAAGGCCAAGAGCTCCGACAACCCCACGCTCTTTGCTTTCCTCCCTGCCCAGCACAAGACCGAGCTGACCAACGCCATCGTGGCGCTGGAAGCCGCACGTACCACGCTGCAGAAGAAGGGGAGTCCTTCCACTGAGGAAGGCCGTGACGCCCAGCGCTCCATGGAGAGCCGGCAACGCACCGCCGAGAAGGAGTTGGTCGAGCTGCTGGAGCTGCTCGTTGCCGGTGTTCGTGTATTCCAGGCCGGCGGCCAGGAGGCCCTGGACGGCAACGACCTGGCTGACCGCATCAACCGTGCAGCCCGTTCCTCGGCTATCCGCCTCTACAGCCAGTTCGATGCCGCCGACCACGACATGTGGAGCAAGGTGCTGGACGAGGCGCGCAAGGGCAACCTCGAGGCCCTTAAAGCCGTAGGCCACACCCAGGAAGCTGGCAAGCACCCGGTCTGCCAGAAGCTGCTCGCCTACATCGGCCCTGGGAAGAAAGGCGCCGAAATTCGCGACAGTTTTGACGCACCGCCTTTCGGCTGGCCTCGCGATGCCATTGATGGCGCGCTGTATGCCCTGTTGGCTTCCAGCTACATCAAAGCCACCGATGCCACGTCCAAACCCGTGGATGCCAAGAGCCTGGACCGCACCAAGCTCACGCAGACCAGTTTCCAGCGGGAAATCGTCAACATCACGCCGATTCAGCTCATCAAGATTCGCAAGCTGTTCGACGCGGTGGGCGTGTCCTGTCAGCCCAAGGAAGAACTCAACAAGGTGCCGGCGCTGCTCGCCAAGTTGCGGGACCAAGCATCGAAGGCGGGTTGCCAAGCCCCCGCTCCCCAGACACCGAAAATTGCATCCATCGAAGCCATTGAGGGACAGAGCGGCAACGCCCAGCTGCTGGAGCTGTTCAGCCGTTACGACGAACTCGTCGGACTCTCCAAGGGCTGGACCCAAACCGCCGACGACATCGCCAAGCGCCTGCCTGTCTGGCGCAAGCTCATTGAGTTGCTGCGCCACGCCAAGGCATTGGGCCCCTACGCTGCACTGAAAGCCGAGGTTGATGCCATCGAGGCCCAGCGCAGTTTGCTATCCGACCCGGACCCCGTTCGCCCGCTGCTGGACAAGACGGTGAACCTGCTGCGTCAGGCCTTGAACGCCAAGCTCGAAGCCTTCCAGCAAGCCTTTGCACAGCAGCAAGCTCAACTTCAGGCCGACGCCGACTGGAACAAGCTGACAGACACACAGCGTGCCGATTTGAGCACCCAGCACAACCTTACTGCACCAGGCGCTGTGCAACTCGGAACGCCCGAGCAACTGCAGGACGCGCTGGATGAGTGCGAGCTGGAGCACTGGGTCGCCAAAACCCAGGCACTTCCCAGTCGCTTCGAGGCGGCCCGCCATGCCGCGGTACAGCTGCTGAAGCCCAACGTCGTTCATGTCGCGTTACCTAAGCGCACACTCAATGACGAAGCCGAGATGAGAGCCTGGCTTGCCGAGGTGGAGGCCCTTCTGCAATCGAGGCTCAAGAACGGGCCTGTGGCCCTGTAGGCGAAAGGACGCATCATGCTTGACCAAATCAAGTTGGAACAATTCACGGCTTTCGAGCAGTTCGGCCTGAAGTTTTCACCTGGCCTGAATGTCTTTATTGGAGAGAACGGATGCGGCAAGACGCATCTGCTAAAGCTGGTGTATGCGGCTTGCGACATCTCGACCAGTCAAAAAAGCTTTGCGGAGAAGCTCAATCGGGTTTTCCTCCCGTCGGGCGAGCAAATCGGGCGGCTGGTAAAAAGGCGCGGCGTCAGTAGCAAGAGCAATGTTGAGGTCACGCGAATCGTCCAAGTCGATAAACAGCCGAAACGACTCACCTTGCGACTGACCTTTTCGAATCACACCAAGGAGGCAGCCAAGGCCACGGAATCCGGAGCCCGCAAGTCGTGGCGGGAACACCCGCTGACGTCGGTGTACATCCCCGTCAAGGACATGATGGCCAACGCGCCGGGCTTCCGTTCCCTCTACAGCCTGCGTCACATCCACTTCGAAGAGGTTTACGCCGACATCATCGACCGCGCCTTCCTGGGCACTCTAAAGGGCCCGACCGACAAGGACCGCAAGCGCCTGCTGGAAATCCTGCAGCAGTCGATGGAGGGTAAGGTCATCACCCGCAACGAGGAGTTTTTCCTCAAGAGTCCCCAAGGCGAACTGGAGTTCACCCTATTGGCCGAAGGCATCCGCAAATTGGGTTTGCTGTGGGTGCTTATACAGAACGGCACTTTGCTAGACGGCAGCGTGCTGCTGTGGGACGAACCAGAAGCCAACCTCAACCCCAAGCTGATGCGCACTGTGGTGCAAATCCTAGTCGAGTTGCAGCGTCTGGGGGTGCAGGTGTTCGTCACTACCCATAACTACAACCTGCTGAAGGAATTCGACCTGCAGTTGGAAGCCGAAGACCAGGCGCTGTTCCACAGCCTCTACCGGGACGAACAGCGCAACGTACAAGTAGCGTCGTTCAAGTGCTACGAGGACCTGCAACCCAACGCCATCGACGACACCCTTGGCCAACTAGCAGACCGCGAGATTCGCCAGCAGATGGGGGGGCTGGGCCAATGAAAGTGCGAGCCGACGGCTTCGAGTTCGAGTTCCCTGGCGCGCTGGATGCCTTCGTTTTCGACGAGAAGGACAAGTCACAGCCGAGCTTTCATGGACTCTCGCACGCCATGAGGGCAGTGGACCTCGTAGTAGAGCTACCGAACGACACCCTCTTCATCGAGGTGAAGGACTTCCACGCGCCCGACGACTATAACTTCAAGGCTGCGGCCAACGACGATGAGCAAGGCCAGCGGCGCGAACGGATGAACCATCTGCGCGACGTGCTAGTGCACAAGTTCCGCGATACCTGGCTCTACCGCTGGTCTGAACGCGCGGCAGGAACACCAGATAAGCCGGTGCGCTACCTGTGCGTGTTGAGCCTGGACAACGGTCTGCTCGGAACAGTACGCAAGGAGCTGCACCAGGCATTGCCAGCAGGGAGTGCCGGCCCTCGCTGGCAGCGCGAGTTGGCCACGGCCTGCGTCGTGCTGAACCCACAACGCTGGAACAGCGCCTTCCCTGCCTGGCCACTGAACCGCTACTGAACCCTGGGCGCCCATGACAACGAATAACCAGCCCCTGCCCAAACTCCTTCGCAGCCAGCTCGAAGCCACCGTCAAGTGCGCCCGCGACGTCGCGGAGAAAGGCGCCCGCGCAGCCCTCGGTCAGCTTGCCGTCGGCGAAGCCAAGGCGCCCGACTACCTCACCGACGAACTCAAGGCCCTGCGCCGCCGTCTGCGTGCCCATGGCCGCGCCCTGGGTGACACCAAGGCTGGCGACGATACCCAGGGCCTGCAGCATCTGGTGTGGGAAGTGGCCTACGAGCACTGGCACCGCATGCTGTTCGCCCGCTTCCTGGCCGAGAACGGCCTGCTGCTGTGGGAACTGGGTGCCCCGGTATCGCTGGACGACTGCGAAGCACTAGTGCAGGAAACCGACCCCAGCATGAACCTGGGTGCCAAGACCAAGTGGGAGCTCGCCGGCAAGCTGGCCGCCCGCATGCTGCCCCAGGTCTTCAAGCCGCACAGTCCGGTGTTCGAGCTGGCCTTTGCGCCGGAGCACCAGCGCGAGCTGGAGCGTCTGCTGGCCGCGCTACCGCCCGAGGTCTTCAAGGCCAGCGACAGCCTGGGCTGGGTCTATCAGTTCTGGCAGGCCAAGCGGAAGGACGAGGTCAATGCCTCGGAGGTGAAGATTGGCGCCGACGAGCTGCCCGCCGTCACCCAGCTGTTCACCGAGCCCTACATGGTGGACTTCCTGCTCCACAACTCGTTGGGTGCCTGGTGGATGACCCGCCACCTGGGTAAGCCCTGCCCGGTGCCGCTTACCTACCTGCGCACGCTCGAAGACGGTACCCCCGCCGCCGGCAAGTTCGAAGGCTGGCCCGACCAGCTGGACGACTTCAAGCTGCTGGACCCCTGCTGCGGTTCGGGTCACTTCCTGGTGGCCGCCTTCCTGCTGCTGGTGCCCATGCGCATGGCAGCCGAGGGCCTGAGCGCGACGGAAGCGGTCGACGCCGTGCTGCGTGACAACCTGCGTGGCCTGGAACTGGACGCCCGCTGCGTGGAGATTGCGGTATTTGCGCTGGCCCTGGCGGCCTGGCGCTTTCCGGACGAGAACGGTGACCCACTGGGCGTGCGCACGGACATGCCCGCGCCGCAGATTGCCTGCTGCGGCCTGAAGGTGGCGGCCAAACCCGAGGACTGGATGGCCCTGGTGCCGGACGATACCCCCCACGCCGCCTATCTGCGCCAGGAGCTGCGCCTATTGCACGCCAGCTTCGCGCAGGCTCCGCTGCTGGGCAGTCTGCTGGACCCGGCGCGCAGCCTGAAGAACGACTTGGCTACCTCAAGTTTCGACACCCTACGCCAGCTGTTGGACCGCGCGCTGGCAACGGAGCGCCCGGCGACATTGTGGGGGCAGGGCAGCGAATTACGGGACGACGGCTGGGACTTGGCGCTCACGGCCAAAGGCTTGCTGGATGTGGCCCGGCTGCTGGATGCACGCTACCACCTGGTGGTGACCAACGTGCCCTACCTCACTAGGAGTAAACAACATCAAGTAATCAGAGCGTACTGCGATTTGCACTATGCGGATGAAAAGAGCGATTTGTCGACAACTTTTCTTGAGCGCTGTCTCGAACTTTGTTGCTCTGGTGGAAATGCTTGTGTAGTGCTTCCTCAAAACTGGTTGTTTTTGAGTAGCTACAAGAGGTTTAGAGCCAAGTCGCTAAATAGAGATGCTTGGCGACTCATTGTACGGCTGGGGTATGGGGCCAGGGCCATCGCACTCTAACGACATAACCCCCCCGAAATCCGCCAGAAAAATCGTTCACTTTCAACAGGTTAGGCCGCCATCTTGTGGACCCTCTCAAAAGCGCGTCTACTCTCGTCTTTTGGGTGACGGAAATGCGTGGAGCGGGAGTCAGTCTGATGGAGAAACTCAGTGAGCTTGAAGATCCGCGTCAGCCGAGCAACGGGACCCGCCACGACTTCCGGGAGATCCTGGTGATTGCGGTGTGCGCCATGCTCTCGGACGCCGACAGCTTCGAGGATATCGCCCTGTGGGGCCGGCTCAAGACCGACT